>ERZ1292623.462-Hain-H51-01um-R1-462-length-44212-cov-42_pt1 | contig 44212 bp, 60 predicted proteins | sample MGYA00564398_ERZ1292623 | MGnify/ENA primary metagenome ERZ1292623 (study PRJEB36523, sample SAMEA6512633) | groundwater metagenome | collected 2019-01-07 | study: AquaDiva: Metagenomics assemblies of 32 groundwater samples
AAAATAAAAAAAAATCTGGCGAGGCCCTATAGATAAATTACTAGAATATTTTTTGCCCCTCCCCCCACCCTTTCGCAGGGACGCGCGCACGGGCAGGCGCGGGTGTGCAGCCAGGCGCGGGCGTGTGCGTACCTTAGATACTGTTTGTGTGTGAGTGCCCACTGTTGCGGCAGCCCGCTTGGGGATTGCGTTTCCCAAAAGCGGGAAGGCATTACCATTTATGGGAAAGGCTAACTCGTTGATTGCACACAGGAATCTCTGCCCGTTCCCACAATCGGGAACAGCATTCCCATTTTTGGGAAGAGTGAGCATTCACACCGATGCACCGGGGCGGTGCGCGATAGATTTGTTCGCGGAAAATCAACGGGTTGCACGCTGCAGGTGCGGGGGTGGCATGGTTCCTGCATGTATACGGGGGCACGGTCGGTTGGCCGGCTTCCCATTTTCGGGAATCGTTCATTTACAATATGGAGGTTCACATGTCAAACATTGACAAAGCAACAAACACGGGCAAAAAACGGGCGAACAGCGTCATCACGGTGACACAGGACGTGGGGGTATTTCACTTTGACGTAATCGGGCAACCTCGGCTGACCGTGGATATGGCGAAGGTATCGGCGAAAAATGCCGAGTATGCTGCCTTTCACGGCATCAAACAGCGTGTCGTGGACTCTGCCGCGATTGCCTGGGATGGTATTGGACAACGTCCTACCCCAGCCGAAAAATACGCCGAGATGGTTAAAATCGTGGAACATCTGAACTCAGGCAGTCCCGACTGGAACACGGTGCGGGGTGAGAGCAGCGGCTTGGTCGGCGGGGTAACGTTGAAAGCACTCGCGGCGGTGCAGGGTCTGGAGATTGATGCCATGCGCGCGCGGGTGACTGAGATTGCAGAAAAGCAGGGTAAAACGGTCAAGGCAAAATTGGCGGAATACGCGACCTTGCCGGACGTAATCAAGAAAATCGCGGAATTACGGGCAGCGGCATCGCCTGTCAAGGCCGACGATTTGATGGACGAGTTGAACAGGTAACAAGTAACAATCTGACCGGATGGCGCAAGCTGTCCGGTTTTTTTTTCGTGTTACGACTGGCCGAGTTGTCGGCGCAGGTCGGATATTTCCCGAATCAGCTCATCTCGTTCTACCCGCCAAGCCTGCTGTTCTGTCACCAGCTTTTCATAATTTAATCTGGCCACCGCATTATGATAATTTGTCCTGCAACGGGTTGCGCAAAATTGCTGATTTTTCTTCATCAAGCCGACTTCGCCGCACCACAAGCAAGCTTGCTCTTTTTTTACCAGCTTTTTATATACATCGGCAATGGCGACTGTTGTTAAATCGTTCAATTTATTGGGCATTGAGGGACTCCTTATAATATATATCGCACACACGTCATAACGGGCGTGTAAACGCACAATACACGCGTTTAAACGGTTGGTCAATATCGCCGTGACAAGATTTTAATAGCATCCCCAAAAGCCCGTTAAACGCATATAATGAAATGGTAATATAATAACAACAACAACTATACCAACATCTACCACCATATCATTATCATATCCCCCCCTTCCCCCCACCCCTCAGTGAAAATCTCTTAAGCCCTTTAGAGGTTCTTAAGTATTTTTTTTTTATAGAGATAATTAGAGAGCTTAGGGGAAACTGGGAAGGGACGGGATGGGGGGTACGTGTAGATGATATGGGGGTAGTTGTTGTTGTGGTGGAGTAAGTGGTTGATTGAATGGAAAATCTTATTTGACACGATAACAACATCATGTTATCATGCCGTTTCGAAATAGGGGACAGCGCCCATTGCTGGCAGGAAAGGATAAACTGGAAAGAGGGTGGATGATGAAAAAGGTAATGACGCAGGCGGAAAGAAATGCGGTGAATGAGCAGAAAGGTGTGCTTACGCGGGAACAGGTGCTGTTGATTAAACAGGGGCTGGCGAAAGGGCAGCCGAGAAGATTGCTTGCAGAGTTGTTTGGTGTGGGGATTGAAACGATTAGCAGGATTGATCGCGGGGATACGTGGGGGTGGCTTAAGACGGATGAAGATTTGTATAATCGGATAACGGTTGTGACGGAGAAGGATGAACAGGAATCGGCGGAAAGTCTGGGGAAATTGATGAAGATGATGGAGGAGAAGAAAAAAGCAGAAGCGGTAGGGGATAGGCTGGTGGAGGAATTGGAAACGGAAATACCGCAGGGGAAAAATAGGTTTGGTCTTTGAGGGTGGGGTGGAGGGAAATCTATGTTGACATCATCATCATGTTGTGGTAAGCTGGTCATGCTCGTATATATGGGCGGTGTATTGACAGGTAATATGGGCAAGCCGACTTCCCGCAACAAGTCGGCAAAACAGGGGAGGTTCAAATGGAACAAAGCGGAGTATCGCTAAAAACACTGGTGACAGATACCGTGGCAGCCTGTGGCATGACAATGGAGGATGTTCTGGATGTAAGCTTAAACCACCCAGAACATCCGACAAAGGTTGTTATCAGCTTTCGGGATGATACGGCAGTAGATATTGACATTAAATATCCAGCGAACGCGTGAGAGGGAGAGGGAGACTAAAATGGAAAGCTTGAAAGAAGTTCTGATGCGGCGGGATGGGATGTCGGGGGAAGATGCGGATGAACTGATTGCGGAAGCGCGGGAGGCAGTCGCGGGAGGAGAAGATCCAGAAGAGATGCTGGAATTCTACTTTGGGTTGGAGCCGGATTTTGTGTTTGACCTACTTGGTTAACCGCGAATCCCACTTGCAACCTCGTGACAGGAGGTTGTGGGGGCGACTTGCCCGAATAGGAGGAAGGCGATGAACTTTGACCAAATACCCGACTGGGTGAAGTTAGTGCTTGTGTTTGTGGGAATTCTGTTTGTGCATACGCTCGCATTTCAAGATGAGTGTATGACGGACGCAGAATGTAGATGTGTGGAAGACTGTTTGGAGGAAAGACGGCCATGAAAACCCTTGCAGAACGCGCCGACCTTGCAGTTCTGTACAGTGTGAGTGAACAAACAATCACAAGGATTCGCGACAGAAAAACCTGGGCGTGGTTGGTGGAGGAAGTAGGAAATACTCTTTTGGATGAATTAAAACCATGCACGGCACACAAAAAGGAGAAATGAGATGTTCGCACCCATACCTGAACACATGCTTAAGGCGTTGATTGCTTATCGCGACGAAGGCCAACCAGTTGGCGGTTTTCTTGAGGCTGTTATCGCCAATGACCTTGTTGGTGCTGCTGTCCGCGCAGACAGCACCAACATCAATCTGCTACCGTCATACGCCAACTGGCTGTACAATGAAACTCCGCTGAGCTCATGGGGCAGCAGACAGGCTTACCACTCTTGGGTTGAGGGTAAGGCATCGGAGCGGCATCTTGGGGAGGAGGAAATGAACAGTTTATACGCTATTTTAGAAGAACGAGGGTATTCCTACAAAGAACTTCCGGCACTGGATACCCCATGAGCAAATACTTCGCAACCTTTGGGGATAGGCATCCGGAAAGGGGTGGGAAATACGTCGAGATTGCCGCCGACAACTTCGGAAATGCACTGGAGATCATGAAGAAGCATTACCATACTCGCTGGTCGCTTCTGCTGGATGAACGGGAGTTTGAAAGCTACAAGGTTAAACATCCAGAGGAAACAAAATATGGGGGGATTCTGACATGAGGACAAGCCGAGAAAACGGGCGGCTCTGGATAAAATGGCTGAAAGCCTTTCTGGAGGCAAAGAGGGAAAAACGAGCTGGATGTTTGCTTCCTCTCCAAGCCGGCCCCCAATTAACCTTACTCTGGAGGAGCCATGCTCGTCAAACTTACCTATGGAACGAATAATGCAGTAGGAAGGAACTGGAAAGAAACAGAAACCCTCCCTGCGAGGGCTGCGGCACAACAGGCAGCGCTCCTGTCGGCAATTCTGTTCAAGGATAAACGCTCCGAACATAACTTTACGGTGGGGGAAGGCCGACAAGAGTTGACTATCTATGTAGGTTGCTATTTTATTCGGGTGGAGGTGCTGGAGAAGGAAAAGAAATTGGGGGAAACAATTTGAAAATCTTGGTTGACATGGTTATGAGACACCATTATTATGTGATCGAATTATGGCGTTGTAATTCGAACAAACAACAGACAGCAACAAACCGGAGGCTTAATCCTGTGAAAAACTTCAAAGTATTTCAGCAACACCTTCCTCTGCGCGTGACAGAAGACTCCGGGAAGAAACGTCCAACGCATTCCCAACTTCGGTTTGAACAAGATTGTTATCTTGCGAATGTCCGGCTGGCGGGAACACTGCAAGCAGAAAATGCTCATACGGCAATTATAAAAGCAAAGCTGCTGTACAAGAAAATAGCTTCCCCGCTGGTGGAAGAGGTTACGCAATGGCAGCTATAAAGACTGCGGGAGATTGGCCAATCGCCCCTGAAAAGGATGGTCAAAACTGTGATAAAGGAGTAATCAAATGGCACAAGCCAATCAAGCAAGAAAACCAGAAACGAAAGTAGCAGAAGAAGCGGCAGCCGTATCGCCAGCAGCTCCAGTTGCGGTTGCAACTGCCGCGAAGCCAAAAGCAGTCGTGGAAAAAGTCAAGATGACCGATGGCCGAGAAGTCGATTTCGCCGGCAAGCGCAAAATGCTGAAGACAGTCGTGATTGATCGGGAGAAGAACACAGTCTCGGTTCGTTTCGACTTCCGCAATGGCGAAACACGCAGCTTTCAAGTGCCGAGCACTTTAGCCCTTGACTGCGCCGGGCATGGAGCAAGCCAGAAAATCGGCGATGAAACAGCGGGGGAAGATGATATTGACGATATGGTTATTGCAGTTGATGCAATCATCCATCGTCTGCTGGCAGGTGACTGGTCGGCTGAACGTGAAGCGGGCGACGGCTTCTCCGGCGCGAGTGTTGTTATCAAGGCAATCGTGGAAGTGTCCGGCAAGTCGGTAGATGATGTGAAGGCCTTCTTGGACAAGAAACTTGCTGATGACAAGGCACGCGGAGGTAAACTTACCCGCGCAGCTTTGTATGCTTCCTTCCGCAATCCGACGAGCAAGACAGGGCAGGTCATTGAGCGTTTGGAACGGGAAAAGAAGAGCAAGAACAACGCAGTGGATGCGGATGCTCTGATGACCGAGCTGGCGTAACTCGACTGTAGGTTGCCTGTTATCCTGCATACCAGAAGTTGTGGGGGCAAAAACTGGAAGTTAGGCCGCAAGCCACGCAACTTCCGTGAACTTGTGGGTTGGATGAAGTCGGGACGGGTTGGCAACGTGATACCGCCAAAGGCTCCGACGCAATCCGACAACTAGCCTGTAGCATCTTGAATAAGTCTCCCTTAGGTCAGGATGCTATGGGGTAGTAGAAGTAAAGAAAGCCCGCTAGTGAAAAATGAGTTGGTAGTCAGCATGGGGTACAAAACAAACGTGTCCCCGTAGTAGGGAAGATGATCTTGAAACCTACCACTGCGCGGCGTAACAACTCAAGGGAAACCCCGCTAGTTGTATTTCCGTAAATTCGGCGAACGCCCTATGGCTACACGCAACCGAGCCAACGCCGAGCCAAACTGGATGTTCGCGTAAAGTGGTCAAGAGGGTACGAAAGTATCTACGGCGCAATAAGTAAGAATACAAGCCCGCTGTCTGGTGGTGTTCGCTTAGACGATAATCTACCTTCGACATGCTTGTAAGGCGTTTCAGAGCTCCCCTTTGCAACGCCGAGTCCTATAGAACGATTGAGCCTCCAACTATAGGGCGGAGATGGTGGGGACAGGCAGAAGCTTGTCCCCCATTCTTTTCTTTTGGGGGGTACAACTGATGGAGGCTTATATGTTACACATGATACTTTATATCTTGATACTGTGGTGGTTTAAGCTACTCTCTGCGCTGGTAATCTTTTCGATTCTTCTTGTCTGGTTGGCTGACTGGCTTGTGTGGACGTTTGGTGAAGAAGACGTGGATGTAAACCACACCAGGAGGATGAGATGAGCCAAGCACTAGAAGGCGGACATTACTGCGAGAAGCATCAAGGCAACCGTTCACACTATGCAGAGCATAACTGCATAGTGTGTAAGCTGCAAGCCGCCCTAGCACCTCAAGCAGAGAAGGTCAGGAAGCTGGAAGAACAGGAGCCAGTTGCCATAAAAGGGAGAAGTGGAAGATTCACAAATAGAGATTCTACCTTGTACCTGAAAGAAGAACTTGAGGCACTTGGTGGTGTAGTGCTATTCACTCGTCCACCCATTACTAGCGAACGTGAGCTTGAGCTACTGGCGGTTATCAAGCAGCTGCGGGAGGCATTACAAGCAATGGTTAGCGAAGCCAGAGCTAGAAATTGCGGCCTGAAAATAGCAGATGCTGCACTCGCCTCCACACCAGACCTATCTGCTATCAAGGAACATGATGCGAAGGTGCTGGAGGAAGTTGCTAATTGGGGTATTGCAAATAAACTAGGTATACTTACCTGCGACGACCTTCGCCACATAGCAGAAGAACTGAGAAAGCCATCGTGAAAGCCTTATCATTGTCATTACTAACAGCAGTGCTGTCTATTTGCGGTTATCCGATGCCCGCGACTAAGGATTGAGGCTGCGGATAAAAGGCCCCCTAACCTAACAAACGCAGCACAGGAGACAGAACCATGCTATATGGAATTTATCAAGAGAATGAGGACAGCCGACTTGAGCTCATGCTAATCTACACAGCCGCCTTTCGCGCTGTTGAGGGGGCTGATGTACTGCTTATCATGCTGGCGCAGCGGCTGGCCGACACGGACTTGCAGTCGGTCAAGATTGTCTCAGGCGGTTCGCTGGAAGACTTCCCACAGTTTCTTGGAGATTAAATTAAAATCTTTGTTGCTTTTTGTTTGGGCGGATTATATGATGGTAATTCGTACGCATTAAAAGAAAGTGCCATGTCTAAACATACCTACAGAAGTTGGGCCTCAATGAAGCAGCGTTGTAACAATCCAAACAATCACAACTACCGATACTACGGAGGGCGGGGAATATCATACCCACAAAGTTGGGAAAGCTTTCATCAATTTCAACTTGACATGGGGGAACGCCCGTACAACACTACACTAGACCGTAAAAATAATGATGAAAGCTATTCAAAAGAAAACTGTAGATGGGCTACCCCAGATGAGCAAGCAAACAATAGACGTAAGCCTACAAAACATAAAGAACCTATCAGGCGCCCAGAAATAGCTTGGGAAGATAGGCATCCAACTACACTGTTTGCAATGCTTTTACGAAATAAAATTGTTGCTTTACCCACCAACTAACTAAACGGAGGCTTAACATGTACCACAAACTAACTTACCAAGCGCCCAGTCGGGAATGGGTTCAAACCGAAAGGGGTCATGCAAGTCAGCAATGGACTCTAAGTGGGGTTCTCATATGTATAGCTGCTGGAGGGTGGTTCGGAAGTGATAGTCAGCACAGCTTCGAACTTGGCGTAGGGGCTTTCGCGCGGGAGGCTCAAGATGTTTTAAGATACCTTAGAGGGATAAATCATGCCAACACGCAGTAAACATCAAGCGAAGAATCATAAGGATAGACGAAAGCTTGCCGCAGCATGGTCGCAAGAAAGCGGTCGGCAAGTTCGTACAGCCTTCGCCGCCGCTGCTGCAGCTGTCATATCCGCAGGTATTGGGCGGGCGCCCGGAAGGAGTGCTTGATGGGCCGCCCCACACTTATAAACCCGACCGTCTCTATCCACATGCAGATTCGCCGCGACTTAATGACAAAAGTTGACTTGCTGCTGTACAGTAATGTGGAAGGAAAAGTTCCCTATGGAGCATATCAAAGGTTCTTCACCGAACGCTTAAATGAGTATTTTGAAAAGTTTGCAAAAGGAGTAAAACAAAATGACACCTGAACTGAACAGTAAGATCACGATCTGGAGACAGAAAGCATTAGAAGGAACCCTGTCGGTAGATGACTTGAAATCGGCGATTGAGGCCCTTCGTGGGGACAGAAGAGGCGCAAGTGTCGCGAGCGAGGCGAGTCGGCGCGGGAAGGCAAAAGTAGTTGTGCCTAGCGCGGAAGACTTACTTGCAGAACTTGGGGGCTAAAATAATGCCAAACTCTGAAATTGAAACACTAGGAAAGAAGCAGAGGCGCTTCGCCCGAATGGTAGCTCGCTTGCTTGACAAGGCCGACGAACTTGGCTTTGAAGTCACTCTTGGAGACGCTTATCGTGACCCAAGAGTGTTTGGGCCGATGGGAATGTTAAGCAGCGTCTACGGGAAAGCCAAAAGCGCCCACAAGCAAAGACTTGCAATTGATCTAAACTTGTTTCGCAACGGCCAATACCTTCCCGATACCGAAAGCCATCGCCCCTTGGGGGAATGGTGGGAAAGCCAAGGCGGCGTGTGGGGTGGGCGGTTTGATGATGGTAATCACTACAGCTTGAAACATGAAGGTATTTCATGAGGCCCAGAAAATGACAAAGCAAGATTTTTATGAGAAATACGGCAGCATTAAGGTGAAGTTTTCTTCCTACTACAAATACACCTTCACCTATGTGGCCGACTTGCCGGATGGGAAGTGGTTAACATGCAGTTACGGGGGGGGGATACTGATGAAATTTACCGACACTCCGTTAGCTCGGACAGCGAGGAAACAGTAAAAGCGGCCCCGCCCCTTGGAGCGTAAGGTTATACGGCAATTTTACAACGGAGGACAACATGGACGTACTAGACCCAAAGATGGACAACGTAATCAGGGCGGCACTTTTGAAAGCCGACCGCGAAGGAAAGCTAGGACGAATAGCCGCAGTAACCGGCATCGCTGGCGGAGTAAACGAATTGCGAAAGATCATGAATAGTACCGGAGAGTTGCCCATTATGGATCGCGGAATGATCGGGATGCACTTTGCCGTATAACGCAAAGTTGAGGGGGGAGTGGACGCATTGGGAAGGCTGCGGGATGCGTTGAACGTAGCATATCCCATTGCCGCTTTACTGTGAATTTGATTAGAAAAGTTTCATAGGTTCACCAGTACCTTCGAACTGGCGAGGAGACAGAAATGGAAATCAGTGAAGCTATATTGGCAGAGTTAGATTCGAAGTGTAAGCAACGACAGATATTTCTTGCAGAGGGGTATGAGTTCAAAGCAAAAGTTACTCCTTTTGCAAAAAACATAGGAGCGTTAGTAAGAATGCTGGGGAAAAAAGCGGCTATAAATTGCTGGAGCAGCAATCTTGACATTCAAGTTCAAGTAACAGATATGACTGAAATTCAAGCTCTTATTGAATCACTTCAAGATATAATTGGATGTGCTTTTGATGCGTCAGTCGACTATACAGATGAAAGATATGCTTCTCGTACTTTCAAAGCAACAAACTTTCCAATAGAGATAACAGCTCTTGTAGGACAGGAGGGAGAAGCAAGCTGCAAGTCCGTCAAAGTAGGTGAGAAACTGATTCCTGTGTACGAAATTAAATGTGAGGGGGGCGAAAATGGAAAAATGTGATTGGCTTGGACTTCTGCTTCTGTGTTGGGTATCCCTCTTTTTGGGGGTAGTCTTTGGCCCGTTAGCTTATACAATAACCCTACAGCATGAATGTCTTTTGGCCGCTATGCAGACTTCTATGACTTCTGCTGAGATTGCGCAGGTGTGCAAATGACTAATCGTAATGCAAGTCAGTATCATCATAATTGTTCTATAAGAAAGCAGCCCATAACATTGCATAGGCATGCAGCAGAAGTAGCTTTAGGGCGCTTTTTACCTGTTGGTGTGATAGTACATCATGCAGATGGAAACCACCAAAATAATGCTAGGAACAATCTTGTAATATGTCCTGATGAAGCCTATCACAATATATTGCATCTTCGTTTGGAGGCCTACTATGCCTGCGGAAACCCCAACTGGCTAAAATGCTATATATGCAAAGAATATGATGCGCCGCAAGTAATGCTAGCTATAGTAAAAAGTGGAAGGAACATAACTACTTTTTATCATTCAGCTTGTCGGCAGGCATATAGAAAAGCGTACAAAGCAAAGACTGGAAGGTGGGTATGAACAGGCCCCCTTTTCCAGAGGTAATAGATTCCTCTATAGTAGCATGTGTTAGAAGCTGTGGAAGAAAGGCAGAACTAGAAATACTTCTTTCTTGGAAGCCAAAAACACCCTCCGTCCACCTTCACGCCGGAGCCGCGTTCGCAAAAGGCCTCGAGGTCGGGCGGGAAGCTTTTTACATTGACGGAAAGTCCGAAGGCGACTCAGCCGCACTCGGCTTGAAAGCACTCTTCGATGCTTACGGCGACTTCGAGTGCCCAGCCGACTCGGCCAAGTCCCTCGAACGCATGTGCGGAGCTTATGAGTATTACTTCGACCAGTATCCAATGTCAACCGACCGGGCAGTTCCCATTACACTTCCATCAGGCAAGCGGGGAATTGAGTTTTCCTTTGCGGAGCCGATTGATATTCTTCACCCTGTTACAGGAAACCCCCTTATCTATTGCGGTAGGATGGACATGATCGCGAATTATGCCGGGGGAATCTATGGTGAAGATGACAAGACAACGTCGCAACTTGGTGCTACTTGGTCGAAACAGTGGGACTTGCGTAGTCAATTTACAGGCTACACATGGGGAGCCGCTAAGGCGGGTTTTCCTCTCAACGGATTTCTTGTCCGAGGGGTCTCAATACTTAAGACAAAATATGATACCCAACAAGCCATCACCTATCGACCTCAGTGGCAACTAGATAGGTGGTATGAGCAGCTTCTCCGCGATGTAAAGCATTTCATCCAGCAATGGGAAAGTGGTTGTTATGACTACAATCTCGATCATGCCTGCAATGAGTACGGGGGCTGTATATTCCGACAAATATGTTTATCTGAACCAAGCAAACAACAAAACTGGTTAGAAACAAGTTTTGAAAAGCGTGTTTGGAACCCTTTAACAAGGGAGGAAACTTTGTTATGAATGGCAATACACAACTTGCTGGTGTTGTATGGCATTCTCATAGAAATAGGTGGGAAGCTCGTGGTATAGAGCGTGGAAGTGCCTCGTTGTATTATGGTGTAGACTTCTTCGAGGCGTGCTGTGCAAGAAAATCCGCAGAAACAAGACTGTAATGCTTGTCCATTATTACGTCAACAACAAGCTTATTGACAAAGTAGAGATAGCTTGTAGTCAGCTAGATTCCTGTGCTTTTTTCTGCCCTGTCTGTGGGGAGGTTTGGGGGCGTATTCACGCAACTGAGAATGACAAGTATTGGCATTCTGTAGCCGCCTCTTGTGAAAGGCACCCCGCAAGTCGCTATAGTTATTACAAAGTTCCGGGGTCGTTTATCGAAGATGACTTTCCTTTTGCAACTGATAACAGGTCTGCATTTTGGGCACAGACGATAAACTATATGCCCAAGAGGATTCTCGAAAGAGAATTATTATTACTTATTAAGGAGATAGACCATGAGCCAGAAGTCCAACAAGAAAGTCCAGACGAAATCCTCCAACAACTCTGTAGTGCATGAATGCAATCAAACTGCGCAACATCGCATCGTTATAATTCGAGGCGGCATCCCGACCGCTTCTCGGTGGTTCGAGTTTCGTGAGATCGCTGTTCACGGAGTCTATCGTGCGCTGGCTTACGAATATCCAGGTCTTCCGATTGGTGTTTTTCGTGTTAGCCCTGTGGCTCATGAGGTACTAGCATGAAAGACCAATATACAGAAGCTGGATTACCTGTAGGAGCATTCGATTCTATCACTCTTATGGGACCAAAGGTTATGATCGAAGGTCCAGCTGGAACGGGTAAGACTTACGCTCTTGGTACAATCGTTGATTGGGCTGAGGTTCACGGCAAGCAGGTTTTTATATTGTTCACCGAGAATGGACTAGAAACCCTTCTTGGTTATTGGAAGGATAGAGGCAAGCCTGTACCAGATTGCTTGCATTGGCATGTTGCTATGACCAAGCCGGTCAGCATAACTCAGCTCATGGATGCAGCCGACAAGGTTGGGAAGCTCTCCTACGAGTCCATTACGAAGATGGTAGATGCCCGTCGGTCAGAGAATAATGCTTTTTACAAGATTCTCACTGCCTGCTCCAACTTCCCTGACGACCGCACAGGCCAGAAGTTTGGCCCTGTAGATTCTTGGGGGACTGACGTTATCTTCGGGCTTGATAGTTTGTCGGAAACTGCCAACGCTGCGATGAAGATGGTGATTGGAAGTAAGCCAACAGCGTCAATGCCTGATTACGGCGTAGCGCAAAATAATTTAATGAATTTCTTGCGTCTATGCACACAAGGCTGCGCTTGCACGTTCGCTATAACTGCTCACGTCTCCCGCGAGAAGGATGAAATCACAGGGGGTGTAAAGTTGATGACAAAAGCGATCGGATCGGCCCTCGCGAACGAGATTCCACAACTGTTCTCTGACGTGATTTTTACGGTGCGAGAGGGGGGTTCTTTCTATTGGGACACAGCAGCCGCTAACGTAGATGTCAAGACTCGGAACTTACCAATAGCCGCAAAACTCAAACCCGATTTTGGGCAGATAATGGATAAATGGCTGAGTAGAAAGGTGTAAAATGCAAAAGACAAGGAACGCTTGGAAGGCTTTAAAGCAACGTTGTAACAACCCTAATAACCCTAATTACTATCGCTTGGGAACTTGCCTGCTCTCACCAATAAAGACGGTTAAGGCAGCGTCTTTGGGACTACCAACCTCTGCCTAATTTCACATTCACAAGGAGCATTAAAATCATGAATCAATCAGTATCTGCATTTGATCCTCAATCGTTTCTCGACGCACAAATCAGCGAGCCAACCGTCAAGCGCCCTCCAATCCCAGCCGGCGACTACACAGCCGTAATCGGCGAGATCAAAGCTCGTGTATGGCAAGGTAGAAAAGACCCTACCATGAGCGGTATTGCCTGGGACGTTCCTCTCGCGATTGAGATTCCCGCCGCCGTTCAGGCAAGTCTCGGAGTCGAGTTCAAAGATGGCATCCTGACAAAAACCGACAGCATCATGATCGACACTACCCCTCAAGGTACAATCGACAATTCGGTCGGGAAGAATGGCCAGCTGCGTCGCTACCGCGATGCTTGCGATATGAACAAGTCAGGAGATGTGTTCTCTGCCCGCAAGATGCAGGGTATTCCGGTCTTGGTCAAGATCAAGCATGGCGAGTGGAACGGGGAAGTTATCGAAGAAATCGCTGGCGTAGCAAAGCTGTAAAAAGTAGTTTAACTTTGCCGGGGGGAGCAATCTCTCCGGATTTTTTTTTCTGAGGAGAATTCATGTACAACCCAAGCACCCCGCTTGTAGTAATTGATATTGAAACAGGGGGGCTAGAACTTACCCACCCCATCATCCAAATAGCTGCCGTTGTGTTTCTTCCTGAAACTGATGAAGTTCTTCAGGAGCTTGAACTCAAGATCGAGTTTGACGTAAAAGCATGTCAGGAAGAAGCTCTCAAGATAAACCACTATGACCCCGTAGATTGGTATGGAGCCGTCACGATTGATGATGGCCTTCGTCAGTTACTTAAATTGTGTCGTGACTTCGCTACAACCTCTCGCATCCCAAAAAGTGGGAATGGTTCGTACAAGGTCGCCCTTGCTGCTGGCTACAATTCCCACTTCGATGCCGACCGACTGTTCCACCAGGCTCGCTCTCGCAAGATGTTCCTCCCAGTCGACCCTCGCTTCCTCGATGTAATGCAGCTTGCGATGTGGAAGCTTGACCTTCCCAATTACAAACTAACTTCCGTAGCAACGCATCTTGGTCTTTCCATAGTCGATGCTCATGATGCACTGGCCGACGTTCATATGACCTATCGAGTTATGAAAAAACTTTTGGAGCTGCCATGATTCAGTTTATTCTGTTTTCTTCTATCACAGTACCCCCCCACCGTCAGCGGAGAACTTTCAACGCCGACACCCACAATGAACTTTGCGAGTCCCTTCAGTACTCCGCAGTCGGCTTACAAAACGCAGTTGTCATCAGAATGGAAGATGGCAAACCTACTCTTGTTTCAGGCGAGCGAAGACTTCGAGCAATTGAAGATATCTACAGTCTCGGAGGAGTCCTCAAGTATGCAGGACATGCAGTCCAACCAAACCTAGTCCCTTGTGTGGATGTAGGAGAGCTTTCTGAAATAGATCGGATGGAAGCAGAGCTTCAAGAGAACATACTACGGGATGACTTGTCTTGGCAAGACCGCGCACTTGCAGAGCAGCAACTTCTTGCGTTGCGTACTGCACAGGCAGTTTCTCGTGGGGAAGCCCCCCCAACAATAGCTGATATTGCGGCGGAATCACGTCCATCAGAAGCAGATGAAGTAGGAAGCCCTGCTACTGGCTCTCGTGCTGATGCTGTGAGTAAGAATCTTATTCTCGCCCGGCACCTCGACGACCCTGATGTGCAAGCGGCAAAGACTCCGAAGGAAGCTATGAAAGTTTTGAAGCATAAAGAACGGAAACAGCGGAACGAAGAAATGGCTGCGATTGTAGGGAAAGACTTCTCGAAGCATAAGCATACTCTTTTGAATGTAGATTGCTTGGCTTGGATGGCCGACCAGCCGGCAGAACAGTTCGACGTAATTCTAACCGACCCACCTTACGGAATGGGGGCAGATGAATTTGGGGATTCGGGTGTGCTGACTGTAGGGGAACATCAGTATGATGATAGTTTTGAGGGGCTTGTTAATCTTATGAAGATACTGCCCAAAGAACTGTATCGTATTACAAAGCCAGATGCTCATTTATACCTTTTCTGTGACTTCGATAATTTTCGCTATATAAGAGACAATTTTGAAAATGCAGTGGGTTGTTCTTGGCGCGTCTTCCGCACCCCCCTTATCTGGTACAAGCCTGCTGCCTACCGTACACCTTGGGTAGACCAGGGACCCCGTCGCTGTTACGAATGCATCTTGTATGCTGTCAAGGGGGATAAGAAAATTAACAAGCTTGCTGATGATGTATTGACTTTCCGCCCAGATGAAAACATCGGCCATAATGCTCAGAAGCCGGTTGCTTTGTTCGAAGAACTTCTTGTACGCTCTGCTGGCCCTGGCCAACGAATCCTCGATCCATTCTGCGGTAGTGGCCCTATCTTTCCAGCAGCACATAAACTACAATGCTATGCTACAGGATGTGAACAAGATACTGCGAGCTTTGGACTGGCGGCGAAAAGACTGGAGGAACTAGAATGATACAGCAAAAGGTTTTGGATAATGGCTATGTTGCTCTTATAGAACATTGGGGCAGTGATGAAAGAATTGTAGAAGCTGCTAGAATGTCTACTGGTAAGGGATTCTTAGGCTGGGGCACTTCACACTCTGAAAATTGTTTGATGGGTGTGATGCCCCCAGTTGATAAGCCGCCTTGTGATTGCGGGGCTACAGTAGGCGATGAGAAGCTCCTAGCCTATCTTTACAACAATAAGCACATGACTCCATTTGAAATGGCTGGAATGACTATAGAAGTGAAAGCTCCTATCTTTGTATTCCGTGAATGGCATAGACATAGGACACAAAGTTATAATGAGATGAGTGCTAGATATGTACCACTTCCTGATGAGAACTATGTTCCTTCTATAGAGCGTCTCATGCTGGGTGCTAATACAGCTACCACGAATAAGCAGGCTCAAGGGACAGGAGGACTATCTTTTGAGAACGCAGAGTGTTTCCGCAGGCAGCTGATAGCCTCCTACAATCGAGCGCAGGCTGTGTATGAGCTGGGATTGCAAGCTGGGGTTCCCAAAGAACTAGCTAGACTCCCGGTTCCAGTGGCAAGATATTCTAGAATGCGAGCCTCTGCTAATCTTCGTAACTGGCTAGGCTTTCTAACACTAAGGGATCATCCAGCTGCACAGTGGGAGATACGTCAATATGCCGGCGCTGTAGCAAATTTAGTGTGCGAGAACTTTCCACAAACATACAAACTTTATTTAGGAGATAAAAATGGCTGATGAAGAGGGGAAAGAAAGAATGACCCAACAACGTCGTAGCGTTTCTCTTCTCGAGGCTTGGCTTAATGTCGGGATAGGCTTTGGTGTATCCTTTTTGGGGAATGCTTTTATCCTTCCCTTTTACGGCTTACCCTTTCAGCTTAAGACCTTCCTCGAGATTGGATTTTGGTTTACCCTTCTAAGCATCGTTCGTTCTTACTACGTTCGTCGCCTGTTTGTTTATCTTCACAATAAAGGGGTTCTAAAATGAGCAAAAACAAACTTGAAATAGTGTCATTACCTATTGGGAACCTTCAAGATATACCTGGTATGCTCCGACGGATAGCTAACAATATGGAGTCTGGAGAAAGCGTAACACCAAGAGTCCTGATAATGGTGGCCGACGGACCAGACGGAGATTTAGATGTATATGGGCTTGGAGACTTTAGTGACATTACAAACACTGTAGGTCTACTTGCAAGAGCGCAGCTTAACATAGCACTCGGTTAAAATGAGGAACTTTCCATGCCTAAATACGGTTCAGGCCCAACCAACGCAAAGATTATGCTTGTTGGTGAGGCCTTTGGTTATGAAGAAGAACGGTCAGGGGAACCTTTTGCAGGAGCCTCTGGGCAAGAACTCAATAGAATGTTACATGGAGTCGGCATCATGCGGAGTGAATGCTATGTCACCAACCTTGTCAACTCACGCCCACCTAACAATGATATAAGCCGTTGGATTGCGGAGAAGAAAAAAGACATTACCTATCAGCATGTTCAGCTGCGAGACAAGTATGTTCTCCCGATTGTGCGAGAGGGCTACCAACGCCTCTTGAAAGAGATCGAACTTGTTAACCCAAACATCATAGTTTGCTTTGGCAACGTTCCTATGTGGGCATTGACAGGTGCTTGGGGTATATTAAAATGGAGGGGGAGTCAACTCACTGCAAAGACTCTTTGGCTAGATGATTGTATAAGGCAAGAGCACGAAAGGAAACTCATCCCAACCATCCACCCGGCCTCCGTCCTCCGCATGTGGTCTCAGCGAGCGCTCGTCATAAACGACTTGAAGCGTGTGAAGAAGGAAATGCTGACGAAGGGATACAGCAACCTTCCAAACTGGAAGTTTCAACTTCGCCCAAACTTTAATACGGTAATGTCAGTCCTTGCAGGTCTTCAATCTGATGTAGAGCATTGCTCAGACATTTGGATAGACCTCGACCTCGAAACACGCACTGGCCATATAGCTTGCTGTGGTTTATCGTGGAGCCGACTTGATGCTATCTCAATCCCTTTCATGTGTGTAGAGAACCGCGAGGGTTATTGGACTGTCGAAGAAGAAGCCACAATCATCCATGCAATCTACAAGCTTACCACCCACCCAAACTGCCACATTCGTTGGCAGAATGGTTTGTATGACGCTCAATACATCTACCGTCATTGGCACTTTGTTCCTTGTCAAGGCAACCATGCAAGCCAAGACACTATGATATCCCACCACACCCTCTTTGCAGGCTTGCCAAAGCGCCTGGACTTCCAAGCTTCTATGTACTGCGACCATTACCTATATTGGAAGGATGACGGGAAAACATGGACAAAAGATATTTCGGAAGACCAACTTTGGTCGTACAATTGCGTTGACTGCGTGCGCACTCGCGAGGTCGGCGAAGTCGAAAGTCAAACAATCGACACAATGCACCTTCGCGAAGTTGAGACTTTCCAACAAGAACTCTTCTGGCCTGTCCTTCAAGCAATGCAGCGTGGCGTTCGGATTGACGAAAAAGTCCGCAGTGCATTCGCAATGGAACTTCAAGATGCAATGTCGAAAAGAGAGGCTTTCTTTGAGCAAGCCCTTGGCCACCCCTTCAACCCCCGCTCAAGCCTCCAAATGACAAAGCTCTTCTACGAAGATCTCCAAATCCGACCTGTTATGTCACGCCCTAAGAAAGGAGCACCTTCCCACGTTACCTGCGATGATGAAGCACTTGAAGTTATCAAAACCCGCGAACCGATTGTACGCCCTTTTATCCAGGCTATCCAGGAATACCGTTCTCTTGGTGTGTTTCTTTCCACGTTTGTTTTAGCTAAGCTTGACTACGATAAGCGTATGCGCTGCTCTTATAACATAAGCGGGACGGAAACTTACAGATTGAACTCATCCAAGAATGCTTTTGAGTCCGGAACGAACCTTCAAAATATTCCGAAGGGAAATGAAGAAGAGGGGGAAGGATTAAACCTTCCAAATGTAAGGAAGCTTTTCGTTCCGGACCCTGGCTATACCTTTTTCGATATGGACTTAGATCGGGCCGACCTCCAAGTCGTAGTTTGGGAGGCCGACGATGCCGAACTCAAGGCGGCCCTCCGGCTCGGCGTTGATATGCACTTGCTCAACGCATACACCCTTGCAGGGAGAGAACTTCCTTCGCTTGACGAACTTGTTGAAGGGCATCCTAAGTATCTTGACCATCGTATCCCTCACAAGAAGGAGAGACAACTTGCAAAATCCTTTATCCACGGAACTAACTATGGAGGCGGTGCTCGCACGATGGCCATTGCTGCGGGAGTAACCGTTCATCAGGCAGACCGCTTTCAGAAAATCTATTTTAGTCGGTATCCTGGAATTAAAGATTGGCATAACCGTACAGAGAAACAACTCACAACTCAGCGGTTTGTCTCCAACGCTTTTGGTTACAGACGATATTACTTCGACCGAACAGATGGACTTCTTCCAGAAGCCTTAGCTTGGATACCACAATCCAGTGTCGCGTGCGTAATTAACAGAGCGTGGGTAAACATCTATAAGAACCTTCCTGATGTTCAAGTTCTCTTGCAGGTTCATGACTCTCTTGCAGGACAGTTTCCAACGCATAAAAAAGCTACCCTCATACCCCAAATGAAAGAACATTCTCGCATCGTCATCCCATACCCTGACCCCCTGATTATTCCTGTTGGTATTAAAACGAGTGAACAATCTTGGGGGGCTTGTAGTGAGTAGAATTCACAAGGATTGGCTCCCCGCCTTTCTCGATAACGTCGGTGTTGTAGAAGCGCCCCGTCTAATGCTATTTTGGTGTGGAGTGTCTGCGATTGCTGGCGTTCTTCGCAAACGGGTTTGGCTTGACTTCAAGCGATATCAGTGGACTCCAAACTTCTTCGTTGTCCTTGTCGCGCCACCAGGTATTGTGTCAAAATCCTCCACCGCCGACCTCGCGATGGACTTACTTCGGCGCGTTCCTGGAATTAACTTTGGCCCCGACATTGTGACATGGCCGGCCCTCGTCTCTGCCTTCGCCGGTGCGAGTGAACTCTTTCAACTCAACGAAGAGTGGCATCCAATGTCGGCCATCACACTTTGTGCAAGCGAGCTTGGGAATCTGATAAATCCCCAAGACCGCGACATGATTAACCTATACATAACCCTTTGGGATGGAAGGAAAAGCCTTGATAAAGTTACTAAGACGTCTGGAACTGATGGTGTGGAAAGCCCTTGGATTAACATGATTGGCTGCACTACTCCCCATTGGATTGCTGATAATATGCCTCCTGCTACTGTGGGCGGCGGCTTTACTTCTCGCTGTGTATTCGTTTATGCAGAGCGGAAAGAAAACTTTGTTACATATGGAGATGAAGCAGTCCATTCAGACTATGACGAAGGAAAAAAACGACTCATCCATGATCTAGAATATATATCTCTGAATCTATGTGGAGAGTATAAACTGGAACCAGATGCACGAGCTTGGGGAAAGGTATGGTATGAAGAACTTTGGACAGCTCAGGCTAGTAGCACGTCGGCAGAGATTCTTGATGGCTACATTGCGCGGAAGCAAACGCACCTGCATAAGCTCGCTATGATCTTGGCGGCAAGCCAACGGGACAGACTTATCATCACAAAGGATGATCTCGAACTTGCCCACACAATGCTGACAGAAACGGAAAAGGACCTTCTAAAGGTATTCTCTCGAATCGGCAAGACGGACGAGGCACTCCACGCGGAGCAGCTTATTACAATGATTCGGCGCAGAAAGGCCATGCCATACACAGAAGCATACGCTACTATTCATAACCATTTTCCGAACTTTAGTGATTTCGAAGGTATCGTTGCTGGTATGCTTCGAGCCGGCTTTGTAACGCTAGAGCAACGCGGAAATGACTTTTGGTTTGTGGCGGCAGTAAAGACTCCCGATAGTCCGTCCACATTACAATGATGTAATTCGATCAAACAATCCAATGACTACAAAACGAATAACACTTGAACTATTGATCGTGGAGAAGCCCCCACTCGGTTTAGGATACTGTTGTTTGTGGGCGTTCTTCAAGAGGAACCGGCAGACGGGCATGATAGCCACCCGACTCGGTGTATCCGACCGAGCCGTGCGGTATAGGAAAGCAGAGTTTGCGGTGGGGTGTTATGAATGTAAAGGGTGTGAAGGATGCCTTCGTAAGAAGGGGGCTATTTGATTGCAGGACTTCTTGCGAGTAATTCTGTCTTTACACTTGACCCATTTGTGGTTCCATACCAATAGGCTAAAACCATCATTGCAACAGCGTCCATTAGTCCTAGAACACGCCCTACAATGATTTCAGGAATAGTTGTAGGATACCCGTTGAACAATACAATAATCTCTGTGCCGAGACTTAACGATAGTAGTACTAAGGATAGCCAGAACAACATCTTTTGTGCTCCGCCTTCGACATTTGCCTTACGCGCACTATCCCGATCTTTGAACGCAAGGTCGGCGTATTTGAACCCACGTTCAGCTTCGTCATTCTGGTACTGGAGTTCGAGTTTTTTGAGCTCGGTTAGTTGGTCGGGTGTCAGCTTCCCCGACGTGATAAGGGCCGACACAGTCTCTGTTGTTGCTGTGTCAAGGCCGAGTACTTTTGCGATTGCGCCAACCGCTGCCCCTGCAAGCGGCCCACCAAGCGCCGTTGCAACTGTAGGTGCGATACTTGCGAGTGTGTCTTTCCAGTTAGCCATGATTCTTTCCTCCATGAGTAGTTTAGAATTTTGCCTTTATACCTAGTCTTGCATTGTTGCCGATCATTCCCGCTTCCAGTCCTATCATGGCTTCCTGGAAGAACTCTCGCCACTTGGGCGGTAGTTTGTCCGCAAGATATAATTGCGCTGACCGGTCAGCGCAAAATATGCGTCAACTTTATCCGGGTGCGGATGGTCGCCGAGTATCAGGTTTACTTTTTCGTAAAACTTTTCAGGATTCCGCGCTATGTTTTTCGTCTGCGCCCAGTCTGCCAGGTGCATCGCCATGTAAAGGGCTTGCCGTTCTTTGTCTGCTTTCGACCATTCTGGTTTCGTGTCGCTCAATTTTTGGACGATCCATCCTTTGTTGGGCAGCAACCCATGCTCCGAATAGGCAGGCTTTGCCTGTTCGTAGGTTTGATTCATTATGTCGGAGAGGGGCATTATCTTACCCGGCGGGCAAAAATGCCGCCCTCTGATGCCGCTCCAGTGTCCATTGTTGATGCGGTGAAACTGCCACGTTGTATTAAATAAACAGTGGTAGTGGCGGATAAACTTAATCTGATCAGATGTGTAGCCAAAGCGATTGAGTTTACCGGTACCGAGGCCGCTTGGGAGAAAGTGATGTATCTATTAGCTTGTATCGTCGCTGATACCGTGCTGATACCCACTAAAATTTGGGAAACATTGGTTGTACTAGTTGGAATAAAGTAACCAGTAGCCGATACGTCCCAATCCCCCGCCGTCAAAGATATTGATGCTGCGTTTACATTCACCCCATTCGTCATCGCCGCGCTAGAAGAAAACCCCGCCACATACTCCCCCACACTTCCGGCATTGGCGTTATTGTTTGTAGTCGTGCCGACTATTCCGGCTGTTTGAGATAGAGTGACTGCCCCGGTGAATGCCCCCAACACAGCATTTACTTCGCTAAACTTCAGCGCCGCCGTACCGAGTGACGATACATTATCTGCCTCCGGAACAAAACTACCATTCTGCGTAATCCTGCCACGCAGTACTGGCTGTGTCGTATCATCTGCAATTGACTTTGTGTACAGGCCAATTTCACCTAGTTGGCCTGCTGTACCTTCAGCGATAAACCCAATGGCCGCGCCGGGGATGGGGTTGGTGGCGTAGATGCCACCAATGCGTGCATAATTTGTCGTCCCTGTCGGGCCATCTGTCCTTCCTTCGCTGTGGACACTATTTGTTGCTGTTCCGAATTCTCCGGTTAGGCCTGACACCGCGCCGGTGAATGTCCCATACTCCTCGTCCATCACTCTCTTCCACGCCGACCATGTGCAGGTGAAGTCGGTGAGTGGAACACCTCTACGGACATACACGGCAGCGATGTTCGTGCCGTTCATATCGTAGGCGGTCTGGTGAACGTAGACTTGGCCGCTGGTGGAAACTGCGTGTCTTCCAACTCGTAAAAACCCCCAACCTGTAATGCCAGCAGGTTGATTGGTTGAGGTGGCATTAAAATTATAATCCCCGGCACTAATACACAAGTTCAGATCACCTGATTCCGGCTGCTGATTAACCGTCTGCGCCGTCGCCACAGCATAAAACGGCAATCCCGGATGATTGACATCTGCGCTCCCGTTGAAAGATCGTCCGTTCAGCAGGCGGGGGGTGGCAAGAGTAGTAGCTGTAGCAGCGTTGCCTGAGCATGCGGCAGCGGTGGTTGCTGTCTCGGCATTCCACTCCGCGCTACACGCTGCCGCAAGCGCTGTTTTCAGATTCGCCCACGAAAGTGTCTCCCAAGCTCCCGTCACACTATCCCACAAATAACTCGTATCCGCATCCACAGGTGTTGTCTTACTCGTAAACCCTGTATGCCTGTAGTAAAAGTTATTTATATCTTGCAACCAAGCTACTACAAGTTTAGTTACTTTTGAAACAAACGTCGTATCTGCCATGACAATCTCCTATTCAGTAAGGCCGGTTTCTAAATTAAGTCCTGGAAAAATAAAATCAGCTAGTGCACAATCTGCTACAGCATAATCGGCTACTGCGACCACTCCTGTCGGAGAACAAACAATCACATTAACAGTTTCCGGTCTCGGCTGCCCCCAGCTTGGAACTGACCGCTCTGCGACAGCCTTCACGAAATCTTGTGGGTGGCGTGGTTCCCAATGCTCTGCGCACACATACAACCCATCCCAAGTTTTCACTAATGAAGACGCTTTCCGCCTATTCCCGCATCGAGCGCAGACCGCATTCCAATCTCCGGGTGCAAAGTAGTTTGCTTGCCCCATGTCAACCTCCCCTCATTTCTTTCCGCAGTTCTCGCTGCTCTTTACGAAGTTTGTACAAGTCACTCTCTTTGTTTTCGCGTCCTTTCTGCAGCTTCTCCGCCCGCTCTCTCCCTCCCATCAAGCGGGATTCTAGCATGAAACCAACACCTGGCATGTATTTCCAAGCTTTTGGATCTTTCGACGCAATCTCGTCAAACATCTTCCATGGGGGAGCTACAAGTGTCCAAGCCCCCTGAACAGGTTTTCCTTCTTTCATCTTCTCCAACGCATACTGCGACCAGCCAAAAGTCTTCAGCATGTTGTCCATTGCGGCAGCTGGTAGATCAAACGGTTTATCTTCAAGCCAGGCTTTCACCGCCGCGATAGGAACACCGGCGACTGTTAGCGTAGTGGCATACCGGAGTAAGAATGCTGCCCCTTCTTTTACCTCCCCACGAGCAATCTTCCGTATTCCTTCCTCATGAACCAAGCCAAGTTGCTTGATTGTGAAGCTCTTCATCTTGTAGAGAATTCTTCCATCTGGATGCTCTAGATAGGCTTGCGGTAACTCTGCTCGTGAGACGGGTTGGGTTTGAGACATTTCAGAAAACAGATAGTCCTTTACCAATGGTGTTATCTTTTTCCCTTGGAGGTCTGTAATAAGTTGTTGTAGTTCCTGTGGAGTATACCCATCTCCCCAACGTTTGGTAAACTTTGCTTGCCCCTCTGGTGTCCTGAGTTGACGTTGAGATTTTATCAAAGCCGCATTCACTGTAGTTGTTTTCGCCATTAGGTCTAGTGAAGAAAATCCAACAGCCTTCAATGTTTTATTTACTGCCCTGGTACTCGTTGCCTGCCCCGCGAACTCCTCCGATATATAGTCGGCAAAGCCAAGTTCCCGCGCTGTTATAGGCCTTGTACCTTTTGCTTGCTTCATAAGTGCAAGTATCGTGGGAACGTACCCATGCACGACCGCCGAAGTTGCAAGATCGCCGACTTGTGTGAGGGTAGCCTTGAAGTTCCCTAACAACCCTAATGTCATCACATCGCCCACAGTTTGCAATGCGACACTAGGCCCGCGCTCGCCAGGCCCAAAGCGCGCTCGCATAATGGCAGCTACCGTATCCACTTTTTCTGGGGGAAGCTTACCACTGTTAAGTTCTTCTGCAATCAAGTTTGCGATTGACTGGTGCAGGTTTGTTTTACCATCTTCGATTACGTGAGCCTTCCCAAAGAACTTTGCTTTTTCAATAGAAGCAACTGCCGCATTCGCATAGGTGTGATAACTTTCAGCAAGGCTGCTGTAGTAAGGTAAGAACTCTTCCGGGATCTCTTCCAGCACACGAGACTTGGTAAAGTCGGGTTTTCCTTTCCTGTAAACTCCCATCAAATAGTTTCGCACGAGAGAAGCTTCCTCAAGTTGACTAAGGTTATCTCCACGTTTGAAAGCGTCCTGCCGTGCGGTGGAAAGAATCTTGGTCAAGGTCGCTTTATTTTCCACCCCAAGTTTGTTGAGAAGCCCCGGCAAGTCTTTCACCATACGGGGAAAGTAATCTTCAATAACACCTTTGATTAAGCCGAGTGACTTCAGTTCTTTTCCAAGACTTTTCAGTGTCGTTTGAAGTTGGCTTAGATCATGCGAAAGTTCTTTATCCCCCAAACGGGACAGCAATGTTTGTGTTCTTGTTTTGTCCCCAGAGAAAAGACTTGACGTCAAAGCAGCTTGTACAGCCTTTGGAAGCTTCGATGCTTTCGAGATAAAGACATCCCCTTGTGTGATGGCCTCGTGCCCCCGCCGGCGAACGGTTCCTTCGAAGCGAACCCAGCGGTCAGCAATCGCCGGGGAGAAACCGCGAATAATTGTGCTCGGTACACCAACATACTTGCCACCAGCTTCTGCAACCCCTTTCCACCCACTACTTGCAAGGCGGGCGGCGGCGAATCCGAGGACGGCGCCGGGGACTACATCTTCCCAGCCATCATAAGCCCAACCGAGGCCGGCACCTGCAACGAGGGCAAGAACAGCGGGGTCGGCTTTGCCATACATGGAAGGGGGTCCCCGCTTTGGGAGGGGGGTTGGCCCTGTAAAGACAGTAGCAACCTCGGACGGTTGAATAACCTTTACATCTCCCTTCACAATCCCCCAAAGTTTTCCCACAGCCCCCTCGAGGTTATGCCCTTCAACCACTACTACAGTTCCATCACGCAGTCTGACCCGAGTACCTACAGGAATATCCAACTTCGTCGTTGCGTTATATTCTTGCTCAAACTCTGCCATTCGAACCTTGTTAGCGGCTTCCGCAGCTTGGTGTGGTTCCCGCATAGCGTCAATAGCAGCTTGGTCCGGAAGAGTGCGTATCTCCGATGCTTGCTCCGGCGCACCACCTAGCGGACCTTCCGGCGCAGCTGGGCCTGGCAGACGTCCTTGCGGGGGTTCCCCCGGTAGACGTTCAACTACCCCCCCGCCAGAAGCCCTTCCCGGCGAAACTTTTTCCGGCGGCAAGACTTCCCCTTGCAAGACATTCTTCATAGGGCCTTCGCGAATCGCTTCTCGCCTCGCCATGAACGCATCAAGTTCTTTTCCTACGAGAGGGTTATTCTTTATAACAGCCTGAACTTCTTTTAAAGAGGCATTTCGCGTTGCCAGGTCATAAGCTTTGCTTCGCGCATTCCAAACAGCATCTTGTCCGACTAAGTCTTCTGAAGTAGGTTTTGTTTCAGTTAATGTATCTTCCGCAAGAATCTCATCAACCTTTTCCTTAGAAAGCTTTTCCCCCTCCCCTGCTTTTTTCATGGCAGCCTTTTCTGCCTTTGCACGCCCTGCTTCCACACCTCTTACCCCTAAACCATACATTAAAGTATTAGCCCCAAGCAGTATGTCTTCTTTGGTAACAGCTCCCCCAGTAGATGTCTCTGCGCTTTCCCCGGCGGTCTCAACAAGCTCCATTGCTGCACCTATAGCGGATTTTAATTGTGCGCTCTCCGCTCCAGACTGCCGCAAAAGTCCTAGCCCCCTAAGAGCCTTTTGTAGGGGGTCACTTAGCCAACGCGACGCTTCTTGCCCTATTCTTTGGGCAGAAACATCAGCCTCCTTTTTAGATTCTCCTGCAAGATACCCCATAGCTTTGGCCATAGCTTCTGCACCAATACCCACCCCCATTGATGGTAGATTGCCTACCATATCAGCAAGAAAGGCGGTCTCCTCTAAAGTACCCCGACCAGCACTAAGAACTCCCCTACCAACTTTCTTTGCGGTATCTATCCAGTCCCCTTTTTGCGGACCGCCGGTAAAATCTTCTATCGACATAGTTTGAGGGATTGCCTCTTTTTTCTGCGGGGCTGTCTCCGCTTCAAGGGTACCATAGATGGGTTTTTCCGTGGAGCGCTTACCCCCAGGAGTCCTAACCCCAACATCAGCCTCACTCATAATGCCCGCTGCTTTATCTTCTAGCGTAGTTCCTGGCGCCCCCAAATTTTCAAGCGGAGCTTGTGCCTCACCACCAACAAACTCTTCCATCGACATTGTCTGTGCCATGATTACTCATCTCCCCCATCAATTGGGTACAGCTCATCAATGTTTACTTCCGAAGGAAGCAAGTCAAAGCCTGTTCCGTTAAAGCGGCCTATACCTTTTGGACCTTCATAGTACATTCCTTTTTCAAACTTGCCATTATCCGTAATTGGGTATGCGGTTAAAGGAGTCTTTCCATCTTGGTAAGTAACCCCCGGAGTCCTACTAATTTCGCGAAGGGCCATTCGAGCGGCTTCCTCAAAATGAAGTCCACCTTTGTGATCCCGCATTTTCTTCTTTGCCATTGAAGCAACAGCGTTAGCTTTTATGAGGAGTTCGTTCGGCCCTTTGTTACCCAAGGAAAATTTGCTGGGCACCAATTCCGGCATAGCACTTTTCACCATTGGAAGCACTATATCAACTTCGTTGTCAGTTGGTGTCGCAATCACAGCCCCACTATTTTTAGCCAGTCGTTTATCACGCGCTTCCCGCCGCGTCTCCGCCCGTTTAGCAACCCCCTCCATAACAGCACGATGGTCGGCAGCACTTTTGTCGTTGGCCTGCTTCCGCGCAAAATCACGCTCGTCTCGCACGAGCGTCATACGATCCTTCGTCGTCAAGATTTGTTGCGTAAGGTTGTCCAATCGGGGTTTTACCTCTGCATAAGACTTACCAGCAAACGGACTTGGCTCACGGAACACACGGGCGTATTCAGCATTTGCGGTTGCAAGAGATTCATCATCTACTACCCCACTAGTAATTTGCTCAACTTTAATTAACCTATCCCACCGAGCTTTTTCTTGAGCGGATTCTTGCAAAGCCTTTTGAGTGCGTGCAGTTGCGTTCCGAGAGCGGGTGGCAGCCGCCTCAGAAAAAAACTTTGAGGCGCTCCGAAAATCATCGGCTTCCATCGCCATAACACCAAAGGTCTCTTGCATCTTTGCACCATCGTCTGGTTGACCCCCTACCCCCGGGAGTGCCTCTGGGTTAGCCCCCATCTGGCTTCCAACCCTCTGCATAAGCGCTTGCATCTTTCGTGCTTGCTCAAGCTTCATTTGAGCTTCCTGAGCTTGCATGTTCTGTACATTTCCCCGGCTTTGCAGCTCGCGAAGCTTTGCCACCTGCATTTGGGGGGAACCCTCAAAACCTAATGCGGAAAAGTCGGCCATGACTAGTTCCCCTGCGTGCCATAATCATATAGGGTTCCCGCTATACGATTGAGGGCCTCTATACGAGCTTGATAGTCCGCTATATTTCCAGATTGGGTTGTCTGGTAATTCTGAGCATCTACCCCCGCTCCCGCTGCTGGACTTGTGCTCGCACCCGACATTGTCATAAGTCGTTTCATCTCTCGGTCATATTCATTTCCCCCGTATTCTGACAATGCAGCCATCATATTGCCGGAACCTTGGTAGCCTTGTGCCCCCATAGAACGTTGGACAGCCTCAAGACCGGCTAGATAACCGGGGCGTTGTGTTAATAAAGATGGATCAGCTTGAAGTGCCATGAGGTCTTGAGCCGCCTGGTCGCGGTACTGAGCAAAAGGATCAGCAGGCGCTCCCCCACCTCCGCCGCCGCCGCCGCCACTAGGCTCAGGGCCAAATAATCCGTACAGACCGGTGCCAAAACCTAGTAGTTGAGCAGCCTCAGCAGCCCCAGCAACCCCAGCAACCTCAGCAGCACCAGCAGCCCCAGCAGCACCTAGCGCTTCTGTTCCCAGCCCTACACTTGCTGCTGTTCCCGTTGTTCCAAATCCTGCAGTAGTTGCAGCAGTGTAGGCTTCTGGTGTCATTGCTGCGGTACTAGCTGCGGCTTCCGCGGTTAAGCCCCCCCCAACAGCCAAGTTGCTTGCTCCAGTCCCCGCAGCAGTTCCCCCGCCACCGCCAGCAGTCCAGGGATCAGCAGTACCAATAGCACCAGGATTACTAGCACCGGCATAAGCTCCCAAGCCTGCAACCGAAGAAACCATCTGCAATCCTGGGTCAATATATTCCTGTGCTCCTTCGGAGGCGTATTCCCCGAATAAAGCACCGGCAACAGGAGTAAAATTTGCCGCTGTACCTTCTACAGCATCCCTGAAGTCTGTCCAGCCGCTACCGGAGCCGGTACCAATCGGGCGTAAGCTTCCTACGACGTCTGTCGCGTTCTTCTGTTGTTCTGGGGGTAAAGCGGAGAATGCTTCGGGGGTTAATCCAAAGTAGCTTACATTATCGAGATCGAGCAGCCCCGATTCATTGCCTTTGCTGTCTCTTATGACGTAATAAGCAGGGGTACCATAAGTATCATCTGACGCCTTACCCGCATGTACAGTAAACCCATTGGCTTCCAATTGCTTTTTTACATCTTCCGGTATTGATGCAAGCTCATCTTGCCACCCAAACATAATATTCTCCTCGCACTAGTTACTCTAAAGCCAAGCCCTAAAAATAAGTTCCCACTTCGCATTCGTTATTGCAACAACACCATCAGCATCTCTTCGTTTAACATATGGTGTAGCAGAATAAGACCGCCAACCAACAACCGTTGCGTTAGCCCAAACAACTAGCGGTTGTTCAACATCACCGTCGTAGAACCCAGTAAACTGAATTTCATCCCCAACAGCATATCCGTACTCCGCTGTAGTACAAACAAGGGAAACAACAGCCCCTGTAGGAACAGCCCCTAACCCATGAGCACTTGTGGTATCTATGTCAGCTGTTGGTACAGCTACCTGCGCAGACTTATATCGACGTCTGCTCTCTGGTACAGCTGCACTAAAACTAGCTATATCCATAAACCACCTTAACCACACCGGATTAAAAGAAACATTCCCCGTTACAGGGTCTTTTAAAGTAAACTCCGCATACGTCGGGGGGTGTTGGTAGCCCGCCATTAAAGCACTCCTAGCAGCATGTGCGCTTCCAAAGCCTTTATTCGAAGTGGTGTATTGCAAGTATGGCGAATGTGATGGGCACGCTTTACAAAAGTTCCCATATTTTCTATAAGCGGACTTACTTGAGACAAATCGACTTCAATGAAGTTCGACCAGGTTCTGTAATCATCATCACTGTAACGCACTTGCACAACACTCCCAGGAGTTTGATCTGCAAGTAAATAAAGTTTGTTTACCGTCTTTCCTTTGGACTGCTTACCATCAAAATTAGGTGTATAGATATCAACAGGAATCGCCGCTCCTTCATAATCATACTTGGTAGAGTTTAACTTATAAATATTCCCATCAGCTTCATCTTGTAAAAGCGATACTTGGTTGGTGGGGGATATTGTAGAAGCTACAACAGCCAGATAACTTCCCCCAGTACTACTCGACCATTGTGCCCACAAGTTTGTAGTGTCATCATACACAAGAGTCAGATTACTATTTTTGAAAGTAATACCATAAAACCTGTGCCCGTTCCTAATAGCATTCCACGAGTAAACCGTTGTATAATCAGCCCCCTGCAAAAGGCGGTCAATCGCCGGGGTGGAGATTTGTTGTGATTTGAGGTTTTCCATTTTATGGACACTGAAGGAACCGCTACGGGTTGCAGCTACCCAAAACAACACACCATCCATATCTTGTACTGATGCAGCAGTCTTACACCCATAACTTATTTTAGCGTTTTGTGCCACTGCTAAAGGGGATCCTACGGCGGCGCCGGCATCATAAAAGACCTCTGTACTCCATTCCTTGAAGGCTATAACATAAACAAGTTGCTTTGCAATAAACACACCCCTATCAGGTTCGATCTGTGCCTTAATAAGATTAAGGGCATTCCAACTTTGCTGGTCATTCAGGGCAGAACCAAATACGTTCCCCTCCAAATCCATAACGTAGGTAGTACCATCAAGATACGCAGAGCCTTTAACAAGTGAAGCTGGATAATCTACATCAGTAATGTTAACCAACCCCGCACCGGAATCGTAAGTATAACCTTTCACACCATTGTGGAAAAACAGCTTTGGTGTAGCACCCAAACACGCACTGAAATGATAAATACCCGCTGTTGTATCTACTGTCCCGGAAACAGCTATCCCATCTTTGTACAAGGTCGCCCCAAAAATAGAATAAAGATTACCCCTCCAATTATACACACCGCGGGCTGTAGCAGCCGCTACAGTAGATACAATATCCAAACTCGGCCTCTTTACAACCCACATCTCGTCGGTAGAATCCTTTTCCACATAGGCATTCACCAACCTCGCGTCAAAAGTCGTCGTCTCATCCCGATTGTCTTGCGCGCTGATTAAAGGTATTCTATGCGGGTCGAGTATAGACATTTACTTGTCCCCCCGTTTCTGCAAAAGTAAGTCATCAATACGTTTGTGGGCGTGTGATGTTTGCCCCGATAGATCTTTTATATTCCTATGAATGTTTTCTATATCCTTACGAATAGCTCCATAGGTGGCTGCCCCAAGACAGATAACCGTGAATAATTGTAATAGAAAATCAGGTGTCATCTTAGTCTCCCGTTAAGCTGCAAAATTACTTGGTTGTCCCATACGGGAATCAGGCGTAAAATATACAGACCCATCTTCTACGTCCCAATCTTCAAGAGCTGCACGAAAAGCGTGCGCTCGTTTTTCGCAGCGATCCACTATTTCTTGGGGCTGACCTGTGGATAAATCGTCAGCAAGTCCCCAACGTAAGGCAATTGCCCACTCCATTGGAAAATTCATGTGGTCGGTTAGGCCGACAAAGTTTGTTACTTGTAGTTGTAAAACTATATGAGCAGTTCCTAAAGCAGCTGTTGCATCAGGAACAGGCCAGAAAGATATATCAAGTGAGGTTGCTTGCTTGTCAACAAAGAAAGAACTTGGTGTGCCGGTACTTGTTAGCGGGGAAAGCTTTGACCACGCTTCCCAGGACACAGAATTAAGTGGTGTTTTGTTATCACTTGTACCCAAAAGATACCCATGAATCGCCTTCAGAGGCTTTGTCATATTGACACTACCAGAAGGTTTGAATGTATACTTGGCTTGGCTAGCTACAAGTGTAACTGCCGTATCAACCACAGTCCACAGTTTAAGGCCTTGTGTCTGCCACAAGTTTATAAGGTCATTAAGCCGGTTAATCCCTTCAGCAAGTTGCGCGCCATTCGGCTCTGCCATCTTTCCAAGAATACCTGCATCACGATAGGCATATGTGATGATTCGCTCGGCGGCTAGGAAGTACACAGGAGTTGTCATTGCATAGGTCCTTTAGTAGTTTACCAAAAATCAAACACGCTTGCCAAAAGAAGAAAGCTTTTGGACCAACTCTCCAGCCGACGAGGGCGCTATCGGCTGGCGTTGGTAGCAGCTCTGTTACACTGCAGCAGGATTGATCAGCCCCGACTTGTCGGCCGCACCAGTGATCATGCTGTAGTTGTTTTGGAAGCCAAGTGCTGTGCCGGTTGGGGCGAGTAGACCGGCAGTTGCGTCTAGATGCCACGAGTAGTTATCGTACACATAGCCAGTAGAACCTGTGCTGCCGCCACTGAACAAACTACCACCTGTCGTGCTGGTGCTCGGACGAACAACTTTGTTTCTGGCCATATCCAGTTGCAAAATGTTATTTGCACCGAACGCGGCCAAGGTTGCTGTGTCATTCAAAACAGCCCACACGCCGAAGTTATCAGAGAGGGTGATTCTGCCCTGGGCGGAAGCAAACTTGATCGCAGTTGTGGCGGCGGTTGTGCCGAGGCTGGTGATCTTGTTGTTAGTGAAGTTGAAACCAGTATTGCTCTGCGCAGTGGCGTTGCCTGTGAAGACTGTCAGGGCATTTAGGATAGAACTCGTATCGCGGAACTCATTACCATCCAGCGCAAAGTCGGTCGCCACAGCAGTACCTGTCACGGTATAGAAGGAAGCAACATCTGCGAAGTTAGCTACATGCAGGATGTTTTGGACAGAGCAGTTCGCTACAGTCACGGGGATGTTTGCAGCGGCGGCAGTAAATGTCAGTGTCGGGCGAAGTGCTCCAGAACCCAAACCGATGATAGCCACACCTGCCACATTGAGGGCCAAGATGGCTGCGGTAGAAATTGTCTCTGCATGGCCAGGCCCGACAAAGATAATGTCACCACGATTTGCTAGGCAGTGGGTAAGTGCCCCGGCGATGGTAGAGTACGGATCAAGGAATGTCCCCCTGTTATTATTTGAACCCGCCCGTTGATTCTTCCTAAGCACACTCGAGTTATTCACCCAGAAAATTTCTCCAGGCTGCATCTGCAATAGTGGCATTCCACGTACAGAAAGTCCGTTGGCAAACCCGTCAGGGTAGTTTGATAATGGCATGATGATTCTCCTTTAATGGGATGGGAGGCGTTACCCCCACCAACCGTTAGTATTAGCCTTGCGGCTCCATTTGCTGCTACTTCAACGAAGCGTTCAGTTGTGTTTTGTTTGGTCAAATTACATTGCGATAATCCGACCACACTATAAACGCTTCGGTGAAGTGGGGGAATAACCCCCACCCACAGCTACTGTCTAGTCATGTTACCCTCAAGGGCCGTTGGAACCGAAGATCCCACGTGGGTCAGTACACCCCACAGAGAACCTCATATACTGTGCAGCCAACGCGTTCTTTGTGCTGAAGTCATTGTCCTGGTCGAACATCGGACGATCACGCCAGAAGAATGTCATCCCCTCTGGGCAGTTTGTACGAATGAACCAAGCATGGGGTGCGGTAAAGAATTGATTCACCTGCACACCGCCTGGGAAGGCATTCGTAGCTTTCAGTACATTGATGTTGTTGCTGGTTGTATTTGGCTGCAGTACTGACTGAAGAATCCGCTGGGCATTGAAGTACTCTTGCCGAGGGACGTGAAGCGATTGTGACTGTATGCTAATCAAACCCCCGCGGTCGTTCTGAGTACCCATAATCTGGATACTCAAATCTTCGAGAGCGGCTTCCGACAAGTCGGCTGCTGGACTCAAAGCATTGCTGTACGTACCGCCAGTCGCATTCACATGCGCGGTGGAGATCAACGCTACGTCATCACCAGTTGTATAGTACGTGCTGACAAACGCATTGTTGTACAAGAAAGCTGCCACGGTATCAACCGTCTGATTACCCGAAAACGCCAAAGCTTTCGCCCGACGCTCGGCAACTTCCGAGTACAGATTATCGCGCAATTCTTCGAACGTCACAATATACCCAAGCGCATAGGCGATATGCGTATAGGTTGAAATGATACCTTGATACTCAGTATCCATCTCTTGTGGTGCGCCTTGCCCCTTAACCGGCATCAAACCGAAGCCCGTAATCTGGGCCATCTTTTCATAGGCCTGATCAGAATCTTGCACATCATAACATGCAGTGTATTGTGGCTCGTAAGCCTCATATACCTGCCCCCATGTTGCTTTGACTCCCGGCCATAAAAGAATAGGATGTGTACCTGTATTGATTGCCATGATTTATCCTCCTTTAAGAAACGGCCAGTGAACCTGTCCCGTGGGCCAGTTCATGAACATTAAACTGCACAAGCCATTTTGCATTTGCACCAAACACATTGCCAGGCTTCCGAGAAAGCCCTAACAACTTGATTTGAAGCGTAGCTGTAACAGCCGCCGTTGCATCGGTAGTACTTGCAATTTCCCAGCCAGAGATAAACCCATTACCTGCCGCAAGGACAGAGATGGTGTTCAAGCCGACTTCAGTTGCCGCAAGTGCCGTACCGTTTTCATGCTCTTGAACTTCAAAGACGACATTGGGGTCGTCCACTACCAATGCATACCAGTTTTTGGTTGTCGCCGCCGCTGGTCTGTAAGTGATATCCAAGTTTGCTGGGTTTGCAATTAACCCTTCTTCCGAACCAAGTCCGACAATGACTCCACGCACACCGCCGGTTGCCGCAGCCAGTGCAATAGTTGGAACCCCATTTGCATCAGCGCCACCAGCACTGATTACGGGATCGCCAACATACAAGGCTGTTGCATAAGCAGCTGCAATAGAGTACAGTCGAGCTTGGCCATTCCAAGGTGCGCCATTCAGATACCCCACCGGAGTGAAGCCTGAAGGACGGTCGCTATTAGCCATAATAAAATCCTCCGTTTAAGTTACTTCTTACGTTTGAAAAGGTCTCCAACATGCTTCTTATGGGTACGAGGAATATACCCCTCTTCTTGGTCATTAAGACCACCTTCCCCACGAAGTGTTGCAGCAGTTTGTTCGTTTCTGTCTCCAATGATTTTCTGGTCGGCTTCCCAATATTCCAAGGGAAGTTTCATGAGGTATAGTCGGACAACATCAGAGTCCTTTGCCCCGCCACTCCCCGCTACAATGCTGACTCTTGTTCCGAGGTCGGTACTTCCGGAGTCCTCAAGATCCCCGGCGACGTCGAAATTAGTTACGTTGATTTCATCTTTATCTACGAATGTATAACCCGCCTGTTGAGCTTGAGCCAATCGTGATGCAGTGCCATTCATCCAGTGTAAGTGGTAGCCTGGAATATCCGGTACCTGAAGTTTTTGCCTCGGCACCGACATAGGAATGCGGGTACGCTCGGGCATGGAGGTTGCTTTCTCATTTGCAGGATTGTCTGAAATACGAATCTGATTATTCATTGCCATCTCCTAAAACAGTAGTAACATAGTATTGCCGCCAAGCTTCTTTGGTTTTAAAGGCACGCCCTTCACCGACAAACTTCTTTTCCTGGGCATTACAGGTAGCCTTACCTTCAGCCGTTAAGTCATTGAAGGTTTTTTTATGCTCACCACCACTGCCCCCAGTATGGTGTGCCCCGTTTACCTTGTCAGGACGCCCACTAGCACCCTTCTCGCGAAGTTTCATCTCTTTCGAAATTGCTTCATAGAAGGCACTCCCTTGAAGGTCGTCATTATCAGGGTCAGCTCTTAAAATCCCGGCGATGCCGTTAGCCATTGCGGTCTTGCGGGGGTCAGCTCCATACCAAGTGTTCTTTTTCATCCAGGCCCCCAGTTCTGGGTCAAGGCCCGGTTGGGCAGTAGAGGCGGTTGGTTTTGCTTTGCGCGCCTCTTCAGCAAGCACCCCAGCTTTTTCCGCGGCAATCGCCTGGTCGGCTTGACTAAGTTCGCCAAGCAGCTCAACCTCCCGATCCGTATCATTCTCAGCCCGCGCTTCTTTAAGCTCTGCAATAATACTCTTCCGAGCCTGTTCCACCTTCTGACGTGTGTTGTTTTTATGAAACTCCTGTAAGGCCTCAATAGACTCTCGAGAAGCTTTATACAATTCACCAAGTTTCACAAGCTCACCACGAACATGTTGAAGCTCCCCAGAAAGTTGCTCGTTCTTTTTCTTGACTAGCGGCAATACTGTGCGACCACGATCTAGAAAAGTTTTCGCATCAACCCATCGTGCTTTGTCCCCGCGAAACTCATCCTCAGGAACCCACCCAATTTCACGAGCTTCTGTGACTTCTTCTGGTGTTGCTATGTTTTCAGTTTCCATTCTGACTCTCCTCATCAATTGCCAGGTAAATGTCATTATCATTTACCACCCTGTAAGAAACCCCATCATTCGTTCCCTTCAAGCGTTTTCCCGAAAACTCGGAGATGTAAACTTTATCCCCAGGTTTTGCCCGTGCAAGCTCATTAGGCCAACAAGCTGGGCCTAGTGCAATAACTACCACCCTTGTGTCAATCATTTCCATCCTGTCACGGACAGCCGTTGGAAGTTCGATCAAAGATGCCTTCTTGGCTGGCTCATAGGGCTTCACCAACACCGCCCGTCCTAGAGGGCGCAACCCACTACTATTTATTACTTGATTCTCCTGACTGTCCTTCATAGCCCAACTCCCTAATAAAACCTTCATACTCCATAGTTAAAATGTCAGTACAAGTCTGACACCGCCCAACTGCCTCTGCATTTTTCATTGCAGTTTCAAAATGATCGGGAGTTATAAGTGCCCCGGTCGCCCACTTTTCTTTCTCAGACTCCCGCCATTGGACCAAGATCTGGAATAGCTGCTTGGTTATTGGCTGGTTGAGCCATTGCAGGAGTTCCCCCCGCTCTGGTATGTGTTCTTGATTGACCATTTTCTTTTCCTCTTAGCATTAAATCTAACTGGCTAGTGATGTGCGCGTTGTGCGCTTTCATAGCCCCAATCGAAGCGTTGAAGGCTGCAATACGTTGATAGGCCTCTTCTCCCCTAGCTTCTGTAAGTTCCAGATTAGCCTGTGCCATAAGCTCAACAACCTTCGCTTGGTTAAGCTTACGAGTTTCCATAAGTTCTGCGACGAACGAGGCCTTTCTAAACTCGAGGTCGGCCATGTCGGCTTGCAATTTCATCTCTGCTATCGCAACTTTAGGGTCTTTTCCGGGGGGTGTCTTATCAGAGCCAATAAACAGAATATCAACTCCCTCAATTCCAAGGGTTTTCAGCCACATCCTCTCCACCGCATCCCTATCATACCCAGGCGTTGCCTGAGCCGACTGTTTCACCGCAGTAGCAATTTGCATCCTAACAGCTGGCGACATTGCATTCGGGTCGGATGCTGGCATAACACAGTTAGGGGGGGCTTGTAAGTAATCCCCCCGCTGGATAGTTTGCCCAGATACACCAAAGATTTCTGGCTCATCTGGCAAATACGTAGCATTCAAAATATACAGTTTCGCAAGTTCCCCTCGCATAGAACGCCAGGTGCGTTTGAAGATCGCTTTAAACACACGCATTCCATTGTCAACTAATGTTTGCGTCGTTTGTGCTGGGGTGTTTTGCCCCGGATTCTCTCCGACCATCGTATCTGTAGTGCCAGAAATCCGCCCCGTATAGTTAATAATCAACCCTAATAATTGGAATAGGACAGTGCTGGGTTCCCGCACAGGGAGGGGGTAAACCGACTTCCTCAAGTCATCCCCCGAGGTCTCCACCGTCTTCCATTCAAGCGGTCCAAGACTGACATTCCCACCACGCATTTTAGCCCCACGTGTAAGGAACCCCCCACCAGAAATCGATATTGTTCCTGCATCTACAAGTTGATTGATAAGACTGTTTGTTGTTTCATTCAGTGGACCAAGGAGTACACCAAATCCTAAGTCATATACAGACCCATCAGGGGATGGAAGGAACCCATACTTTGTAAAGTACTCTGTCGAGCGAATTCTGTAGATTGTATTCTTCGTTGCACTTCTCTCAATATCATCCCACTCAAAGCGGGCGACAATCCTCAAAAGTGTTTTCGAAGATTCTTCTACAGTTACGATGTAAGGTTCTTCATAGCCATCACCATCCAGGTCAAGCCAGCAATGCTGTTCCAACCCATAGAAAGGTGTGGCAGAGTCCGACATTGGAGCTGTCTTGCCCTCACGACTGTTTTCTTCGGCTTGATGGGCATCAACGAGTATCGGAGCATCCCCCTGAAACCAAGCCTCCTTCGTAACATCTTTGTAGACACCTGTGACAGCCTTTTCATATATGTCATTTCGAAATAGGGGGATGCGGTGCGTTTTACGCCGACAAGTCTCAACGGACTTTGCAAAGTAGTCCAGCACCAAATCGTGGGCAAGTACAAGCTCGCTCACATTATGTTGTTCAAGTGCGGAGTAATAGGACTTCATAAAGCCACAACCAACAATAGGAACACACAATAAAAGTCTATCGTGTTGCTCTTCCCATGACTGGTCAAGCTCTGTAAGTTGATAGCTCATGTGAGCACTTATCAAGTCCCCTTGTGCTTTATACGTCCCTTGTGGGTCATTGCCAGGTGTGCGGTATTTTACCAGGTCAACATCCTGAAAGATCGTGGGGTAGGCGTGAGAGTGAAACTGCAACGCTGCGATTGTCACGAGCGGGAAGGCTATGTTCGAACAGTTCGCCCAAGGAAAGTTCTTTGTCTTGGTGATTTGCAAGGCGAGGTTAAGCGCAGCGTCTGTCCGACGTTCCCACTTTTTGCGGGAGTCTTTATCCCGAAGATACCCGGAGTGAACCGCCTCTGCAATAGCTGATAAGTCTTCTTTGTCAAAGTGCGAAACAAGGTTTGTCTCGAGGGTATAATCTCGGGTAACCTTTATATGTTTCTTCAATTTTAGCATTTTAATACCCTGTTACGGAATTACGCCCCGCAGATACTCGAGGGTCGGCTTTGCGGAAAGCCCAATCTTCTTCTGTATCGAAGTCCTCAGGTTCCACAAAAGCGATGTTGTCAAAGCCTTTTACAAGCAAGGCAGTTGAGTCGAATTGGTCATCAGTCACAGCGTCGCCTACACCAGTAAAACGAAGAATCTCGGCCTCATATATCGGATACCAGGAAGATTCTTTATTGTACTTCATCCCGCCGCCTTTGGAGCGCTTCTGGTAGGGCCGACCGCGAACAGCTTTGTCCTTTATAGGAAGGATTGGATGGAAGTTAAGCCAGATACCTTCCTTCCGCATTGCTTTCCGGAGGGTCGGCCAGACGGCTTTCCAGATAACACCATCCTCTACGAAGAACTGCAAGTCGGTCGTCTCATCCTTCCCGTAGCGTTCCTGAATAGCGAACAGTTCATTCACCCACTCTTCTGTATCCCATCGCGCAATCCTCTCATCCAACACGTACACAAAGTCGTCAGCACACAAACCACCGACAGTGAAGCTTGTTTTGTTCGCTTTATCCGCTTTCGACACAGCAAAGTCGCACCCCACCGCCAACTTCATCGGAACGTAGAAGTCAGCTTCCTTCATAGGGAACATATCTTCTTTCCGAATGTACGCTTCCGAGTTGTCGAAGGGATCGTTCAGGATTTCTTGCGAATACCCCGAAGCATCATTGTCATCAATAAACTCCTGCCGCTTCATCCGAAGTTCCGACTCACTCCAGCGTTCTGGCCAGAGAATATCGGAGAAATCATCAAAGTTGTTATGCGCTTTGTAGAACAGAAACTTCCAAACACTGTTCTTGCGAAGGCGGTTTAACAGGGAATCTTCGTGCAGAATCGTTCCATGCACACGGATTCGCCCCTTCTTACCAAGCGCTTGTTTTGCTGCGCGGAAGAACCACTTACGGAATTTTCTTCTGCGCTCAGCGTTCTCGACTTGTTCGTCATCCTCCATATCGTCACACACCATAAGGTTGGGACGTTTACCATTCCACAGCCGACCACGGATTTTCTGCTCCGCACCGCGACCAAGTATCCTAAACCTATGGCCGTCAGCCATCTCAACTATGAGGTCTGTCTTTGTATCAGTGATAAATCCCGCAATTTTGAACTCGGCCCGCAAGTCTTCATTCTCGTGGAGCTCGTCCGAGATGTTTGACATTTGTTCCTGCGAAGCTTCTTCAGTTGCGCCAATCAGGATGATGTAGTCCGACCGCCGAAACAAGGCCTCTGCCATGATATAATCAAACGTGAGTGCTGTACTTTTCGCATGGTCGCGAGGGGCAATCACCATACACTGGGGATGATCGCCACAGTACAATTCCCAAGCTTCTCTATGAAATCCAGCTGTAGGCCGCAAGTCATCGTACCTTGGCGAAAGGAACATTCCCGCAAAGGCTTCGACTAAAGGACCGGTTAGCTGAACACTCACACTATCCCCCCACGAACCACCAGCAACCCGGCCAGCTGAAGTGTCTGTCCCGCACTTGTAGTAATCGTGCAAACAAGCTGATAGATAACACCCGCCACACCCCCTGTTACTAGTTGTGATACAACCGTCCCACTTGAGCTTGCCGCCCCCGAGATCACCGCCGAGGGGGTGGCATCTACCCCCGTATAAACAGTCGCCACAACCGACTTTGTCGATATAGTCTCTCCAACTGCAAGTCTCGAGATAAAGTCAAACCTGACTGTAGCAGTCTCCCCGACAAGCTTCGGTGGAATTTGAAGTTCGTTCATACTAGTTCTTTAAGGGCATTCCAATCACAGCAGCTCATTGATAGGCCTTGATACTATAACCTTCCAACGTCAGCACCTCGCCTGCACTAGCTTTTTGTCCGGTAATCAAAATGGTGACGTCTGCGGTAGTGTCCACAGCAGCAGTAATTACTGCTGCGCCAGATGTGCCAAACCCAGAATTGGAGCCCGACACGAACCCTACCTGCGAATTTGTCGCACCACGGTTGCGTATGATAGTTGGGGTATTTGTCGTGACCGAGGTAGTGACAACAACTACAGTGAAAACAGTTCCCCCAAATCGTACCCGGAGAGTTTTATTATTGGCTGAGGTCGTATGCGTCCATAATGTGACTATTTCCAAATATCCATTCGGGCCTAATGTATTAGCCGGTAAAGTTATTGTCGCGAGGGTATCTTCTGTCGCGTCAGCGGGGCACGATACCGCAACAGCAGAATGCCCTACATCGGGATCGAGATAGGGGACTCTTTCCAAATCAGATGGAGACCGTGTTTTCTGCAACCACAATTTGTTCATATCGTTACCCCTGTTCTGTATTCCGTTGCTCTACCGCATTGAATAACAACAGTGCCGCTTGCTGCAATTCTCAATCTCAAAGCCGATTTCCATGTTGTTGTGGAAGCGTTTAGAATTGCATCTGGCGACATGAGATATTCATGCACCCCTACCGGAAATAGTGGGGCTGGAGAATTGGCAGAATCATCACCACTGGCAATGTGGTAGCTGTTCGTATCATCCCAAATACCGAACGCCCTTGACAGGCAATCCCCGGCAGTTGCTTCGTGGGCCAAAATAAAATCACAACCAGCACGATATTTGGTAGCACTATCAGCGATCCAACCACGGCGGCATTCCCACTTCATGTTGTTGTCAGTAACAATATTACCGGGTGTGGTAGGCCAAGTTGGTTCTACCGATCCAGTTGTACCCCCGGCTGCAGTCACGCATACATAAAAGAAACCATTTTCAACGGTGGGCAGAACCCATGCGTGCAAAGATTTTGCTGTAGTTCCAGCCCAGGCGGCAGGTTTGGTGTGGTCTATCACAAGCTCTACCGCTATACCTCCACCTGCCGGTGCAGTGATAGATAACTGCTGATACTGATGATTATTGCGACCGGGGTCGGTATATGCGACCTGCGACGCAGTTACAGTAGCTCCAGCCGGCCCGCCATACTGCCGCACAACCCAACCGGCAGCTACCGTACCGGATGTAGTGGTAATACCGCTAAATGTTCCACCAGAGCCTTGTAATTGCCCGACATTCAGGACGTATGCACCTGTTGCTGATCCCCCAACGCCAATTAAATTTTCTGCGTCTGCTTCAGAACAACTCAGATAGTCTGCGACGCCAAACTGAACAGTCTCTTCTGCCACATAGCTTGATCGCATAGCCCCGCGCACATTGTAGTGAATAGTATTGTCGGAGTGATTCTCGGTATACGTCCCGCATCGCTGATACGAACCACCAACGCCGGCAGAACCATCGGCATGAACGAGCGCGTGTGTAAAAGTAGATGCGCCGGTGGCAGTAATCTTTACTGGAAGAATAGACGAGAATCCCGCCGAGGCGGTGTAGTTGGACACCATATCATTCGTACTGTAGCCATGTGGGCTAGTTGTGGTGACTGTTGCCACATTAGAAGTAACAGAAAGTGATGTAACTGCAACTGGTATCTGTCTGGCCGGCCGCGTGAGTCCTGGCATATAGTTGATGCAGGGCAACCCGTTCAGGCGAGCGAACTCCAGGTGCCAGCGATACATACGCCAATTAGCCATAGCGCGGGCATATTGTTGTTGCGGCACAGAGCCGAATGCGGCAGCAGTAACGGCATCACTTGTCCATGAGCCATTATCCGGCAACACTTCAATTCCAAAGCCCATACTGGCTTGTGTGGCGAGCGCACGTGTTAATGTTACATTTGCCGAATAAGCCGCAAGAGCTGCTTCTACATCCCCAAATGTACTAATGCTATTTACATCGTTACCACCATTAAAATACCAGACAAAGTTTGGTGGAGGCACTGCGCCCAAAATGTCCGTGGCCCAGCGAGACAAAGCTCCTGCGCTGGTATCGCCAGACTTACCTGCCGAAGTTAGAATATTGCCACCTTTCCGCATTCGTGTCATCGCGAGATAAAGCGGATTTTTGTTCATGATCTGATTGCGGACACTAGCGCCAGATGTCCACGCGGGTGTATAACCTTGATCAACCAGCGATAGCCCCAGTTCGGTTTGAATCCCCCACGGAACCATTGAGGCTGTATATAATGGGGGCATTCCCGCTATTAAACTATTTACGGTAACTGACATTTTATGCCCCCATTAAAACAGTAACCGCAGCGCCCGTACCGCTTATAGCAATCACGTTTGCCCTGACGTACTTCCACGGGGCATCGGTAGTAAACCCGTCGCTGGACGTGGTTGTTCCAGACAGAATAATCGTACCCAAAACAGTAGAACACCAGTTTATGCCATCGTTTGACACCTCTATTGTCACGTTAGCCGTCACGGCACCCGTTCCAACGACGGTAGCTTGGAATGTTGTTTTTGGTGACGTCTTGTATATTGCACTGCCCGCTCCAGTAGCAATTGCCGCTGATAATATCGTATCAACAGTCCCACTTGATATTCGAACATTTCCGCCCATGATCTACTCCTTTTAGTTATGAATCGAGATTAAGCAGCGTCGTTAGCGATTGCAGGCATCTCAAACTCCTTCAGAAACCCGAATAACTTCCCCCTCAAGGATGTTTACTCTGCGAGAGGCTCCCTGGAGTTGAACAAGCCGCTGCGCGAGGAGTTCAAGGTGATTTGGGGGAAGTTGTGTGTTAGGGGCTGCATTCCCTCCTATCCCAAGCCCTTTTGCCCCCAGCTCGGCCGCCTTGAGTGCGAGATTATCTGGAACCAGGTCAGGGTGTTTTGCGAGTTTCGCGCCGAGTACTTCCAGGCTTCTGATCGTAATCGCGCGAAGTCTTTCATCAATCGAGGCCCTGATCGTCGGGTCAATCAGTTCTGCCTTCCTCTGCTCAAGCCTTTCTTTAAAGGCATCACTCGAGAAGATTAAACTTACCCAAGCTTCCGTATAGCCAAAGGCGCGAGCAAGGTCGCCCTGCGCAATCCAGGGATTCTCCACCACCATATCAATCATAGCGTCGTGGGTGTACCGCATCTTCGCGGGGCCGGCTCCTGGGGGGGTTGGGAAGATTCCGGCCTCGTGACGCTCTTCTGTGGCCTCTCGATGAGCAAGTCGGGCTTGCCACCCGGCCTTGTCATCTCCTACTCGTGCCCGGCTCGCCGCCTCCGCAAAAATCTCGTCTAGCCCAGTTGTCGGTTCAGTTATCATGCAGCAAGCTCCGAAAGACCAAGCCTTGTAAGTTTGAACCACGAAAGTCTTTCTAAATAGCTGATAAGCCGCTTTTCATAATCTAATTTAGGGTGTAATCGTTTATCCACATAGTTCATTTTACTATGTATTGTGTTATGTTCTGTCGCATTATTTAATACCACAAGATTATGCGGAGCGTCATTTAGATAATTACCATCTGCATGATGTACAATTTCTTCAGCGCGAAGTTTGCGGCCCAGCATCTTTCCAGCAACGCGTCTGTAGTATCGAGTGTTTCGTACAGTTTTCATGGCGCTATTGTTACACACCAAAAAACAAAAGTCAAGCACTACGTGTTTGTACCTCGGAACGAGATTGATCGTCCAAATTACCTCGTGGTAACTCGTCCACACTATAAAAAATAAAAAAAAATCTGGCGAGGCCCTATAGATAAATTACTAGAATATTTTTTG
>ERZ1292623.464-Hain-H51-01um-R1-464-length-44162-cov-18_pt1 | contig 44162 bp, 51 predicted proteins | sample MGYA00564398_ERZ1292623 | MGnify/ENA primary metagenome ERZ1292623 (study PRJEB36523, sample SAMEA6512633) | groundwater metagenome | collected 2019-01-07 | study: AquaDiva: Metagenomics assemblies of 32 groundwater samples
CAGCAAACTCCCTGAAGAAAAAGACATCCCCCACCGCATCGGCAATGTTCGCCCGAACCAGTTTCTCGGCAAGCTCTTTCTGGTCGTCGTCATCCCCATCCGTAAGAGCCTGAACCATGAGATACATGAGCGTAGCCGGGATGGTGTAGAGAGTGAGGAGATCCCCGGCAAGGCGCGGGATGTCCTTCGCGGAGTGAGTGCGCCCGATCACCTTCATGGCCTGATTAAGGCGAGCCGCCCCGAAGGTGTAGAACATGGACATGAACTTGTAGAAAGGTCCGCCGCTTTGGGCTGCTGAGAGATCAACTGCAAGGCCGCTGCCCTGGGAATCTCTAACTGCCTGATCCGCTAGAGAGGCAGCGCGTTCCTCAAACTCCTTGGCTTCCGCTTCGCTTGAAGGGGTGCCCTGTTCGTGCATCGCCTTTTCATAAGCCCCCACCCAAGTAGGAGCGTCAGCGACCTGCTGCATCTTGGCGATGTGCCAGAAGGCGTATTTCTGCATCACCCCAAGGCGACCCGTCAAAGTGACCTTGTTCATCACTTCGTTGATTTCACGCTGGAATGTCTTCGCCCTGAGACGCATGAAGTCAGACCGTTCATGAATCCATTCCATCGTTTGATTCATGCGAGCGGGGTTGCCAAGGAACCGGGCTACCCCCTTCATTGTCCAGTAAGCCCCGATCTGGGAGACGGAACTGAAAAGACCGAAGGGCTGCTTGAGCGATGTCATGGCTTTGTAGGCCATGACTGAGAACGTAGTCCCACGCCTTAGCCAGTTGGCAAAGCGTTCAGCGGTGTCTCTAGCAGGAATCGAACCAACCGCGATGGCATCAACCGCCTTCACCATCCCGCGATAGACGGCCTTGCCGTGGTGGTCGATGATGGCCTTGGAAAGAATGGGATCTCTGAGCAGCCGATTGGCGTCAATCAGCATCTCGTAATGGGTGAGATCGTGGATGACGTCCCGCACATGGCTGAAGATGACGGACGGCTCCAAGCGAATCTTCTTCTGTACCCCCTTGACGCGATTCTCCCGGTGTGCGTGTTTGGTGGTAGACCGGATGGATACCCCGTCCAAGGCTCTCTTAGCCGCTTCCTTGGCATCACTCAATCCGACTTCATCGGTGTACTTGAGCGGGAAGTAGCCGCCGTCGATGGTACCGTTCCGGGCTTCCGCAGCCTTCCCCTCCACCTTCTCAGGGGCGATGCCATCGACTCTCTCGGCAAGAGCCTTGGTTTCCGGCCAGTAGGAATTGATGAATTTGAGCGTCCCGTTGACGTACTCGATGTCCCTTGCATCGAGGGAGTCGCGGAACGCTTGAATCTCGGCGTCGGTGAAGCCGTAACCGTCTTTCAGCTTTTGAAGGTTGTCCTCGTTGGCGGTGTTGAGGACGATGAGGAGCCGATCCCGGTGGCTCCACTTTGTCCTTACCCCTTCAACATCCCGCTTCTGCCACATCTGGGAGACATCTTTGATGGAGTAGAGGCTTTCAAGGCGGTCAAGTTCCTTGACTGCCGCTTCCGTCATGACAGCTTCGCGGTCCTGGGCTTCGTTGACGGGGCGAACGATGTAATCCCAGAAGAAGCCCCCATCCTTCCAGCCATCTAGACGGGCCGCGAACGTGCTAAGCCGCGCTTGAAACGCAATGAACGCAGCCCCGCCATCCTCAAGAACCTCCAGCGGAGTCCTGGTTCCCGCCCGATCATCACGCTTCCCCCTCGAGTTGTCCTCTGCATTCTGGGCAAGGGCATCCCTCACTTCCTCGAATTCACGCTTCTTCTTCGCCGCAAGCAGCTTCGTTTTCAGCTTGGCGAAATGGTCGATGGTCCTGAGAGTATGCTCCAGTTCGTCCAGTTCCTCGAAGGTGAGATCCTTGTAGTTTCTGCGGTAGGCGTCTTCCTTCAGCTTCTCTGGAACGTAAGGGGCGTGGCCGAGTTTCTCCTCACCCTCAAGCCATTCCCTGAGACTCTCGCGCTCCTCGGCTACCCGTTCGGAGCGAGGGGTGAACTCGAAGCGTTCGAGGATGTCATTGACGGGATCGAAGTATTTCTCACCGGCGCGGGTCAACCGCTTCTGGGAGCCTTCCTTACCCAGCTTGCGGGCAAACTGAGCCGCCTTGTCTGCCTTCTCGATACGGGCAACCGCAGCCCGGTAGAGTTCATGGTTCTTGAGTTGCCTCAGCTTGGCAAGGAACGCACCGCGAATATCCCCCTTGTTGAACAGAAGAACCGCTTCCTTAGCGGCCCGCTGCTCGTTCTTCAGGTAGATGTTCGGCACTGTAGAGCGGTAGGTCTGACCGGAAATCTCCTTCTCCGCTTCGTCCCGCACTTCCTTGATCGTAGGAACGGGAAGGGCGATTCCCTTCACCAGCTTTTTCAAGGTTGCCAGCTCCTCAGAGGCGAGAAGCTGAAGTTCAAGGCGCATCAGTTCCGCGCCGTATTCGTTATGGACAGCCTTCTGAGCCCATTCATGGAGGGCTTCATCGGCCATCGGCTCCCCATGAACCTGTTCCATTCTCTCCAGGGCCAGACGCTCAACCAGGGCTTCCTTGTTCTCCAGGTTGGACATCGCATTCACGAAGGCATCCGCATCCTTGAACCAGATGCCCGCATTGTTCCCAAGGAATTCGGAGGCATCCCCAGGGGTCACCCCCGCTTCATTCTTCTTGGCAACGAGTTTGCCTAAAGCCTTGCGGGTTTCCTCTCCATAGAGGCTGTCAACGAATTCCCAATTGAGCTTGATGCCGCCTTCCGCTCCCGCAACATCCTTCCCATCAGGGGTCTTGCCGTAGAGCATGATGCTTTCGGCGATACGTTCAGGCTGTGTATTGACTTCGCGCTCGATGTCCCGCTTGGTACGTTCAAGCTCCTCGGTCCACCACTTCTCCCTCTGGCGAGTAACGCCTTCGATCAGCCGCCCTCCAAGGATCTCTTCCGCCCGTTTCCGGACTTTCTCTCTGGCGTCCTGTACCTTGGCGGCAGTCGCCTCAGAGAGCCCCGCGAGATCCTCGGTCATGGGAGGGAGGAGGCCCGCCTGAGCCTGGGCCGCCGCTACTTCAGCCTGAGAAGCGAGAAGCCTTTCGAGGAAGTTGGTGATACGCGGGTCCATTTCTACCTTGCCGCGCAACGCACCATAGACCTTGAGCATCCATTCCTTGAAGGTATCGAAGGCAGCGCGGAGAGCGGAAGAGGGAGCCTTGCCCTTGGAAATCCACGTTTCAACGTTCTCGGCAAAGACTTCATGCTGCTTATCGGTCAGGTTGTCGAAGCCCTTCGCCTCTAGGAATTCGAGGAGTGCATCAGACCGTTCAATGAACGCTTTCTGTTCTTTGGTGAGTGTGTCAGGATCAAGAGCCTTGAGCTTCTTGTAGGTCTGCCCTGTCAAGATCAGCCAGACATGGCCGAGTTCGTGGATTGGAGTAGAGCGATTCGCCTTTGAGGTCAGGGCATAGATGATCTGCTGCTCAAGCGGCTGAGTGAAGCCGCGCTTCTGGCCTTCTTCCCCAGGCTGATACAGAATGTTCGGGTCATTCGGATCGTAAGTGCCACGGTTGCCTGTGGCGGATTTGATCTGCTCAGGATGGAAGGCGATGTATTCGCCATTGAACCCACGGCCAGTAACGATAATCCCGTCGTGCCCCTTAGCCTCAAGCTCTTCTCTAAACGCCCTCTCTTTTGCGATTGCCTCTTCTTGAGTGAGCTTCTTCTTGAACACGGACATTGCGTGTTCGTCCCACTCAACCCGAGACATGACGTATGGATTCTTCAGCGAAAGGAACACGGGCATTACCCGCTTGCCGTCGCCGTGGAATATTTCTGTGTATCTATTTGCTTCGCCTGAACTTGGAGTAAAGAATGAGCCCCAAACAGCCGTCACGTTTCCGGTTGCTTCGGCGTTTCCCTTTGTGTTGAATTCGGAGATGTCTTTGGATGTCGCGTGATAAACGGGTAGCGGCTTCCCACTCTCATCCACAACCTTGGAATCCCCGAACCATGCTTTGAATTCAGGTGATGCGGGGGTGGCGGGCTGTCCGTAAGCTGCCCCCTTAGGCTGTTCCTGCCGCTTAGGGGTGACATTCGCCCTGGCTGCATACTCTTCCGGTGTGATTCCTTCCAAGGCGGCAAGCTGCTCGACGCTTTTGGAAAAGAGTTCCGAAACCTTCCCAACATCTTTACCGCTGAAATCCTTCAGGCCGGGGATCTTGTTGATGCCGATGGCCTTCATTGCGCCTGAGAACTTCCTGGCGACGTTCTCGGTGGACTCTTTGATACGGTCCATGACGGTAGGGGCTTTGGGGGCTTCCTGTTCAGGGACGACTTCTTCAGCCTTCTTCTCAGCCGCCTTGCGCTCCTTCGCCTCTTCCTTCTCTTCCGTCTCGGTAGGCTGCATGGGCTCGAAGGTGGCGTGTTTTTCCCAGAAGGCATTCTGAGGAGTAGCCGCCTCCTTGAGCAGGTATTCCTCAGCGGGGATACCGATCATGGACTTGCTGTTAGGGGCGATAGCCTTCTGGTAAACCTCTCTCGGTACGCCAAGGTCTGCGGCTTTGTCCTCCGGGTTGATGACATTCCCGGCGTCATCCTTGACATCCTGATAGAACGCCTGAAACTCTTCAGCAGGGACATAGAGGGTTTTGCCGCCGACTAGTTCAGTAACGAGGGCGCGAGTCGCTTCCGGGGATTTGTCCTTCCCCTGGATGCTCTTCATAGCAGAAGCAGCGATCTTGAAGAAGCGACTATCCGTAGGCGGCGGGATGTAGGGACCGCGCTTTGAGGTAGCAAGCCTAGCGACAACGCCTGGGGCTCCCATTGCAGCGAAGGCCAAGACCTCAGCCTTGAAGTCTTCCTCAGAAGGCAAGATGCGATCCTGCTCACCGATCCCTACGCGAAGGACATCCCCGACACGCTCCTCAAAAGACTCTTCGATGATGCCGTGCCAGCCGGTCTTCTGAGATACTTTATCAAGGAACCCAGCAACCCCCTTGTTCGGGTTGAGTCTAAGCCAACGCTGAAACACAAGCCGCTTGACAGGGGCTAGGAACTTGGTCAGTGCGCCGCCGGTATGTTCCGATAGAGTTTCGATGTAGGCAAGCCCGAGTTCCTTGGCGAGTGACGGGAGAAAGTCATCGCCTGTCGCAGCAAGGACCGGCTCAAGCTGGCCTTCTTCATCAGGGGTTAAGGCGATCTTTGGGGCTGTACGCTCAAGCATCCCCTTCGTCATCGAGGGAAGCATGGATAGAGGGGCTTGAACGGCAGCACCCGCCATTACCCCTAAGCCCTTAACCGTAGCAGTCCTGGCAGTTCCAGCGAGAACCTTGCGGACAGCACTTCTAAGGGCGATCTCAGCGCCAGCTCTGGCAGAGCGGAATGCCCAGCCGGTTGCAACGAACTGAGCTACAAACTCAGGGGCTTCCATGAGGGTGGATGTTGCTTTCCCGTAAACGTCTTCCCCTCTCCGCTCCATCGCCTCGGCGACTCTGCCGAAGTCTCGGAGGATGTCCTTGTCCTCTTCAGTAGCCTTCCCAGCTTCAACCGCTTTGGCGGCTGCAAAAAGCTCGATCTTAGGCCCGATCTCGAAAGCGTTAAAGCCGAGAGTGGGAGCATTCAAAATCCAGGCTGGATTCTCTCGAAGTCTATTCTGAAAGGCTTCCCCTGCACCCATCTTCCCAGTGCCGGAGATCATCTCTTCGCGTTCACGGATACTGGTATAGAATTCCTCTTCAAGTCTCTTGAGGGTAACGGCTTCATCTTCCCCGTAAAACGGGTTGACGACAGGCGCGATACCTCCACCGAAAACAGCCTGTTGATTGTTCCGCTTGGCGATGGGGAGGAATCTCTTCGCCTTCCTCTGCGCTTCCGTTCGGCTTGCTTCCTCCGTCTGAGCCCACTGGGAAGATGGGATGTTCAGGTAGTGGTCAAGTTCCCCCAGCTCCTTCACCTTGTCGAAGTTGACGGACCACAGGTTAGGGCTGCGGCTGAGAAGGGCTGCAACATTCGGGCTGCGCTTGCGGTACTCGGTAAGGTTGAAGTCCTTCTTCTTCATGTCCGCTTCGATAGCCGCTAGTTCCGGCGTATCAAGGCCGCGTTCAATCAATTCCTCCGGGAGGCCCGCTCCGAACTGTAGGTTGAGGATACGGGCGGCTTGCTCAGGGGTGCGCTGGAAACTCTGATCAAGGGCGAATTCCATCCCCTGATTTGTTTCCAGCCTGCGACGTAGAAGCCAATCCTGAGTACGCTCCCCCATCTCGCCTTCAGGGGCGGTAGGAAGGATGGGTTGACGGCTGCGAACAGGCTTGGGTGCAACCGGATAGGTTGATTCGCCGCCTACGTTAACCATGCTGGCTTGCTATTCCTTTTCCCTGGCGAACTGTTCGTAGAGATCCATCCGCCCGGCCCGCTTCGCTACAAGCATCTTCTGGACTTTCTTGGCAGTCGCCTCTTCCATGCCCATATGAACCTGAAGCGACTTGATGTACTCAATCTGCTCATTCCATTCTGAGCCAGCGACCTCAAGCGGATAGGCATTGGCGAACTGAGCGTCCGTAAGCTGCGAGATGGGGGTTCTCGGGTCAGTACCGAAAGACTTGTGAATCCCTACCTTCTTGAACCGCCTAAAGGCTTCCCGCGTAATCTCAGCCTCAACCTCTTTCTCTGGAGGATTCTCTCCATTCAAAGTGTGATACTCCAGCGTCCAATCATTGATCTTCTGCCTGAAATCAATATAGGCGTCCAGCTTGGCGCTGCCTGAGAACATGGATTTGCTCTTCCTCTGGAAGTCCTTCAGCGTCTCACCTTTCTGGATGCCCGCAGCACCGTAACTCGCCAAGGCTTCGACAATCTTCTCCTGCCTGCTGAAGGCACTGTTCCATTCAGTTTTAGCCTTGCCGTTCCCGGACATCGCATCCCTGGCGGATTGCCTGCGGTTCAGCGCAGCTTTGTGATCGCCGACGTTCAGCTTTGGTAACAGCATTGCCATATCCGCATCGGTGTACTGCGCCACCTCATCAACAGACAACCCCTCAAAGTGCGTCAGAATGTAGGGGTCAGAAACCTTGGGCTGGCCGAACTTGACGGTACGAGCGATCTCGCGGAGTTCCATTGCGTCAGCTTCTTTGATCCCGCCAAGCAGGTTGTCGGCACTGCCTCTCTTGATAACCTCGTTTGTCACAAGGTCCAAGTGTTCCGCGTAAGCCTGCTTCTCGGATGCCTTCTGGAGGGTCCAGCGATCCTTGACCCTATCGCTCACCATGTCCTTGAGCTTCGGGTCATCGATCTTTCGAGCCAGATCCATCGCCTCGCTCAGGCTCTTGGGGTTTGCGCTCATGATCCGTTCTTCTTCGCGCTGCGCCTCACCCAAGTAACTGCCATCATCAACGAGCTTGAGGGCCGTCTTTCGGTCGTCCTCGTTCAAGTCACTCTTGAAGGTGTCCAAGTAGGTCTTGGCATCCCTGTCCCTTTTGTCAGCATGAAGAGACTGAATGGCTGAAAGGCGAATGCCGCTCTTCTCGTCACCCGCCAGCTTGTCAACCCACCCTTGCGGATGCCCTTCTATACGGGCCATTTCTTGATAGGTAGAACGGATATTGTCGATGGAGCCCTGAACGCTGGCGTTGTCATCGAAGTTACGGGCGGCAGCTTGCCTCTGAGCGTCGATGTAGGTTAAACGTACTTCTTTGCCATACCGATCATTCTCCTGTCTGGCATAGTTCATGCCCCTACCGTAAAAGCTCTCACGGGCTCTCTGGTAGTTCGCGCTGATGTGCTGTCTCACTTCAGGGTCTTGGGCTTCTTCAAGGGCTTTCTCATGCCACTTGTCGTAGTCATTCATGGCCCCCTGAAAGGCTTCGGTGGCGTCCTTGCCCCTGACTTTCTGGAGCTTGTCCTGGAGTGCGTTCTCCTGCATGGTCATCTGCCCGGCGAAGTCGATGACCTGTGCGTTGATGGCGTTGGTACGCGCTTCCTGACGCTCTTTGACCTCAATCCCCTGGACCGTCTCAGCAAGGCCCTGTGTGGCGTTTGCCAGCCTTGCGGACGACTGACCGCCCCCGAACGCCTCAAGCGACTCAGGGGCTCTAGCGCGGGGCAGGGAGGGGCTACGGAGCCCTACCTGTGGCTCGTTGTACTGAGGGACCTGAATTGCCAAGTTTGATCTCCCTACGCGAACAGGCTAGAGGGCCTGTCATACGGGCCGTAAGTCTTCTCAATAGGGGCACTAAACGCGCCTGGATCGGCCAACGACAGCCCACGCTTAGGCTCCTCCGGCAGCTTCGTCCTATCAGCCATGTATGCCGTCCTCAAGCCAGTCTGCCCGGCATCCACCAGCGACGCCAGCATGGTATTCCGTGCGGCATTCCTAGCCCCCATTCGGGTGAAAGCCGCCGAATTCCTATCCTGCTCAGCCTGATACTTGAGCCCAAAGGCTTCCGCCCATGCATTATACTCTATCCGTTCACGATCAATAGCCCCCATGCGGGCTGTATCGGCCTGTACGTCAACGGGTGAGCCCGCATTGACATCCACGCCCTGAGCGGCGTAAGCGACCCTCTGGGAGCCTATCAGACGCCTTGTACGCTCATCCTGCAGCCGAGCCTCCCTAGCCCCCCTCATTTCAGCCCCGGTAGCTAGGATGTCCGCTACCCGAGCATTACCCTCAAGGGCTTGAGCTTCAAGCCTGCCCTGAGAGCGGATGGCCTTGGACTGAGCGTAGCCTTGGCCTACCTGAGAGGCAGCGGTAGCCCCCCCAGCGAGCATGAGCAGCCCCGCGCTATCACCCATCTTGCCCCCCTCTCCTTATCGGCGCGTAGATGGATGGAGCTACGGCCAAGATCGTGAGCGGCTGAGGGTCCAACTGGGTGACCACGATGCGTCCCCCAAGGTTCCAACTACCGTTGATGGGCACGTTGATAGGCTGAGTGAAGTAGGCGGGAGGCACCCCACTAGGCTGATCCGGACTAAGGGCTTTCGGCTGGAACAGCCTGGACTGAGAATCATCCCTCGCAGGGAGTCTTTCGCCAACCCAGATGCCCCTGGATTTGTGGGTCATGAGCGTTACTTCCGTGACACACTTGCCCTTGCCCATCATGGTTTCACCCTGGACGAGATCCGCGTCAAGCGTCTCAAAGTCCGATGCGTAGGGCAATCCCACATAGACCAAGTAGTGGTTGTCGGCCAGGGTTACCGCGCCAGCCGCAACCGTATGGGTTGCATAGGTGGAAACGTTCGGGTTTGAGAGAGTGCCACCTTCAGCAACGATGGATACGTCCTCACCGTTCAGGTGCCATAGGCCGGTAATGACCTTCTTGCCCCACGCCCAATAGGAAGTAGCGGTAGCTTGAATGTCATCCGGCAAAGTCCTATCAGGCCGAGCCGTGGCAATCGTGGTGCTGGTAACGCTTTCAACCGTGAGCTTATAGACCAGCCCATCAGCCGCTTCAACGAACAAGGCCCTGCCGACATCAGCCGTCCCCGTCCTGAACAAAGCCGAAGACATCGTGAGCGTGACGGTTTCCTCTTCATCCCAATCCGTCCCACCAGAGATAGTCACCGTCATGTTCTCGTCGGCATTCCTTCCGTCATAGACCGTGTAGCTATCCACGAACACGGCATTTGGATTAGGCAAGCTGCCCAGGTAGTAGTTGAAGTCTGAGATGCTGTACTCGTTGATGTCCCGAGTTTCCATCCGCTCAATCGTGGTGCCAATCGCACGGTGAACGATCAAGTACAGGACATCTTCCTTGCCTTCAGGGATAGAGCAGACGTTGTAGGTGCCTCCTGAAGTGTCGCTTTCCCTGTAGAAGTCGATCCAAGACCATCCGACAATCTGATGCTCCCTGATGTAGGTGCAAGCGAGCAGGATGCCGTCATCCCTGACGAACCACGCTACCGAGTTAGGCACCTTCTGGTAAGCGGCATCCACCAGTTCGTTGCCCTTGAATAGGTGGTCAGCGAACACGGTAAGGTCATTGCCCTGATACTTGTCCAGCAACTCATCAAGCACCAAGTCACGGACGATGTTGCCGCGCTCTTGAACGTACAGGACTGAGCCGTTCGCTATCATAGGGGCGATCTTTGCGTTAGCCCCGTTGTAGGTGTATTGCCGTGCGTTGATCGTCGTGGGGGTAAGCTCCCCTGCCGTGCCGCCGCTGATGATCCATTCGCCATCCGTGGTCAGCACCAGAAGTCTGCCCACATCGATCATGTCCATGACTTGATTCTGCCTGCGGCCAACCAAGTTGAACGTGAAGGCATCGCTATCCAAGAGCGGTGAACGCTTTGAGTGATTCGTGAAGTTGCCTACCTGAGAAGGGGCAACCCGGTTTGGGACATCGTTAGAGCCGCCGAAAATCTGCCTCTGCTGGTAGTACGTCACGCAAGCAGGGTAGTCGTCGGCAGACTCAAAGAGCGCGTTGTCCTCCGGTGGAGTCAACGAGAGATCAGGGTCAAGGCCGATATCCAGGAACGTCAAAGTTGTACCGCTCAAGTCCACAGGAGGGTTGTCGGGGGGCGTTGACAATACACCGATCAACCCAAACGCTCCGTTCTGTGAAGCCCGGTAGACGTTGTAGAGGATGAAGGTTCTACTGAAGGCTACACTCAGAGCAATCGGGGCTGTCGAGGTAGGCACCTCCGCGTTAGGCACCCTCAGCCAAGTCCTATAGACAGATCCGCCAGAGGTGTAGACCCCGTAGGCAGTCGAGTCTACTCCGAGCAACTCGAACTTGTCTGCGGTGACACGCTTGGCGGTGCCGCCAGAGGTATAAGCTGCGCCGCCGCTTGTGCCGTTTAGCGAGAACGTGTCAGCCCCGATTACGGTGATCGTGTAGATTTGATCGTTGATCGCCGTCATCCCGCCTACCGCCTCAATGAGGACGCGGTAGCCAGTGCTGTACCCGTGAGCGGTGGAAGTGATGACGATGGGATCTGTGGACGTAGCCCCTACGATGTTCTTAGCCGACGCCGTTGTGTAGGAAACATTGTCGATCAGGTACTTGTTACCGTTCAGGGTCGTCATGCCACCAATTGACAAGAACGTGACTTCATCACCATCTTGGTAGCCATGCCCTGAAGCTGTCACGACAGCCGGGTTTGCGTTTGTGATGGCCTGAATCGAAGAAGAGTTGTTGTACGGCCCAGGTAGCGACTCCTCCCCTGTATCACGATCAATCCCGGTGATCCGGTAGAAGTAGGTATTCGTCCCCACCGGGTAGGCTGCACTCAAACTGCCAGTCACCTCGTTCTCAGGCCCGAAGTCAATTGCCGCTAGTGTCCATGAGGCGTGACCTGCACGGGTAAGCTCATACGGTGGATAGTCAGGGTGGGTGAAGGTCATGACATCGTTCGATTGAGCGTACTTGAGTAGCGGCAAGTCCGTGTCAGCCCAAGGGGTATCGAGTTCGTAGATTCTGGCTACCGACCCCCCTGAAACGTAAGTCGTATAGGTTGTGCCGTTGATGCCTGAAAGGGTAAACGTGGTGCCTGTGGCACTCGCAACGGTGAATTCTCTGATGCCGTTGAGTTCAACCATTCCCACGACATCGGCAATCGTCACCCGGTCGCCGTCTGAGTAGCCATGCGCCGAGCTTGTGGTGATGGCTACCGGGTTAGCGGCTGTCGCCGCCGTGATCGTCTTCGCGGTTTCCGTGATCTGATTCCCCTCACGGACAAACCTCATGTACTCGTCACCCAACTCCAGCACATATGAATCTTCGCGGCTGAAGATGAAGGGGACGAGTTTGAGGTCAGCAGCCTGCTTTGTAGTGCAGACGTACTTGGTGCCGGAGCGGTTGGTTACGCCTCCGGCTTTCGCTACGTTGAAGTTGCGGAGACGCCTTAGACCTGTGGCGTAGCGTGTCTGGTCAACCCTGGCGTATAGGTTAGGGCTGATCTCCCCAGCACTGAAGTTTAGCTGTCTGAACTGTGTCATTTACCTGCCCGAGATCCAAGGGGCATCCGCCGGGGCTTCCGGCTCTTCCTCGTTCGCTGCATTAGCCCTGGAGCGTTCAGTCTCCATCATGTATTCCTGAAGCGCACGTTTGCCCAGGCCGAACACATCCCCACGCGGGAGGGTACTCGACAGCCTCCAGGCAAGCCTGAGAGTCACGCACATGGAGAAATCAGAAGGCCATAGCGTGGTATCCGTGACGAGAGCGGTGTACTCGCCCACAATCGAAGATCCTACGTTAGTCAGGATCAGCTTGCCTTCAGCGTCGTAGCTCTGCCTGAAAGGGACCCTGTCGCCATGAAGTTCCGGGACCGACCCAGTTACCAGCCGATTGAAGTGAAGGCAATCAGCCGGATACCGAAATGCGTAGAAGTATTCGTCGCTATAGGCCACGTCTTCGTCATCGTTGACGAGCGCAAGAGCCGCCTGCCTCATCGCCCAGGGATGAGGGAAATCTCTGAATACCTGATCGCGGACGATGTCGAAGAACTGGCGGGCATACCCGGCTTCAGCCGACGTATCCGTGTCGAAATCGTCGATGCCCTGCCCAACCCCAAGGTGAGCGAGAGCCATGTTGACTAATTCCGTCTTCGTGTAGCCCATGCTTTCCCCTAAGCCAGCCTATGACCGGCTTGATAGTAACTCACGATGCTATCCGCCGAGAAATCAGCATCCCAAGCGTGAAGGGCCCTACCCCTGTGATACCCGTAAAGGGTCGCTATGCCGGTCGCTTCACCAATGGAAGTCAGGTAGTCGTCAAGGTCCCGGTCGCTATCAACCATCGTCACCGGGTTGCCGTTCTGATCTTCCCCATCCGTGATGTTGCCGGTACGGGTGAACTCACTCAACACGCCAGCGGCGATATCAAGGAAGTCACCCGCTCCGTCAGCCCAATTCCAACCTACGTTACTTGTGAGCGTGACGCTCCCTGAAGAAGTAGCTGTTGGCGAGTAGTACATACCCCCAACCGCATTCGCCGAGTTGCGGTTGACGAAGATGTTCCCCTCATAGTTCGCCCCGTAGCTGTTCTTCTTCAGCTCACAGCCCCAGCCCCTCAGTTGCGACCCATCGATATCAACAGAAGCCTCGCACACGTTGTTCAGCACGATAGAGGCTTCCGTAGGGAATGAGCCGCTGAAGAAGGCAATGGCATTGCCATAGAAGAAGTTACGCTGAGTCGTTCCCGCGCTTCTCTGCTGTACGCCATGCGAAGAAGCCCGAATGGAGATGTTCCCTGTGAGAATGACGTTGGTACACGCTTTGATGTCAACTTCCGTGCCGTCACTCTGGAGGTACATGTTGTGGTCGAATTGATTTCGATCAGCGATGCCAGCAAGGGAGGCGTGTTCATTCCAGCCGTTGTGATCGAAGAAGCATTCCGTGATGGTCAGGGCATCCACGCCTTCGCAGTAGAGGCCCTGAGAGTGGAAGGTCTGGCCTCCCGCTCCGGCCCCGTCCCTACCCCAAGAGTCCAGGAAATTGCATCTGTTAATATGGACGTTCGAGCAATAAAGGCCGTCAGTCTTCTGAATGATGAGGTTGTTGGCGTAGAACCTGAAAGAGCAATCCTGGATAGTCCAATACTTCAGCGTACCCAGCATACTCCCGCCGCCCGTGGCAGTTGCATCAAAGGCGGCGTCATCTGGGTTGCGCTTGTAGTGTACAAACGACATCCCCTCAACGTGGACGTAGTTCCTGGTAGACGGCGTTCCGCCACCACCGATACGCCTTAAAGCCCCAGAGCAGTTAAACAGGGGGCGAGCACCTGCGCCGTAAGTGGTGACTACGACGGGCTCAGTTATACCGCGCCCGTTACGGGTAACGTGGAGATCCTGATCGGTAAAGACGCTATCGCGCTTCACATGAAGCCAATCCGGGTATCCATCACGGAGTAGAGCCATAGCCGTCGCTACGGTCAGCTTTGGGGTAGCGTCAGTCAATCCGTTGTTGGAATCGCTCCCACCACCCCCCGCATCGGCTACATAGATATGGACGGTATCGCCACTGGCTACAGGCGTAACCCAACCGCTATCCGCAGCGGCGGGAGCGGTAGATACAAACCCCGTGGATCTACCAGTCCCCATGTACTTAGGCAGCGTCACGCTTACCTCGCCGTGGTAAAGAACTGTCTCAGAGTCCAGTAGTCAATCCCGAACGTCCGAGCGGTCGTCCCTGCGGATTTGATGATCCGGTAGTAGGGGGTGATCCGGTTGGTGGTTGGGATCTTGGTCGTGACCGTGGCCCTGGTCGCCGGGGTTGAGCCGCCCGCTGCCGTGAAGAACTCGACAGAGGAAGCCGCCGCGTTGATCTCGATCCTGAATTTGGTCCAGCCGGTCCCTACCACAATCGACGTATCCGCCGCCGTCGAAGAGCTGGAGTAGACCGAAGTGGCGTACCAGTTGGCCGAGGTGTTGCGGTCGTAGGAGAAGAAGATGCCGTTGGTCTGGGCACTGGACCCCGTCTGATCTCCGAAGCCAATTTCGAGGTCGTACTCGTCTGTAACATCCGAAAGGTTTGGGATATTGACGAGAGTCTCCATCACAATAGGGCCGCCGCCGACAAGTATCTGATTCGTTGCCCTGTGCAGGCAGTACCGACCGTTGGTGTCGGTGCCACAGCTAACCACCAAGACGCCAGGATGGTTCCCGTCCACGATGGTTGCACTTCCCGAAGTCCCACCGACCCCCGTGCCGCTGCTCGCGCTCGTCCAGCCGGACTCTCCAGCGGAGGTGCCACCCGTGAAGTCGTCGGAAATCGGCGCTATCGATTTAGACATTTCAGCACAATTCAAAATCGAGGTTTCCGCGATGATCCGGTTCGGTAAGGCCATATCTCATTCCCGTTCAAGTTAGGGTCACGGTCCCAGCGTGCAGGGAGCAGAACCATTCGGTTGCATTGAGACACTTGAAATGCATCACCGTCCCAACCTGAGTGGTTTCAGCGTTCCCGGCAGTAGCTGAAACGTCTGCCCCGATCCGGATGGTGTCCCCAGCGGCAGCGACTACCTTCAAGCCGTCTGCGTCTTGACAATAGAACCAGAATTCGAGATCCGCCACCGCCGTTGGAAGGTTGAACGTGAGAAGCGTAGCCGCGCCTTCATTAGAGATCGCAGCAGGGGAATCCCCACTTGTGAAGGTTGCGCCATCCGCGTCCACGGTGATGTCGGGAAGCCCGCTGCCTGATCCAGCCTGACGCCAAGCACCACCGGCATAGTAGTAAAGAAGGTTATTCGCCCGATCCGCGATGATAGGTGCCGCACCCGTCTTTGAAGTAGGAGTCCCAGCGGGTGTCCCGTTGCAAGTGGGAATGTAGGTGAACCCGTCAGTAGCGGAAGTAGCAAGCTCAGCTTGCCCACCGCGCAAATCGATGTTGCCAGCAGAGTCAATTGAGAGGCGGTTGACAAAGCTCGTCGTAGCGTTGGAGGTTTTGAACCGCAAAGTTGTCGGCCAGTAGGTTGTCCGGGCCCCATCCACCACGGCGTCGATCTTCGCACCTTCCGCCCAAGAGCTAGATGCATGGTAGCCATCAAAGGTGATCGCTCCCAGAGTGTCGCCGTTGAGGACTGTGGTTGGGGACGCCGCCGTACCACGAGCACGGAAGTAAGCGAGATCAGCCCTGGCATCCGCATCAGCGTTCTCATAAACCCTGAGCGAAAGCCGGAAGGATGCCTCCGCAGCAACGGACAGCTTGCCTTCAGCGGTCGCGTTAGGGTTGTCCGTCACGCCGACATGCAGGGTGTCGGTAACAGTCAGATCGTCACCGATGGAGAAATCACCTGGAGTCGTGACGAGGGAAATCTGCCTGGATCTCATTTTTCACCTTCATGAACAGGCTTCATCTCGATAGTTTCTTGGCGTAACTCCTCAATGGCAGAGGCGTCTTTAGGGGAACGAATCGCTCCCTTCGACCAAGCGATATCGATCAACTGAAGAATCAGCTTTTTCTTTTGTTCACAAGTCAACATCAAGACATCTCCCCGATTTCTCGCTTGACGAGTTTTTGAAGAACCGTTCTGATGAAATCGGCACGTTGTCCAGCGGTAAAGCCCGCCCACGCTCCATCGTCAAATAGCGCAGACTGCTTGATGGCCTTGAGTGCGTTATAGGCGTTTGTTTCTGCCGTGGCTCTTGCCGTTGGATTGTGAGCTGAAAGCACGGCAGCGGCATCCGTAAGGTTCTGAGCAGTAGGGACGCCAACCCAATGGATGCCGCCGATTGAGTTGCACCCATTGATCTGAAGTCCTGCGGCTTTCAATTCCGCGTCAAGCGAGGTCGCGTCATAGAGACTCATTTAAGCACTCACCGTGCCGATCATCCCGAATTGGCATGAAGAAGAATCTCCGGCGTCCCCAACCCAAGTTGTAGTGCCCGCCGTAATACCGCTCTTTTCAATCCACTGATAGAAATGGAATCCAAGCGGCACCACTTCTTTTAGCGTGGTTATGACAGTAGTGCCTTGACTAACCCCGCCGTCATATCCGTACACGCCGATAACCCCAGAGGCAAGGGTGTCAGTTGCGTCCCTTCCTATTCCAAGATGTGTATTATTCCCAACTGTGTTATATGAAATCTGATTGACAAGGAGGTTAAGGAAGCTCTCAGCCAACCCAACGACCATCGTGACCCTGTTGGCATCCGAGTTGTTGGCCGATCTCCAAGTGTTCGTCGAGTACGTCCAAGTGTCCGTTGTTTCCTGAACACGAAGCCTTCTCTGGGCCCTGTTACAAGCATTCCAAACAAGCCGGTTCAGGTCTGAATCTTCCGTGGTCGTTGGTGCTGTCGTGCGGAACGTACCTAGATACCGTCTCGTAGGCGCACCATCCTTGACGTACACTCCATCCTGGGTGGTCAGCGCCGTAGCCCTGGTGGTGTTATCCGTCCATGCAACGAATGAATCTATCACCACACTCGTACCGCTCGCATAGGCGAACACGTCGTAGTTGACGCCCGTAGTCAGCCCCGAAATGGCCTTGCTCAACTCGCTGAACGTATAGACATCCCACACCGAACCGGTATACAAGCCGATCTTGTCACCATGATACGGAGTGAAGTAGAGGGTGGATTTCGCCGTCTGATCCGTCGTTGTGATGGGAACGCCCGTGGCGAGAGTCAACCTGCCGGTGATGACGGACTTGATATCATCAACTACGGCTGTAGCTGATCCACTTACTGAGTTTAGGGATATCTGTCTCGGCCTCAAGTCGTCGCCTCTACCTTGTGAAGCGTAAGATTGCCGGAAGCAGATGAGCGCACCACGCCGATCTTCTCATTCTTCGAGATAGAGATCGGAATGACGTTGTTGGCAATCAGCAGGTAGCCCGTCGAAGAGGTCACGCCAGCCGTGCCGTCAGAAGCAAGTTGCTCAATATAGCAATCCTGGCTCGCCCACATATCGTAGGTGCCTTCCGCGAACGAAGTGGTCAATGTCGCCGTGCTAGAGAACGCCGTCACCACCGCCGTATTACCGTAGAGATCGATGACATCGGAGAGAAACGAGGTGTGTTTGTTGTTAAACCTCATGACGCCCATGTTGGATTACCTCCTCACTGAAACGAGGGGTTGAGGGAGATGATCCCCCAACCCCTCAGATAATCGCGCTACGCCTCTTTGACCTTCGGCGGTCTACCCCTCCGCTTAGGCATATCAGCGACAACCGTAGGGATTTCAAGCCCACCACGGCTTTCAGCAGAGATGCCAGCGGGGATATCGGCCTTGGAGATGCTTTCCGCCACCGGATTCACGCGAGTCCTCGCAGGAGACACAAGCTGCTTGGCGAGTTCATCAGCGGGTTTAGCGGGAAGCTCTTCGCCTCCGTCAATACGCTTCATCCACCGATGGGAAAAAGCCCTCTCATCCTTGATGATGAACTTGTCCCCAGGCTCGCGCAAGAACTGGTAGTGTCCCGGCTGAGTCGCCATGACTCCGATAGTCATCAAAAAGCCTCCTCAAAAGAAAAGGTCAGGGATTAGACATCAATCGACACGCCCGGCGCGTAGTGGCGACGATCGCTACGGCCCGTGACGATGTGGTACGCGAACGTACCCGCCGTCAGGATCGTGACGCCAACGTGCGCGTTCATGGCGATGAACCTCTGATACGCTCCGGGCGGAATGGCAAGATCCGTAAACCATCCGTCAACCAGAGTCGCCTTGGCGATAGCTCCCGTGGAAGCAATCGTCACCGGACCCGCCATCGCGGAAGCCGAGTCCGTCACGAGACGGAAATCTACGGTCGCCGAGTCCGAAGAAGTCGCCGTAGCCGTGCAAGTGATACGGACGTACTTCTGACTCGCCCCAACGCCGATGTCCCGGATCAGGTTGGCAACCGGCGAGGAAGCCAGAGGGCCAAGGTCATACACGTTGGTCGAGATGTTGGTGCTGGTAGCCGCCGTCGCCGAATGCGCGGTGGCGAAGGTCGCCTGTGCGTCAGTGAACATTCATCATTCCTTTCAAACTGTTCGTTCCCATTCCCATCAACACTTAGGCCGCAACCGTGGCTTCGGTGTTGAGGATCTGGTCAACCCTGTACACGGGGATGCCAAGGAACTTCAGCGTTCCACGCATCGGATTCCCGAACTGATCGAGCGCGTCCTGCGCGGCAATCGCCGAAGACGACTTGGCGAGAGCCTGAACCCGCATCCACGAGGCAACCGTCGAGTTCACCAGGAACATCGGGGAAGTGCCCGTGAACGAGGGGATACGGTCGATCATGCGGCTCATGGCGATGATGAGATCGTAAGGCGTGGAGTTCGCCACCAGCGCGGAAACGTCGATGTTGCAGAGGCGAACCACATGACGCCAATCCGGAACCGCAAGGCCGAGCTTCCACATCCAATGCGTCCGATAGACCTTCATGCGGGCACCGCCCACGCCGGTCGTATCCGTCTGGATGGTCTGAACGCCCTCATCCTCCATCGTGAGTCCGACGTTGGGCTCGTTGGGGATGATGCCGTGAACCGAACGCTCTCCGACGTTCAGCAGCCATACGGAGGTGTTGTCCGAGCCAGACCCACCCGCCGAGATCATGCTGTTGTCGTACAGCCCGGTCGTCAGGTTGGCGAACCGGACCGAAAGACCGTCGAACGATTCAGGATCGTTCGTGTGGTCGCCGTAGATGAGGGTAGACAGAGCCTTCTTCCTGAGAGACTCAAGGAAAGGCTTCTCCATCATCATGCGGAATCGCGCACCGTTGCCGTTCCGGTCAACGAGGCCCTTGTCGATTTCGCTGAACGTCTCCAGCATCCCCATCTGGTCCTGGATGTTGGCGAACGAAGCCTTCGACTGAGCCGCGCCTTCGTTGTACGCCCGGAAAGCCACCGTGGGCTCGCCCGTCACCTGAGTGGTCTGATGGTAATCAGGACCGTTCGCGGTGATGAACTTGAAGTTCTGGAGGAATTCGTCATTCTCCGAAAGCAGGTTGATAACGTCGGGCACGTTGCCCTTCGGGTCCTGAAGGACGGACCAGTCAACCAGCGTTGCCACGCTAGAGCCGATAGTCGCCATAACAAAGCTCCTTGTCTTCCATCAAGGGAGGCTTCGCTGGCGTAACCCCTTTTGAGGGGCGAGGCCAATGGCGTACCCGATGTTGTGTTACTGTTTAACCGTTCACAAGTTCCTTGCTGCAAAGCAAGTACATATCCCAAACCGCGCTGAACGCCCCATTCATGTGTCTGGCAATCTCGACGGCACTACGAGATTTAGCAGCCCCTCTCACATGGGCCACTAGATGCTGCTGTAGGTCCATCAACGCCTGACTCATGCCTGCGCCTGCCTCATCGAAGGATACAACTTGTATTCCACCGATTCAGTCTTCGCGGGAGGCTTCGCCCCAGGTGCAACGATGCGGTCAGAAGCCATCGCCTTGCCAACGTTGCGGAAGAACTCAGCAACCGAGGTCTTGAAAATGAAGCCGCTTTCACGCAGCTCCGCTTCAAACGACGGAGGGCCGAACTTCCGAACCGCAGCGGTAACGTAAGCGTCAGTCTCCTTCAGCTTCTCGCCACCCAGGGTAGGATGGTTGGTCAACTCCGTCTTCCAGAGTCCCTTCCGATCCTCAAACGACTTCTCCAGTCCATCCCGGTATTCCGTGACACTGGCACTCACGAATTCCAAGGATGCCTGAGCCTGCTCGTTGGATAGACCCCTTGCGGCAGCAAAGGCCGCGATCTTCTCCGTGTGAGACTTCGGCAGAAGCGATCCTTCCGGGAGTTTGTACTCGAATTTTTCTTCCTTCTTGGCAGCTTCGCCCTTCTTGTCCTTAGCGTCAGCCTTCACTTCCTCCACCTTAGCGGGAGGGTTAGCGAGGTCGCCGAGCATGGAAGTCGCGGGGGCTTCCGCAGCGACAGCAGCCGCAGGAGCGGAGGCAGTTGCGGGCGGTTGAACCGCCGAGGCTAATGCACCCGTCTGCGTTACCGCGCCAGTCGTCCCCGAAGAGGGGGGGGAGGCAACAGGCGTAGCTACCGCAGCCGCAACTGTCTCAGTTCCCATCAGCTATTCTCCTTGTCTTCCTCAGCTTCCCGATCCATCGCCAGCAGATATTCAGGCCCGCCGAGCATCACATTCCTTCTCAGCATGAGTCCGACAGACCGTTTTCCTTCGTTGAATGCCGTAGCGTAAGGATCTCCCCTAGTATACGACTCATCGAAGACCCCACACGCATCCATCCACTCCCTGATTAATCTTCGGCTCGCACGGCTTGTGAGTAGAGCCTTCAAATCCTCTTTCTTCTGCCGGGTAGCCTTAGACACCTTCTTGTCTTGAGCTTTAAGCTGATGCTCATCGGCTGAATTCGCCCCTGCCCCAAAGCGTTCGTCTTCCGTCAAGCAGCACCGTTCACAAGCCGCCCGGCATTAGCCGCCTGAGTAAGGCGGGTAAGGGCTGAATCTTCTTCCATGCCCGCCTGAGAGAGATCCTTGACCGCTCCGGCACCCTGAGCGATCTGCTCAACCGCTTGCTTCTGGGCCATCTGCTTCGCCCTGGCTTGACGCATCGCCGCTACCTCTTCCGGGTCACGGTAGACTTCAGGCGACACGCTCAGCATCTCGCCGTACTTCATGACGAACTTATCGCCATCCATGTTGTCCATGATGTCAGGGCTGATCTTAGCCATCGCGCTCAGGGTCCCCAGGTACCGCTCATAGCCGCCGATGTTGGAAGCCTTCTGAGCGAGGGCCATGACGGAGACGTACTTGATCCGCAGCACTTGGCCCTGAAGCTCAGGGGGAGGCTCATCAAGCAACCCCGCTTCATTGGCAAGCGTGAAGATGATGTTGATGGCGGGGTCAAAGACATCTTGGTTGTTGCGCTCAAGTTCAGGACCGAGATCCAGCATCCGCTCCTGCTGCTTGGCGTACACCTCAGCCGCCGTAGCCCTCTGAGCCCGCTCGTCATCGAGCATCATGCGGAACGTGTCTTCGTGATAGATGCGGCTGATCTGAGCATGATCCGCCCTGATGTCCTCATCCATCTTAGAGACATCGAAGTTGAATTGATAGGCGGGGGAGAACACCGCCGATTCACCTCGAGGCACGAAGTTGACATCGCCAGACAGGATGGACAGCTTCGTTCCCTTGGCGATGCCCGCAGCATTCATGGGAGGATCGATCATCTTCTTGATCGCCCTGGCGCGTTCCTTGTGCTTGATCTGAAGGGCCTTGACGGTGCCGAGAGCCATCATGCCGGGGGAGTCAGTAGCGTAGACATCCCCTTCCGTCAAACCGCTACGAGCCACGAGCACCGGGAAGTAGTCGTAACCGCTTTCACGGAGGAACTTACCGCCGTTGAATGCGCCGGTACTCTGGCTATCGAACGACTTTCCTACCCCTCCACCACCACCGCCGGATTCGTAGTAGCACGAAGCGAACTTCTTGTACTTCGATTCCGACTTGCCATTGTCGTAGTCGTCGTTCGGCAGGATGAAGTGATTGACATCTACCCAAACCTCAGTGTGGCCGCGTTCATACGAGTTCTTGGTGAAGTCTGAGATGTTCGTCCAGTCGATGTCACCCTTCTCGTCCATGCCGAATTCTTCAACGATCTGCCTGACGCTCATCTGGAACTTGCGCCTGAAGATGTTGACGCGGTTACGCGCATCCTGGCCGATGTAGTACGAACCCCAGGGGAAGTCACGGCACAGGATGACATCCTCGGTATCGGGCTCGATCATGAAGGCCGCAGTCCCAAACGTGGGGTAGTCCAAATAGACGTTGTAGAGAGTCGTGTACATATTCGACTGAGCCATGATCCGGCGAAGGACTTCGCTGCTATCGGCAAGCCACCGCTTGACACGGTAGAGCTTCATGAGTTCCTGATTCGGGTGTTCAAGCTCAAACCACGAACGGGCGGGACTGCTCATTCCGCTCATACGTCCTGCGGCACCTGTACGAGCCGCCACACTTGCAGCGGGATCGATGATCTTCCCGTAAAGCCTGTGGCCTCTATTCTGGTCGCTGTTGAACTGCCTGATGCGTGACGGCAGGATGTTTTCAGCTAACTGCTTCGCCTGATCGTCATGCGTGGTACGCTGAAGCTCAAGCTGCCCGCCTAGCTTCTCAAGGTATTCGATTTTGGTTTCGTTCTTTGTCTTCATGGATTAGAGCCCAAGGGAAGTCTTCTGCCCACCCACAGGCCCAGGAAGGCCGAGCGGCGTGGTCTTGATCGTTGACTGATAGCCGCTCGCAGTACCAGCAAGAGCCCGCTGCCTCGCAGCCGCGGTGTTACCCGCAGCCGCTTCCTTAGCGTTCTCCTGAGCCTGTCTCTCAGCAAGTTCACGTTCAGCGGCAAGCTGAGAACGCTCCCGCTTACGGCCCTGAGATTCAGCTTGACGCTCCGCTTGATTGGCTTGCGTGACGCTAACCGCCGTAGTAGTAGCGGCAGTCACGCCACCCACCACAAGCGGCACCCAGATAGGCGATGTCACAGCCATTATCTATCAAGCCTCCGGCCCATGATCATATCGATCTTCTCGTAGTCCAACCGCTCCAGCATCTTAGAGAAGTCTGCGGCAAACTTGAGGTGCTGGTAGACAACCTGCACACCTTCAGTCCTGAGCACCCCATCACACCAGTCTATGAAGCGCATTCCGAAGCCTCTACGCTCTGGATGAATGAAAAGGATGTCCTGATAGGCTTGCAGAGAACTCCGGTAGTGCATCCCGCGACGGATGAAGAAGACAGAGTAACCGATCAGAACTTTCCGTTCGTCCCGAGCGACGAAGACGCGCAACCCGCCTCTGTCCTGAATCTGATAGTAGCCTTCATAGTCAGGGTCAAGTGGGATGTCCGGGTAGTGAGAAACTTCCTTTGAGTGCATAGCAAGGAGGGGCTCGACTTCGGTGAGCAATTCAGGTGACAGAGACTCAAGGCTATAGCTGACGCCGTGGATCACTTCTGTCAAAGGTATACCCCCCAATATCTTATCGGATAAACCTAGTCATCGGTAGAATCCATAGACTCTGTTTTCAGGCTCGTCACGGTGTCGCCTAGCTCGTCGATGGTGGGTGAAACGGGTGCTGCCCAGGAAATTGCCAGTGCGTCGGCGCAATCGGGCGATACTCCGATCCTAGCCTTCACATCCGCCTTGCTTTCGAGGGTCAACCGATTCGCCGCGTTGTTGTTGTGATACATCGGCGCACACAACTCGTTGATGAGCCCTTCATCATTCGGGATGGAGCCTTCCTTGATCCATTCAGCCATCTTGAACCACATCTCAGCGCGGAGATTGAGGAAGCGTTCCTCCGAAGCTTTCCATGAGAAGATGACGGGCTCTGCGGGATAGCCTCGCTCCTGCAACCTTGAAAGCACTTCACCGCCATACCCGCCTGTGGTGTCGATGAAGATGCGGTGAGGCTTCCACTTGTCGCATACACCGGCCACTACTGAAGCGAACGTCTTCTCGGGGACGCCGTGACTGATGACAGGCTTGAAGGCTTGCAGTCCTTGACGGCACATGATGACTGATCTATCCCCACCCTGCCACGCAACGTCAACGCCCATGATGCGAGGCGCGAAGTAGTATTGAGCGGAAGTCAGCACACGCCGTGCCGCCGCACGAGCGGCATCAAGCGAGATGAGCGAGTTGTCATTGGATGCCTCGAAATCGCACATCATCTCCTGCCTGAAAGCCCGCTCTCCCATCTTCTTCCGCATCACCTCGATCTCAACCGCCGTGTAAACATCGGTGTCAAGGCAGGTCAGCTTTGAGTGATGCCAGGAGGAGTCAGACAGTGCGCCGTGGTAAAGCTCAGAGAACAGGTTCACCCCTTTTGGGGTGCCGATGAAGAGTGCCCATCCGTTGTTGTTAGCCAATGCAGGGAGGATGACGAGGGACCATACTTCGCGCTTCATGTCGGCGACTTCATCGATGACTACGCCGTGGAAGTGTCGGCCTCGAATGGAGTCGTAGTGATCCGCGCCGAATAGCTGGATCTTCGCACCGCTGGGAAACCGTACCCACAATTCAGATTCATTCGATTCCGTGCCAGGAACGCGGAGGGCATAGAGCTTGAGGATTTCCCACGCCACCCCCTTAGCCTGTTTCAACTCAGGGGCGATATAGCCGAACAAGGCAAGCGGCTTGTTGCAACGCAAAGCTGAATCGACCAGCTTCATGACGGCAAGCCAAGTCTTCCCTGCGCCTCGATGGATGACGAGGATGGAGAAGCGGATGAGGGCCTCGAACACAGGGATAGACCACTTGCGCGGCTCGAAGCCCAGGCTGATGATCTGCTGATTCACCACCTACGCAACCCTATCCCGTACATTCTGCAAGGCTTCGATGAAAATCTCGCATGAATCCCTTTCAGCGAGGAAGAACATCTCCATGCGAGCCGCAGCCATCCACAACCGGCTTGCATCCATCTTCTCCAAACCCTTCATCGACTCCTCATAATGCTCCATGATGAACTGACCTTTGAACATCACCTTGCCTATGAGGGATTGAATGAACAGGTTCTCGGCAATCCGCTTCATCGTCTCGCCCGTCTTATGGACCTTGCGGGCGAATTCGTTAGGGTGCTTCCTTCGATCCACACGTTCAGCTTGCCGCAACTGAGTCATGCCAAACTCAGCTTGACGCTTGCAAGCCTCCAGTTGCGGGATGATGTTGTCGTAGTGAGCCGTGAAACGCTCAACGTCAAACGGCTGAACGGGCAACGCCATACACGACTTCATGATGGCTTTGATGTCGTGAGTCTCTGTCGCGTGAATCTTCAAGGCTTCCTCGAAACGCATATGAGGTGCGCCGTCAATGTGCGCTCCGATGGGGGTGCAGTTGATGACGGGGATGCGTTGCTCGGGGATAGCCCTGCCGAATGCTTTCGCGTACTCAGTGAAGCCGGGACTTGACCTCACATCATTGCCATGAACGTCTTTGGTGACCGTCCAAGTAGGCACCGCAGGATCGATCACGCCTCCATCAACGTCACTCGTGCCCTTCGCATGAGTATGCGTTCCTGGGAACGCATTGTCGATGCCCACGAGCATGATCGTTGAGCAACCCGCCAGCGCAGCGAAGTAGTAGGCTGTATGGCCTACCGAAAGGTTCTTGTGCATGAACCCTTTCAAGCCCGTGAACATCCTGCCCCACAAGTGAGCGTCAAAGGCGGTGTCATACGTCACCATCGGCCCCGGCCAATGAGCGACCACCGGGTGATAGGCATCACGATCAAAGCACATGATCAAATCGCTTGGAATATCCAAGTGATCGTAGAGCTTGACGAGGTCCACATCCATGTCCGCTGAACAGACGATATGCGGACGGATGCCGTGAGGTAACACAGCCTTGAGCGCACGATCCGTACACACCAGCAGGCACTTATCCTGCAAGCCTTTGAGTAGTTGAATGTCAAGGTCAAGCGACGGGCCAGCACCGATCACTACGCCGGGGATGCCAGCGCAAGCACCACGGAAAGCACGAACGCCTTGAGCTTTAGCGATGAAAGGCCAGTTGCGTATCGCGTTGTTCTCCATCTTAGGCCCGTGAGCAGCGAGGGCTTGCTCGCCGGGTCTACGCTTTGAGCCGAGAGGGATGGTTGCGGCTTCGGTCATTACTTGAACTCCACCAAATCATTCTCGGTATACGGCCCAAGGTCCATCAGTCCTGCGTAGACATCACTCGTCCAGATAACCAGGTCGAACCACAGGCGGGTACGATGGCTGACACTGGCTTGAGCCGCGAGAAGAGCGTCCAACCAGATACGGAGTTCGCAAGGGTTGACGTACATCATGCCGACTCGCCCTCCTTCACGCCCCTTGCCTTGTCGATTGCATCACAGAGAATCTTCCTGCCAGTTGGGGAGTTTGGGTTCATGTTTCCCGCCCCGCTATTCCAGTACGCAAGAAGCCTTTCGCAAGCATTGAGGAGGTCTGAAGATTCCCTTCTCCTGAATCCAACGGCCACAAGTTGATGCTCTATCCCCTCAAGGGCGAAGCTATATCTGCGGCTGAGATCTTCGCTTGCGGATAAGGACTTCCTTAGGGAGAGGATCGTAGCGTTAAGGCCTACGATCTCGTCACGCATCCTAGGGATGGCCTCGACATTGAACGTGAGATGGGAGCCGATGGTGCAACTAGCAACAAATCTCCGCTTAGGCACGGCCCGGCGTTTTACCTTAGACCTCTTCACGCTACCTCCAGCTTCTTCTCCACCAGCATCCATTTCATCAACTGATCAAACTCGCCGTCAATCGGTATCCCCATCGATAACGCAAGCTCGAAGATGCCCATGATGCCGTAAGCACCCAGCAAAGCCCTGCCCTCAAAGGCTTCGAGGGTCATGAGGCCCATGAAGTACAAGTGACGGATGGCAACGCTCAAAGTGCCGTCACGCACCTCACCCATTTCACGGATGATGATGCGGGAGAGATCAACCGCATTGCGGCAAGTGTTCAGGTTGCGTACGGGATGAAGCCTGCGAAGCAAGTCCGCTTGCTTAGGCAACGTCTCACGCCCATCATCGTGCATCATGATCTTAGGCGCGTAGTAGCGTGCTACCCAGTCCGTCAACCTGAACATCCGATCAAGGCTATCCTCGCGGGTATCCGTATGTGACGGAATAGGGCATTGAGCGTCACGGCAGAGTTCAGAGATCACGGGACACACCACCTAAGCATCCCCCCAGCTAAGCGCCTTGTACAAAGGCTTGACCTGCTTCTGTTCAGCCATGTTCACGATACGGAGGATGCCGTTGAGTCTTGGCAAGCCTGATCTGTTTGGGTAGCTGGAATGGACTGTATCGGCATGGAAGATGAAAGCATTGCCGGGTTCCATCTCAATCGGGATGGTACGCTCGATCTCACCGGGATGGAGGTCAGGGACGATTTGAAGGAAGCCGTTCATGCCGCGCTCTTGACGGTTAGCGCGTTTGCCATGCACATGGCTCCCAGGGATCACCCCGATAGTCCCGCCTTCTTCACTCGATTTGCGCGTGATGGGAAACCAGATGTTGAGGATGTTGTTGATCGCAGGGTAGAACGAGCTTTCCTGATGAGGCAAGTACAGATACGCGGCATCATAGGGCAATTGAATAGCCAGATGAAGCGGCATGGCATGGAGGTATTGAGGGGCGACATCAAGCAAGTCGCAAAGGATCGGGATCAGTTGCGAGCGGCCTATAAGCTCCTGAGCCACAAGGGATGATCCAGCGCACAACCCGGCACTGTACACCTTCTGATGATCGATAGCCTCAGACTTCATGATGAGTGAGTCTAGGGATTCGTCACAGTCCGCGCCATCAGCCAGAGCGACCCACAACACCTCAGCGAGCCTGGAGAGATAGAGACGAGGGAAACAGTCTTCAGCGATCAAGTACCCGTCACGCTCGAAGCTATCCTTCATAGGACCATCCCTTAGCGCGGAGTGTTTCGATGGATGCAAGGACGATTTGATTAGCCCGGCTTTCGCATACCCCATAGGCTTTGCCGATGCGCTTGAATTCCCATCCATCGCGGAAGCGTCTAGCCAGCATGATATAGGCTCGACAGGAGAGATGGGAACGCACCCATGCCCATAGGTCTAAGTGATCTAAGCGCGGCATGGAAGCCTTGATGTCCAGGTTCAAGCCGGGGACCAAGTCCGTTTCGTTGATGACAAGCACTTGCCTAGCTTGCTGTGAACGCTTCGTGAATGACGCTTGCCGACGAGCATCGAGCATCGAGAATTTGGCCTTGGTCAACGCCCATGAACGCCATGTGGAACCCGCACCGCGCTTGAAGGTTTTACGCGCCTTGAGGATTGCTAGATTCCCGGATTGCTTGTAGTCTTCCGCCAGCAGGGATACACGCTTTGATCGTGCCGCTAGGGTTTCAGCGTAAGCATCTAGCTCTGAGTGAATGACAGGGTCAGCTTGAACTGATGCTATGTGCTGATACATGGTCACCCCTCTCTCTATCCCAACGCTAGATGGATGCTACGACTCGTCGCTTAGATGCTGTTCTAGTCTGTTCGATGGAGCTTCGATGATGATGGGTTGCTTCGGCTGGGGTACGCCGGTCTGTACGATGATCTGAACGGAGGAGCCTTGCCCACCGCCGGCACCCAGGTCAACGGCTCTTGGGAGTAATTTCGACCAAATCTTGTAGAACTCGGTCGGTTCATCATGAGCCCATTCGACGAGTGAACGAACCCCGCCGACCGCTTCAAACGCCGCTTCGATAGCAGCCTTCGCACTCTTGCCGCGCTTGCTGATAGATCCAGCAGCTCGACCGCTACCAGGGATGGGGGCATGGCCCTTGACGAACAGATGCGGCTTAGGCTTGTCCTCGCTCTCGGTCTCGTCTATCACTCACCCATACCCTAAGCCCTAACATCCATGCTGTCAAGCGAAATCTAACATCAAGCGAACAACACGCCGAACACGATGATGCTGAAGCCCAAGATCAAGCCCAGCACGACGATCAGCCATTCAAGCCAGGGTGGGCGGGCCTTGATGACTGGGTATGCCTTCGTCTCGTCTAACTCATCCATGCCCCTCAGTATGCAATCCACGCTCAGATTGTCAACAGAGAACGCGCTAGGATGCCGTAGGATCGACGCAAACCGGAGGGGACCTAGTTGGATACCCCCCTAAAAACAGACCTTGCGCATAGAGTAAGGCTCGGCTATGATGCTCAGCATGGAAGCAAGACACCTCAAAACAGCATGGTCTATGGCAATCACCCGCACGGATGCCCATGCTAGATCCTGCAAGGCTTGTAACGTGACCTCCAGGGTCCCCAGGAGCATAGCAGCAGCTACAGGCACCCTACACACCTACGAACCCCACACCCCTTGCGCCAACGCCTTAGCCCTATGGCAAGCTGAACGTGCCACGATGCAAGCCTATACCAAAGCCGGATACCAAATACCCGCTCTTTAGGCCAACCTAGAACGCTTGGACCCTACCCGCCAGGATCAACCGGTTACTTAAAAACCCTCAAATCCTGCATGGAATCGAGGTACAATCGGGCAATCCTCAATTCAGCGCAGTTTGGTACGTCCAAACATAGAAACCCTCATCCAGACCCCGTAGACTTGCTGGCCCGGGATGTTCCTAGAGCCTATAGGTCAACGCATTCTAATCGATCCACACCCCTTCCAGGCTTCCTACGTTGATCCTAGATCAAGTAGCATTGACTGATAAGCTTTCAAACACACTCTTTTCGATGCTGTCTAAAAACTAATCAAAAGCCCTCTTAAGGCTTTCTACTCTACTCTACTCTACTCTACTCTACTCTACTTTACTCTACGGCGCAAGGTTTTAGAAAGTCCAAGAAACTATCCGATAGCTATCTTTTTTTGAGTAGTCGCCTCAGACCGCTAGTATAGTAGATACTGATTGAGAAACTAGATGTTTTGCATCCCGTATGTAAGTAGGAAGTTTTTTCCCTATCCCGTTAGGTTGACGTTAGGTTGACGTTAGGAGACACAAACTATTTGACGTTAGGCTAAAAATAGTTTCCGCCTAATGGCATGAGTTACATTGGGTTACGTCATTGCTAGTAATCGCATGACGATTATTGAAACTTTGGGGGTATAATAGCGTTAGATAGTTGTGACGAGTGATAGGTTGAAGGAGGATATGAACGTGGTCAAAACAACGAAGCCGGAATCCTTGGTCCATATGATTACCCGCGTGACGGTGGAACGCTGCACCCTGCACGGCAACAAGATCCCTGCCCATGTGTTGCGGACCGCTCTTCGCCTTGGAATCCCGGTTCCGGTGCAGAAGTGAAAGTGTTGATCGGCTGTGAGCGATTCGGCGTCCTTCGGGATGCTTTCGCTCGACGTGGACACGATGCATGGTCCTGCGATCTTGTGGCCGCTCCCGGAAATCACATTCGGGGCGACGTACTGAACGTGATCGACGGAACGGTAAGCCACGGATGGGATCTTGCAATCTTTCATCCAGATTGCACCTATCTTTCAGTGAGCGGGCTTCACTGGAGCAAGCGTAGGCCGGACCGCGCCGCGCGCACTGAGCGGGCTTTGAAATTCGTCCGAAAGCTCATGTCGTGCAAGATTCCCCGATTGGCTATTGAGAACCCGATAGGGTGCATCTCCAGCCGAATCAGGAAGCCGGATCAAATCATCCAGCCTTGGCAGTTTGGCGACGATGCCAGCAAAGCAACGTGCCTCTGGTTGAAGGGGCTACCGCTCCTGAAGCCAACAAACGTGCTCCCGGGCGGCAAGAAGGCCCGTAGAGCGAATCAGACGGCAAGCGGGCAGAACAAGCTAGGGCCGTCACCGGAACGGGCCATGCTCCGGGCCAAGACGTATCAAGGGATCGCGGATGCGATGGCCGATCAATGGGGCTCTGTCACATAAGGGGAGATGAAACCTATGCCTAAGAGCGTGGCGGAAATCAACCAGTGCATCGAACGTCAGCGGCAGATTTGCGAGCCGATTGGAGAGCAGCCGAATTTCGCACCCAGGGACGGCGTCTGCTGGGGCTGCGGGAAGCAGATCTACGATCACCCCAACAGGGACGGCGCGACTCTCGTAACCGGGTGCCCCTGGTGCCATAAGACCTACTGCGATTGACTGCGTACTACTACCGAATCAAGCATCAAGCCTAGCCTGTACGCTAGGCAGGGAAAAGTAGAGGAGGATAGACAAATGGACCGCACTCAAGCTCTAGCGACACTCAAAGCGGGAGTTGAAGCAATGGCGACGTCGGAGCAGTTCATCAAAGCCTTGGAATTCCGCTCAAAGTTCCATGATTACTCCTTCCGCAATACGATCATGATTTGGTGCCAGCGCAAGGACGCTTCCCACGTTGCCGGATTCAATGCGTGGAAGAGCATGGGCCGGAACGTCAAGAAGGGAGAGAAGGGTATCGCTATCCTCGCTCCCATGATGTTTGCCAAGAAGGACAAGGATACTGGAGAAAAGACAGGCACCACACTAGGCGGTTTCCGCGTCGTCCATGTCTTCGATGTCCTTCAGACTGAAGGCAAGCCTATCCCGGCGGACCCCATGCCGGAGATGCTTTCAGGAACCGAAGGCGCGGATCTCTTCGACGCTCTCTCAGACTTCGCTACCCATGGCGGATTGACCGTCCTTCCCGCTGCTCCCGCTGATGATTTGGGCGCGGATGTCAAAGGCGATTACTCCAAGGCGGAAAAGCGTATCCGCATCCTCCAGGGTATGCCGATGACGCAGCGCGTCAAGACGCTGGCCCATGAATGCGCCCACTGGATCTTGCATACCTCCGACGAAGGATCGAAACTCTCCCGCGAAGCGAAGGAAACTGAGGCGGAAGGAGCTGCTTTCCTTGCCCTTGCTCAGTTCGGTATCCCGACCGATGCCTACTCATTCGCCTATATCGCAGGATGGGCCGGAGGAGATGTTAAATTGATGGAAGCCTCCCTAACCCGTATCCAGAAGGCATCTGATGAAATCGTCCATGCCATCAAAAGCAGGATCGAAGAGCCGGAGCTTGTAGCAGCCTAGCGATCCATTACCTCCCCCAGGGGCGCAAGTATTGGCCCTTGGGGTTTTACCTTGCGGGGGATCTATGAACTGTGTCGAATGCAAAGAAGAATTCCTTGAGGTCAAGCCCTGGACTAAATACTGTTCCATCAAATGCGCCAATGTAGTCCATTCAAGGACCTTTAGGCAGCGGGCGAAAGCGAAGAAAATCGCCAGCGCATCCAGCGAAATTCCCTTGACTAAGAAGTCGTAACCCGTATACTAGCTGTCGATGAGCAGCGGGAACGAAGAACCTGAGAAGCCCCGTCGATCTTCGGCCTTGTCGCTGCTCATCACTTCGGCAAATCAACCAGGGTCGGCGGGGCTTCATGGGCTCTAAAGTAGAGGAGGAGAATCATGGTGGACTGGAACCGCGTAGCGATCAACATCCTTGCGACGAAGTACCCAGGCCGAGTCAATCTCTCAAGCCTTCAGCCTGTCGCCGCCCTTGAGCTTTGCTCATGGTGCGGAGGGGAAATCTACCCCGAAGGCAGCGGAGCGCATGATGATACCGGCCTCATCGCTTGCTTCCTTTGCGCTGATGAGTACATGGCCGATAGGGGGTGCGAGAATGAGTAACCTGGACAGCGGCTTCAGCAAAGCACAGCGGGCCTACGACAGGATGGAGCCGCCTGAATCACTCGTCCATTGCCCCAAGTGCAATGACAAGGGCTCGATTGAAATCGATTGCGATTGCGATACCCCTTGCCACGCCAAGGAGGATTGCTTGCTCTGCGACGGGGTAGGCATGATCCCCGAGAATGACGCCGAGGAGTATTCAGCTTTCTTGCGGGTCAAGCGGTCCTTGGCGGATCGCCACCAGCCGGGAGGGTGGAACAAGTGAAATCCTACCTCATCCTCCTGATCCTCCACGCCGTAATTTCTTCCCCCTCTACTTTCGGGGGCGGGGTTCCTAATCCCTCCCCCTATTATTTAACCTTGAAAGGAATTGTATGAGAACGAGCGAACAGATCGACGCTATCGCAAAAGCCTTGGTCAAGCTGCAAGGCGAGATCGAGCAGCCGAAGAAGAACAAGGAAGCGGATACCGGGAAATTCGCCTACACCTACGCGGACCTGTCAAGCCTGCTCGATCATTGCCGTAAACCCATGTTCGATAACGGCCTAGCCTACACTTCCGCACCTGTAGGCGATAAGGTGGTTGGGCGACTCCTCCACATCAGCGGGCAATGGATCGAGGGCGAATTTGCAATCCAAGGGCAGCTTACCCCTCAGCAGATGGGCAGCGTCATCACCTATGGCAGACGCTACCTCTTCCAGGGGCTCTTGGGCATCAACGCCGAAGACGACGACGACGGGGCCGCAGCGGAGAAGGCTAAGCCCGCCATCAAGGAATACAAGCTGAAAGCACCGCCCCCCGTAGCGACCGGGACTAAGGCTGTTGAGGGAAGCGGAGAAGTTAAGCACCGCGAGACACCGGTAGCGGGGCACGTCGCCCCCTCCGCTCCCTCTCCCGCCGAGCCTACCGTAGTCCCTGACGACGACAACCAAGACGCCCAGGTGGAGCGGGCCAAGATCCTCATGGTCTCAAAGAAGGAAGGCGTCAACAAGAAAGGCGCACCTTGGACGAAGTACGGGATCAAGATCGCCTGTCACAAGGGTGAAATCTGGCTCAACTCGTGGGATACCAAGCTAGGCGGGCTTGCCGAACAGTGGGAAGGCAAGGATGCCCTTGTCACCTACAAAAAGGGCGACCCGTTCCACGGGCGAGACACCTGGAACCTTGAAGACTTGACGGAGCCTAGCCATGCATAACGAAGAAGAAGCCCAGGTCGATTGGGAGAAGGAAGGGACTAAGAAGAAGATCGTTGACTTCTTCTCCAGCGACTCCTCCCAAGCAGTCCTTGAGGAGCAACTCCGCTCGTACTACGAACTCAAGGAGCAGCTTGAGAAGATCGAGGAAGCCATCAAGGAGAATCGGGAAGCTATCCTGCTGTCCTGCCGTGGCATGGAAACCGCCCAAGCGGGTGACTACATCGCCATGTTCAAGGCTGTCAAGGGTAGGGAAACGGTGGACTGGAAACGGCTCGTGAGTGACGAGATCGGCAAGGTTGAGCCGGAGACGATGGAGAAGTATACCAAGCGTGGTGAAGATAGCGTCCGTGTTGAGATTCGGAAGGTTGGATTGAAAGGAGATGCGAAGTGAGTCTTGAGAGCAGGATTGTCGGGCTGTTGAAGGCGGGCAAGAACATCACCCATGCGGCACGGCTTTCCAAGGCCGCGAAGACAACGGTTTCGCGCTACGCCAAGCTGCACAAGATCAAGGTCAAGATGGGAAGGCCGAGGCTGAGCGGCGCGGTCAAGCCCGTTCGCCATTACGTCAAGCGCAAGGCTGCGAGCTACCCCCCCCCTGTGCTGAACGGGCTTCGGGGCGAGATCCAGGCCGCGCTTCGCGTCATGGTGCAGAAGGAGTTGAGGGAAGTCCTCAAGAGCCTGTAAGCGTTTGCTCTGGGTGAGTGGGGGAATACGGGCTGTCGCGGAATGCACAGCCCACCTAAATCTTATGAAGACTTGGAACTTTGAGGTACTAGGCCCGCTCATGGGCTTCATCGCCCATGCTTCACCGTGGAGCGAGAAGGCAAAGCGATACGTCAAGTTCAAGCAGCGGGTTAGACTCACCGCTAACCTCGCTGGCGTACCAGACGAGATCCCGGATGGAATGGAAGCAAGCATTTACATAACCGTCTTCTGGGAGAAGGCCGCGCACTGCGACTTAGACAACCTCATCAAGGCCCTAACCGATTCGTGCTTCAAGCGGGATCGAATGGTTGCCCAAGTTTCGGCCAGGAGAGCCTTGAACCAGGAGAGGGAAGCCGCAATCGTATATGTAACCTTCAGAGCGAAGGGGGAAGCCTGAGTATGTACGTCCAGATTGATGAAGACTATTTCGGGCATCCGAAAACCTTGACGCTAATGAGTTTGATCGGGCCGGAAGCAGACGTTTATCCCGTAAGGCTATGGACTTGGGTTATGAAGTATGCGCCTAGTGGGGTCCTGAAATCCAAGGCTTATGTAGAGATCGCCTGTCACTGGAAGGGGAAGGCTGAGAAACTGGCTCAAGCCATGATCGAAGCTGGATTCATGGAGGACGACGGGGTAACACTCCACGGATGGGAAGACTATACGGGGGGGAGCATAGCGCGGTATGAGCAAAAGAAGGAGCGGATGAGGGACTATATGAAGGTTAAGCAGGTGGGGGAGAATGGGCAAGTCACCCCACCCACCCCCATCGGGGACGTTGCGGCTAGGCTTGCCGTGAAATGGAATGACGGCCCAGGGGAGCACACCAGCACCGCTAGGAACAAGATCCAAGCCGCCCTTGATGTCGGCGTCAAGGCTCAAGACATCGAGCAAGTCTTCTGGGATGACGCTAAGATCAAAGGCCGCAAGATATGGGAAGTCCTGGACCCCCTCCGGCCTGAAGCCAACGGGTCAAGCAACGCCTATACGCTGGCCCTGGAGATTGAGAAGGAACGCAAAGAGAAAAAGGTGAAGGCATGATCAGCCGTGAAGCCTTGATGGAATCGGACTTCAAGCTGCTCCTGTCGAACTACGAGACGCGGGATAAGGTCAAGCTCGATGCCTACATCGAACTCATTCACCGTACCGTGCGCTTCTGGTCTGTCGCTGAATTCAACAAAGCCCTAGACGTAGTGATCCGTAACCTTGATCGCGGGCAGAAGCCTATGCCCAAGGACTTCCAAGACGGGTATCACACGGGATTCAGGGAGAACGCCGTCTCGCCCAACCCGTACTATCAGGAGACTCAGGAGCAGACACGAGCCTACTTGATGAACACAGCGAACAGCCTTGGAGGGAAGGGCGCACGGTTCGTTGTTGACCTAGTAGAGAAACACAGAGTAAATATGCCAGAGGATGTCTTCTCTATCCTCGTCCAACGTGCCGGAGACGAGCCCGAGCAGGTAGATAGACCCCTTGAAGCGATACTCAACATCGTAAAACTTGGTTCTCCTCCGGTGCGAGAGCAGGCGGGACAGGAAGATCCTGCTCCTGTTGATGGTAGCCCGGAGGAGGATCAGACTTTCGTGGATTGGGGTGCGGAGGAGAAGTCAAAGGCGATTGACGAGCCTGAGTATCCCGCTACGTTGCCAGAGGATTCGGACATCCCTTTTGGGGAGCCAGCTTAGACTTGCGAGTGCCATGATACCAATCGTAGAAACGGGAGCGGTTGCCACAGACCTTAGAGCAGTAGACCTGAACGGGCCACTTACTCGCTGGCTTAAACTCCTTGCCGCACCTTGGATTCTTGCAGAGCTTCATCGAGGAGAGTATACCACGAGGGAGTCAGAATTTCAAATATCATTTGCCTTGACAGACTAATGACGTTATGGTAGGATACTGGCATGGATACGAAAACGGCTGAGGCGCGAATCGGCTGATTGAAAGGGATCGGATGAAGGCCAAGAAACCAGGGTGCCTGAAGTGTGGGAGGAACCGCTCAAGGCTCTACTACGGCGGGAGGTTCTGCACGATCAGGTGCGCCGCTGGCTATGGGTTGATGGCCTCCCAGCATTTCGAGTGGTGCGCGACTCATGACCAGTGGTTTAACTCTGAGCAGTGCTCGGAGTGCTACTTATCGGACCGTCGTACTTGATCGGGTAAGCGCATGAGGAACGCGGTGTGGCCTTTAACGAGGCGGATGGGGCCTGATACGCTCCAAGCGAATACGATGGGGGCGTTAACCTTCGTCGGGATCGCACTCAGGATAAACCTGGGCACCGCGTCCCTTATGCGCTAGTGAGAAGAATGCTTATGGCTAAAGCAAAAGGTTGGGCCATTCTTCTGAAAGACAGAAGGAAGTTCTCTAGGGACTTTGATGGGGCTGTGATTATCTGGCCGTCGAAAAAGGCTGCCGAAGATGACGCTCACATACTGGATAGGGTTGTCCGGGTTGAGATTCGAGTACGCGGTTGACCAATATGGAGCAGGATGAAATTGCTGGCTGGATGTGGGGACTTCATGTGGCCTTCATCGAGGTTGGAGGGAACAGCCTCCCCCAAGATGACGTTGATTTCTGGATGATCTGGCTTGGGTCTATCGGGATCGAAGATCCGTTGGCTGTATTGAGAGCTTTGTAATAGATATTCCATGAACAACAAAACGAAGTGCCACGGGAGGGTATGGAGGCATCACTACTTCTACGGGTGCGACAATCCCGGAACAATCGAGGAAGAAGGGAAGACGTGGTGCGGAAGACATGCCCCATCGAAACTGAAGGCCAAACAGTCCGCCTCAAAGTCCAGAACCGACTGGAGGTTCATCGCGTGGGACTTTGAGTCAAAGATCCGCGCCGCCGAAGGAGAGGTCATGGCGGCGGCTCAACAGGTTTTCAGATCCCAGACCGGCGCAGGTTGGGAGATGGAGCAGCAGCGGTTGGCTGTCGAGCGTCTCGTTCGTGCCTATGGGCAACTGGAGTCCGTCAAGGCCGACGCCGAGGCGCACGACAAGAAGCGGCCTAGTGGAATCAGGAAGGTCTGATTGACCAAACGATGGACCCTATGAGATTCGTCTTGACCGCGCTCCTGGCCGCTGGGATAATCTTCCCTCTTGAGGTAAGGCAATCAGCGGAGGGAAAAGAGAATGGCCTAGTGTCCACGAACGGAGCCGTTTGGAATCTCCCGGTCGAGAAGATCCTGTCCCGGGAGGAGATGTCCCGCATCCTTGAAGTATCAAAGCAGAGGTCCGCAAGGGACTACGTTTACTTCGCCACCTGCGCCAACCTGGGGCTGAGGCTTTCCGAGGTCGCCCACATCCGCCGCGATGATGTTCTCCGCAACAGCCAGCTTCGGGTGACGCGGAGGAAGAAGAAGGTTCTCCAGCCCACCGTCATCGACATCCTGCCGTCCGTCTCGGCGATGCTGAACGAATGGGGCCAGATGTTCGACGGCTACCTGTTCCCCGGCAACTCCGCGCCCTGCGTGATCCACCGTTCCCGAAAGGGCGTACTGCTGGAGCCCGAGCAGGTGTGCAACGGCGGGCACATCTCCCTCCGATGCATCCAACGGAATTGGGCCATGATCGTTGCGGAGGCCGGGCTTAGAATGCACGGTCGGGGCATCCACTCCACCCGGCACTTTGCCATCACGGAGTTCTACGACAAGCACCGGGATCTGCGGGCGGCCCAGCTATACGCCGGGCATTCCAACAGCGCGATCACGGAGAGGTACGCCAGCGTCCGGGACATGAAGGAGAAGGTCAACGCGATGGAGGCGATGCTTTGAGCAAGAGGAACATTCGTTGGTTGATCCGTGCGTTCCTTACCGCCGAGCGCAAGGGCGGCTGGGGGACAGCGTTCTGGTGGGCGAGGGTTTCGGTCTGGATCTACCGAGTCACTCCGAGACTACGCCCGGTCTACAAGTTGGCGGCATGATTGGGGGCTCCTGCGGGAGTCGAAACTTAGCGTTGAGGGGCATCAGATGAATTGCGTGACTTGTGGCGACCCTGAGAACAGGACGGCCTGCGTTGGGTGTGCCCGGAGAGACTTGGAAGGGATGATTTCCTTCCAGTCAAAGTTCATCCAGGCCGACCATGAAAAGCGGGCCCTGGAACTTCAGTTAGGCGAAGCAAGGCGGTTACTGGCGAAAGCCGAAGACCAGGGGCTTTTCCATTGCTGCGGGAGTGAGGGCTATATTCCGAGGTCCGGCTGTCCTGAATGCGAGGAGGGACTGGAAAGCCAGATCCTCAAATTCCTTGGGGCGTCCGTCGAAAAGATGCCGACTGAAAAGCCAAAGTGCGTCTGCGGTGGAGTCGGGGTTGGAACTGGCTGCGTGCCATCGTGCCCGGCCTACACCGAAAAGTTAAAGTGCGACCACGACCATTCCCTCAGAGAGGACGGTCGAAGAATTTGCGAATTGTGCGGAGACATCGAAAAGCGGAAAGATGCAGTCCAGTGGGGTTGCGGCGTCTGCGGCAGTCTCAACAAGGCGATGCACTACAAGGACTGCCCCGACTATTGCCCGCACGAGGTCATCATCCCGAGATGTTCGCTTCCCGGGCAGGAGAAGCAAGCCGGAACCGTGTGCCAGAAGTGTGGGTACTAGGAGAGCTATTCGATGAAGAAGAAGAGGCACCTTCCCTGCTGGAAGCGGAAGCGGTGGAATCGCAAGAAGGAACACGCGCTCTGCCGCCACTATAGCGACTGCTGTATCTGCTCAGGCTGGCACGATGAGGGACATAGATCGTGACATTGAAACCCCACGTTAGAAAGTGGTGGGACATCGCCAACGATAGGCGAGGCCGTCTCATCGCAAAGAAATACAACGACCCGGAAGGACTCACGGGGGAGCAGGCCGAGGAGTTGTTGATGTTGCAGGGCGTGGCTTCCGCGGTCCTGGACTTTGTATCTCCAGCTCGAAAGCTACTTGAGGTTTCTATGACAGGCGCAAATGACGTCCGCATTGAATGTCCGGGATGCGGTTGTACTCAAGAAAGGTGCGACGAGTACAGGGGCAAGGGCGCTGTAGCGTGTTGCCCTGAATGCTGTCATTCTCCGCATTGCCCACACCGTCGTAATTCCAGCGAAGGGCGCAAAACATGAGCGGGAATCTGTGCGGATGTGGTCACAACGAACTCAGCCACTACAACGAGACGGGTGAATGCGATGGCTACTCCTGGGCCGGGAAGCCGTGCCCTTGCTTGCGTTTTGTGGGGAAGGTTTCAGCGGATCAGCGAAAGGAAGGCCATGAGAGCTAGCCAGGACGGAACAGACTCCTGTGGGAAACGCGGCTGTTTCGGTGAACGCACCCCGCTCATGGCTTTCTTTTCGTTGATGTAGGGAACCATGACACGAGACGAGTTGGACCCATGGGGCCGCGCAATCGCCATGCTGGTGATGCAGGCTCCAAACAACAGCGAGGAAGAAGCGTTCTTCCATGAGTGGTGGGAGGACATCAAGTACTGCCTACTTCAGGCGTGTTTGTGAGGGAAGGTATGGCGCATAAGCATAGGTGGGGTCGGTGGCGCGTCTACCTGAACGACATCTTCAGGGAACGGTTTTGCCGGTGTGGCTCTGTGCAATGGACGAGTCGTTGACCTGACAAAAGAGGGGATGCCGATGAAGCTGACGCCGGAAGAGGTTAAGCAAGTGGTTACCTCGAGGTATCACGTCGATGATGTCCGGCGGATTCTAGCCGCCGCCGCGCTCCGGGAAATCTTAGACGCTTAATAGGCATATGGAAGCTCACGAAATGCTGTACTGGCTCGAGGCTATCGGGGCTATCTACAAGCGTGACCATAACTTTCTTCAGCGGTGGTGGTGGGAAATCTTCGACGCCCTGAAGTGGTCAGCGGTAAACGAATTGATACGCGATTGAGAACGAACGATGCCCATGAAACGAGCCGACTACCCGAAGGACTGGGGAAACTTCTCGAACAAGATCAGGTTCGAGAGGGCCGATGGTCGCTGTGAGTGCGACGGGGAATGCGGGCTTCACGGCCCTTCCATGTTTCACCCAGGTCCTCGCCGCTGCACGGAAAGGCACGGGGAGGCCGCGAGGTGGGCAAAGGGCAAGATCGTCCTCACGGTGGCCCACCTGAACGGTCCCGGAGGCCCATGCAGTTGCGTTCCTCATTGCGCCATCGAAAGTCACGTCAAGGCCATGTGCCAGCGGTGCCACTTGAAGTACGACGTGGAGCGGCACGTCAGGCATCGGACTGAGAAGCGGGACAAGAAGCGGATCGAAAAGAGAATCGTCTAACAAGGGGAGTGTAGGCCATGAACCATACGCCTGGGCCGTGGGAAGCCGACTACGACGAGTACGGCGATGAGATTTGGTACGGTGGGAGTGGGCAAGGTCTTTGGACCATCAAAGGTCCAGGCTCTTGCTACCTCGCTGGCATGGCTGGTGAAGATGAGGAGCCTGGAAGCCGGGAGCAGGCCGAGGCCGATGCTAGGCTGATTTCAGCCGCGCCGGATCTGCTGGAGGCCCTGAAGTATGCCCGGAGATTCATGAACAACGTCGAGCATGATGTCGCGTTGATAGACGCGGCTATTCGTAAGGCGACAGGTACTACTTCATGATTGCTTGGCGTTGCTCTCTAGACATAAAAAAAGCCCCCTCGAAATGAGGGGGCTCCGTACGAGAGAGAAACGTTTCTACTAGGCTGTAGGCGTAGACTTTGGCAGCACCTTCGCCAGCTTGTCCTTAGCCTTCCCTAGCAGCCTATTCACGAGCGACTTGGTGCGATCATCCTGCTGAAGCCTCTTCAACTCCTCAGCCAAAGCAGCCGCTACTTCAGGCTTCCCTTCCCGCTTCTGCTTCTCCATGAAGCGTTCAGTGCCCTCGATGGTAGCCTCAGCAGCACCGATCCAGGGGCCAATGAAGGGAATCATCTTGGCGATAGGTGACTTGGCGAGGCCGAAGAGGACTGTGCCAACTGAAAGGATAACGCCGCCAACAGCCGCCCACGAGAAACCCTCATGAGACTTACCCGAATCGTCCCTGGCCTTTTGGGATGCTTCCTTGGAGTAGGCCAAGGGGTTCTCAGCAGGGCCGTGAGACTTCACGAGCTGCGCGGAGTTAGCCTTGATGTCAACCAGCCACGCTTCGATGCGGGCTACCTCTTCCAGAGACACACCTTTGCCAGCCGTAGCGAGGATGAGATCGAGCGAGAGAGTCGCCGCGTCGAGCGTCTGATGCTCAAGCTGCCGATCAGCTTCGGTGACAAAGGTGCATCCCCCAAGCCCCAGGACCAGGACAATAGCGAACCTGCGAATCATGATTTCCCCTTACAAAGTTTGTGAGTACGGAGCCTGATCGACACTTCCTGCAACCCCTCCTTCGGCATGTCAGCGACGACGGCAAGGAGGGATTCGGACATCTTCCGCTTGTAGGTGGCCCTGAGATTCTCAAGGGTAATCAGGTGCCATAGCCATAGGAAAGGACGTTTAATCCAGCCTATCAGACGCCTCATGGTGAGTCCTCCTTCTTCCTCAATTGCTCATCCGCGACATCAAGCAAGGTCTGAGCGAGCCTGCTTGATTCCTTGAGATCCTTGATCCTTGCCAAGAACTGCCCGGCAATGAACATCGATTCCGTGGCGATCACGCCACATAGGACACCGATGATCGTCTTGCAGTCGTAGGCTTCGTTGCTGGCCGTTTCGATGAACCAGTTACACATCGCATTACCCTTTATGCTTCCCCGGTCTTGATCGCTATCTACAGATTGATCGCCCTGAGATCCTGCAAAGTAGCCGCATCTCGGATCAAGTTGAGCTTGGTCCGTGCGGCATTCCTGAACGCCGCAAGATCCGCTTCCGCAGCATCCACCGCAGCCTGATCCCCTTCCGCTTTCACAAGTTCAACATGGAGGTCTTTGAAGCGGTCGTCGTACTTGCGCCGCGCCTTCTTGGTCAGGATCGCCTTCGCCTTCACCAGATCCGTAACGATGTTCGAGCCGTCCCAAGTCCAAGCATTCCTGAAGGTGCGGTCAGCCGGTATATCTACGGCATCTACATTGGGTTGTCTCACCCAATCGCCAGGGATAGCCCCATCCGCTACCCCCTTCGCCGCCACGCGATCAAGGAACTGATCCTCACTCTCTCCAGAGCCAGGACTTCCCACTGGGTTAGTGATCGCAATCGTCAGGTCAGGCTTGAGCCACACAATCGCTTTCATGGCTTATAGGTCTCCAAAGCAAGCAACGGAAACTTGAGCCGCATCCTCAGCGGCAGGGGCTACGGTAAGCGTTTGAATGGCAAGGGCAGAGCCAGTAGGCGCGGTCCCCTGCTTGACCGCCCCGAAAAGAGCACTATCGGAGGCAGCGCGACGAGCCGTGATAACCGAACAGTAATTCGCCGTAGAGAAAGCCGTCGTGAAGTTAACGGTTAGATCGCCAGTCCCTACATCGGTCAGGCTAGTAACGTTGTTCGAGACAGTGGCGACAGGCACACCGGCTGAATAGGTGACAAGCACCCATGCTTTCGCCGCCGCAGGGTGATACTTGAGAACAGCCGCATCCACCATCTTGGAAGCCGTCTGCGCTTCCATGTTCGCCTGAGAAGCGATGACAACACCGAGTGTCAAAGCACCAAATTCAAGACCGTTAGCGAGAGACAATTCTTCGATGTCCCCAGCACCGGCAGTCGTCCTACCCAGCAGCCTTGACGTGCTGGAAACATTCTGAATCTTGGCGTAAGTCACCCCGTCATTGGCAACATCAAGGTTTGTGCTTGCCAGCGTGAGGGTTGACCCTACAGTGATTTGAGTAACGTCGCCTGTCCCGGTAGCTGTACGCCCAAGTAGCCTACCGGTATCGATGTTCTGGATGTCCCCGAACACCACTACGTTGCTGGTGCCGTCAATGCCAAGCGTGGTGCGGACTGCGCCAGCCGTCGTGTCATCAAGGAACGTCTCAGCGAAAGAGGATACGGTGATGTCAGGGAGTTCCCCAGTACCTACCGTAACATCCCCGTCGGCGTCAAACACAATCGCCCCTGAAGCCCTTTCAGCCTCAGCGGGAAGGATGAGGGAGTAGCTTGAAGGGTTCTCCGTCTCAGGGATTTTGACGGAACGATCAACCTCGTTCTGTAGCTTCTGGCAGATCGTAGTCAACCGATCAAGCGCACCCTCAATGGCCGCCGGGTCCATCGTCGCGCCATTTCGGATACTGGTGGGCTGGAGAAGTTCAGGGGTGCGCCTAAGCATGAGGGTCCAGCCGGACTCAAAGAAGCTGCTGCCGTCAATCCAAGTGAATGCTCCGGCTACGAGCGTGATCGTCCCGCCCGCCCCATCCCCCACACCCGCAACCGTGTAGTGGGTATCAATAGTGAGCCGGGTTTCCTCACCCGCCGAATCCCTCACCGTGACCCTTAGATGATCCTCATCAAGGATTTTGTAGTCGTAGTCATAGCTCAAAGTCGAGCCGTTGCCCGTGTAGGTGTTGATGTCAACTTCGCTTGCGATGGTCATCGAACGTACCTCCCCATGAATCCATTCATCTTCTAATGCCAGTAAGGACTACCGCCGGGTTTTCTGTTTCCCCTTGATCCAAGGCAGAGAGTCCGCGAATCGTTGCTTCAATCTGACCGCTAGGAGCGCGGAGGATGATGCCAAGGGCCTGCCCTCCAGCACTAAGCAGCCCCTCGTCAAGCTCTCCCTGCTCGATCTGCTGGGCGAGGCGAACAGAAGCGTCGATCAAACGGAATCCAGCGGGGCCTTTGTACTGAAACCCTTGGACAGCCCCAGCAAACTCCCTGAAGAAAAAGACATCCCCCACCGCATCGGCAATGTTCGCCCG
>ERZ1292623.466-Hain-H51-01um-R1-466-length-44112-cov-7_pt1 | contig 44112 bp, 46 predicted proteins | sample MGYA00564398_ERZ1292623 | MGnify/ENA primary metagenome ERZ1292623 (study PRJEB36523, sample SAMEA6512633) | groundwater metagenome | collected 2019-01-07 | study: AquaDiva: Metagenomics assemblies of 32 groundwater samples
AAACAATAAAAAAATTCTTTCAAAATCGCGATGTCCTTAAATGGGTCATCATCGGGCTTGCCGGTTTTGTCGTTCTTGTTTTGGTATTCGGAGCTGGGATCAAAGTAGGCACAATCAAGGCGAGGTATTCGTATCGCTGGGCAGAAAACTACCACAGAAACTTTGCGGGCCCCCGAGGCGGATTTTTCAGCGATTGGAGAAACTCTCCTCGCGGAGAATTCATTAACGCTCACGGCATTTTCGGATCAATCGTCAAGATAGACGGAAATACAATTATCACAAAAGGCAGAGACGATGTTGAGAAAACCGTTCTTGTCTCCGAAAACACTTTAATTCAGAAAGGTCGAGAGACGGTCAAATTGTCTGACCTTAAAACAGACGATAGTGTCGTCATCATTGGTTCTCCAAATGATCAAGGCCAGATTGAGGCAAAAATTATACGAGTATTCAACGGAGAAACGATGAAAGGACTTCCGTATAAACGCTCTCGTTCTATTCCTTTCTTTTAACCATGATCTCAAAAATAATTGCACAAATAAAAAAGCGTAAAATAACCTCGGGCATCGCGCTCCTGCTGATTGTCGGCGTTGGGTATTGGAGTTTCGGAAAAATATTCAATGACGATGGCGCCGTTCGCTACGCATCGGCGCAGGTTCAAAAAGGAACCCTCATTGTCTCCATCTCTGGAAGCGGTCAAGTTTCCACTTCCAACCAACTGGATATTAAACCGAAAGCGAGCGGCGAGATAACGGCCGTATATGCAAAACTGGGACAAGAAGTCGGCGCGGGAGCAATTTTGGCGGCGATTGACGCAAGAGACGCTGAACGCGCGGTTCGCGATGCTGAAACTTCTCTTGAAACAGCTAAACTTGAATTAGATAAAATGCTTGAACCGCTCGATGAACTTACACTGCTTCAGGCAGAAAATTCACTCGATCAAGCCAAAAAGTCAAAACAAAAAGCCGAAGACAATATCAAGAAAGCATACGAGGATGGATTTAATTCTGTCTCAAGCGCATTTCTTGATCTCCCCGGCATTATGGCCGGCTTGGAGAATACGCTTTTTGCCAAAACCATCGATCCCCAGCAAGACAATATCACTTGGTATATCAACCAGACCGATTACCAAAATGAACAGCGCGATAAAGCGAATCGTTATCGGGACGATGTCTATAGTGCATACAACAAAGCACGCATCGCTTATACGGCAAATTTTGATTCATATAAAGCCGCTTCTCGAACCTCAGGCGAGCAAGTTATAGATGCATTAATTTCAGAGACATACAACACGAGTCAGCTGATAGCAGAAGCGGTAAAAGCAACAGATAATTATATCGATTATGTGCAAGATGCGATGGAGTTGCGTCACCTCACTATTCCTTCGGCAGTATCCACCCAGCAATCCAACATCAGTTCATACACAAGCAAAACAAATAGTATCGTGGTAAACCTGCTCTCTATACAACGCTCTCTTAAGGATTCGCGAGAAGCTGTCGTAGACGCCGACACGACTATTAAAGAACGCGGATTGTCGCTCGCCAAAACAAAAGAAGGGCCGGACGATCTTAATATTCGCGCAAAGAAAATAACTATACAACAAAGAGAGGACGCGCTTATCACCGCAAAACAAACTCTTGCCGATCATTATGTTCGCGCCCCCTTCGCTGGCGTGATAGCAAAAGTAAGCGCCAAGAGGGGCGATTCCGCATCAGCCGGAACTGCGATTGCAACATTGGTCACCAAACAAAAAATCGCCGAGGTTTCTTTGAACGAGGTTGATGTCGCCCAAATAAAAGCCGGTCAGAAGGTCACGCTCACTTTTGACGCCGTTCCCGACCTCACGATAACGGGGCAAGTCGCCGAAGTGGATGCGGTAGGCACTGTCTCGCAAGGCGTTGTCACCTATACCGTCAAAATCGGATTTGACACACAGGATGATCGGGTCAAAACCGCTATGAGCGTCTCGGCCGCGATCGTTACCGAGGCAAAACCGAATGTGCTTCTTGTGCCGAATTCGGCGGTAAAATCTCAAGGCGGAATGAGCTATGTGGAAATTGTGGACGGCGATGATCGAAACTTGGCGCTTGCGGCAAACGCCAGCGGGGCGATTCTCGCCAATTCTCCCCGTCGCCAAAATATCGAGATCGGCGCCGCAAGTGATGAATTTACGGAAATAGTAAGCGGGCTCAACGAAGGCGATGTTATCGTAACGCGAACAATTCAACCAACTGCGCAAACTACGCAGACGCAACAGCAATCAGGCGGGTTAAGAATCCCCGGACTTGGCGGAGGCGGAGCGACAAGAACTGGCGGTGGTGGATTTCAACGTTAAACGCATATGATTGAGTGTAAAAATATATCCAAAGTTTACAAAAGCGGAGAAATAGAAACCCACGCGCTTAAAAACGCTTCGTTCAAGATCAATGACGGCGAGTTCGTGGCGATCATGGGGCCTTCTGGTTCTGGCAAATCCACGCTCATGCATATCATCGGATGCCTGGATACGCCGACGAGCGGCCAATATCTTCTTGACGATAAAGATGTATCGCAACTTACCGATGACGAACTTGCGGATATCCGTATGCAAAAGATCGGATTCGTGTTCCAATCGTTCAATCTCTTGCCGCGAGCTACTGTGCTTCGCAATGTCACGCTTCCTTTGGTATATGCCGGTGTCTCCAGAGAAGAACGAGAAAATAAAGCCAAAGAAGCTCTGCGCGGATCGGCGTTCCCGGAAGATTTCTGGAATCACTATTCCAACCAGCTCTCTGGCGGAATGATGCAAAGAGTCGCCATTGCCCGAGCCCTCGTTAATAATCCAACGCTTGTGCTCGCTGACGAGCCGACAGGAAATTTAGACACCAAAACTGGCGAAATGGTGCTTGATACTTTTCAGCGGCTTCATCAAGAACAAGGCCGCACAATTGTTCTCATCACCCATGAACCGTATGTCGCCGAACACGCCGAACGCGTTATCAACATTCGAGACGGCAATATAGTTGAGGACGGCAAAGTGAAAAATCGACGCATCATTAATAATCACAACCACAACGAGAAATGAAAATCCAAGATATTTTTCAAGAAACATACTCCTCCCTTTCGGCAAACAAAGCGAGATCGGGTCTCACGATTCTTGGCATTGTCATCGGCATTGGTTCGGTTATTGCCATGATTTCTATCGGGCAAGGAGCATCTGGGCAAATTACATCAAGCATTGAGGGCCTTGGTTCAAATCTTCTAACCGTCATGCCCGGGTTTATTCAGCCGGGCAGAGGCATTGTTTCCTCTGGCCGAGGTTCGGCGCAAACGCTCATGAATGAGGATATAGAGGTGCTTCGGCAAATCGCCGGAACCGCCTATGTCTCCCCGGAACTTCAAAGACGATTCCAGATCGTCGCTTCTGGCAATAACACCAACTCCACTGTCATTGGAGTAGAGCCCGACTATGCAGAAGTCCGTAATATCGCGCTGGCCGATGGTTCATTTATAACCGAAGCCCAGATAAGAAGTATGGGGCGGGTCGTGGTATTGGGCCCTACCGTAGCGCTTGATCTTTTTGGCGAAGGTAATGATCCTATTGGCAAAACCATTCGCATCAACAGAGTAAATTTCAAGGTCATCGGCGTGCTTCAAGCAAAAGGAAGCGCGGGTTTCTTTAATCCCGACGACACAGTTTTCGTGCCGCTCACCACCATGCAAAAAATACTTGCCGGAGCGGAATTTCTTTCCACCATCGCAATCAGCGTCGAGAGCAAAGATTTGATGCCACAGGTGCAGGAAGAGGCCACTTTCGCGCTTGCCGAAAAACATCACGTTGATCCACAAAGCCCAGATTTCTCAATCATCTCGCAAGCAGACATCTTGGGAACACTCACGCAAGTAACGGACACTTTTACTATTTTTCTTGCCGCGGTCGCCGGCATCTCGCTTATCGTAGGCGGCATCGGCATTATGAATATGATGCTTACCACCGTGACAGAACGAACGCGCGAGATTGGCCTTCGCAAATCAATCGGCGCAAAGAAAAAAGATATTTCAATGCAATTCCTCACCGAAGCGGTTATGCTCACTTTTTTGGGCGGGGTTATGGGGGTTATCCTCGGTTGGATTCTCGCCGTACTCGTATCGCAATTCGCCGGCATTGCCACACAAGTTTCCCTGCAATCGGTTATTCTCGCTTTCGGAGTATCAGCGGCAATCGGGATTATTTTTGGCTACTATCCAGCAAGACGAGCGGCGTCGCTCAATCCAATTGAAGCATTGAGATATGAGTAAAAAAACAGATCGTTTTGGTCGAACGATCTTAAGAGTTAATAAAATATAAAAGTCGTATGAATAAATTAATCGCAATCGTTATCGCAACAACGGTCGTGGTCGGCGGCGGGGCTTTCTTTGGCGGGATGAAATACACAGAAAGTAAGAGTCCTCGCAGGTTATCGCAGGGAGATTTCCAGAATCTGCAAAATCTGTCGCCAGAGGAACGTCAACAGAGATTGCGGGAACTCGGCGCAAACGCCGCAGGCGGATTTCGGGGCGGACCCGGAGGTGGCGGAATGAGAGCTGGTAGCTTCACGGCTGGAGAAATTATCTCCAAAGACGATAAAAGCGTCACCATTAAACTTCAGGACGGCGGATCAAAAATCGTATTCCTATCTGACTCAACAGAAATCACAAAATCTGCGCAAGGTTTTTTGAACGATCTTGAAGTCGGCAAAAATATATCAGTAAACGGCACTGCCAATTCTGACGGAAGCGTCACCGCACAATCGATTCAGTTGCGACCTCAAATACAAAATCAATAGTCAAATTCGGGTCAATTCGGCACAAGGGGTACAAAGCTGTGCCCCCATAACAATCGCTCGCCACGGGGGCAAACAAAGGGCAACCCGCTCGGGATGAGCGGGTTGAAGCATTCACAAACGGCAGAAATTCGGCAATAATGGTCATACGGGTTTATACGCAGGTTTATATTCGTAAAATTTCAGTGTTTCCGAGTGGATCAGGGTGTGCCAATCGTACAATTCCTTCAGAACCCGGTTCCACTGGATTCGCATTAAGTCCACCAAATCTGATTTTCAATTTTTTGGTTCGAGCCGATAATCTTATTTATTTAACAAGAAACATAAAATAGCATTAGAAATCGCTCAAAAAATAATTTTCTTCGGTCTAATCGCTTTAGCCGTCGCTTTTGAAGTTATTGGAGATATTTTTTTCAAAAAATGGTCTATTGATAGTAAAAATATTTTGCTTTACGCGGGACTATTAATTTACTTTGTTGGAACCGTTTTTTGGGCGATTTCTTTAAAATACGAATATTTGTCTAAAGCAATTTCTGTATTTACTGTTTTGAATTTGATTATTGTTATTCTTGTTGGCATTTTCTTTTTCAAAGAAGATCTGTCTTTGACAAACAAAATAGGAATCGGATTAGGAATTTTAAGTATAATTCTTATTGAAATTTAACGGAAAAAAACCGAACGCAATATCAAAGTTCTATTTCGGAAAGCGCGCCTTGATCAAGGATGTAAAGATTGTCGCCTAAACGGGCGAAAACAGGCGATTTGCCTTTGTAAATCGGCTGGAAATTGCGGGTGCCCCGGCCGTCAATTTCAAGCGCAAAAACGCCGTTTTCAATGGCAACAATGATTATATCGTCGCGTCCCGGAAAAAACGCCGCGTTTTTAAGCAAAGATTTTGTTTTGAAAACCAATTCTTTTTTTTCGGTCAGATAATAGGGCAGGGGAGTTTCGGCCAGCCACTGGACCCACAGATTTTGATCGTCGTGCCACAGCCGGGCGCGGCGATAGCGGTCAAAAGCGATACGGTGCGCCAAAGCCGGCAGGCTGTCATCAACAGTCTTTTTGACGGTCCGGGCCGCCACCGATCTGTTGTTTAAATTCCAATTTATGGAAACGGCGCGGTCGTCAAAAAAAAGATCGGCTTGGTTATCGTTTTGCAATGAAACAGTTTTTAAACGCCTGACGCCAGTTAAAAGGCTTTTAGTTGTTTTATCGGCTGGACTTAAAAATTCATTTTTGTCCGGCAGATAAAAAGTCATGGTAAAATTATTGTTTTTTCTTTCTTCCAAAAGAAGTATTTTATCGCCTAAAGGAAATATGTTTTCAAAAGAAGCGTTGAGCAGCGCCCGGCCGCTGATATTTTGGGGCAGCATCAAAACCCTGTTTTCGGCAACTTCGCTTTCTGCAACCGCGGTTTTTTTGGTCCAGGGCCAGAAGCCGTCTTTGGCGGCTATAATGGCGTAATTGCCGGGCGTCAAATCCTGCACGAAAACGCCGCTTTGAAGAAAATTTGTTTTTTGAATCAAACGGCCGTCCAGATAAATTTCTGTTCCGGTTTCCGGCACGGCCACAAAAAGCCCGCCGATGCGTTTTATTTTAAAATCCCGGGTCAGCCGCCATCCGGTTGAAAAAAGAATAACCGGCGGCGCGATTATTAAAAAAAACAGCACCGACAGCCAAAACAATCCTTTTCTGGTTTTATTAGTCATGTGAAATATAAAATATCAAATATAAAATACAAAATGTTAAATATTTATTTAATAAGTATATAATAAGAATGTTAAAATGCAATTAAAAAAGAAATGGCTGGTTGGAATAGATGAAGCCGGACGAGGCCCACTGGCCGGTCCGGTCAGTATTGGCCTCGTTGTTTTGCCGGCAAAGCGGGCACGAAGCGTCTTTAAAGGTTTGAAAGACTCCAAACATCTTGCTAAAAAGCAAAGAGAAGAATGGTTTTTAAAATTTAAAGCCGATCCTGAAATATTTTATGCCGTGACCTTAGTTGGGTCGTCAATTATTGACCGCCTCGGCATATCAAAGGCGGTTAAAATCGGCATCGGCCGGGTTTTGAAAAAAACATCCGGAGATTTTTTTGCCGGGCGGTTGAAAAATTGTTCTAAAATTCTTCTTGATGGCAGTTTGAAAGCGCCGTATGGCTATGACCAGAAAACAATCATTAAAGGCGATGAGAAGATTGGAGTAATTGCCGCGGCATCGGTCGCGGCCAAAGTGACCCGTGATCGGAAAATGGCGAGATTTGCCGAAAAATTTCCAAAATACGGCTTTGAAATTCATAAAGGCTACGGCACCGGGCTTCACTGCCGATTGATCAAAAAACACGGCTTGTGCCCTATTCACCGCCGGTCATTTTTAACTAAAATTTTGGGTTAATGGACTTTTAAATATGATTGGTTTATAATTGTTTTAATGGTTATAAGAATGCGTCATACCCGGTCGCACACAGGAAACCGAAGGTCGCACCATGCTTTGAAGCCTTCGCAATTGATGAAGTGCCCGAAATGCGGCGAGCTTAAACCGCCGCATTTAGTTTGTTTGAATTGCGGAACATATAAAAACCGTCAAGTTATTGATGTTTTGGCCAAACTTTCCAAAAAAGAAAGGAAAAAGAAGGAAAAAGAACTGGCCGCCAAAGAAGAAAGCGAGCTAGAGGCCAAAGAACTGGACGCGGCGGAATTATCAAAAAAATAAGAAAAATAAGATAAGATAAGAATTGAACCTTAAATTTTGAAATTAAAATAAAATATAGAAAGCAAGCAAACATGGCTAATCGTCATCTTTCCCGCAGCATTGTAATGCAAACCCTCTTTGAATGGGATTTTAACGGTTTTGACAATTCCAAAGTGACGGGTATTTTGAAACGCAATATGAATGAATTTGCCGCCGGATTTGACGATGACGGTTTTTCCGAGAGATTAATCGAAGGGATTTTTAAAAAATTAAAGGAGTTGAATAAAATAATTGAAAAAGCCGCTCCGGAGTGGCCGCTCGGCCAAATCGCGATTATTGACCGCAATGTCCTGCGGATCGGCCTTTACGAGCTTCTTTTCAGCGAACGCTCCGAAGTTCCTCCCAAAGTGGCGATTAACGAAGCGATAGAGCTTGCCAAAACTTTCGGCGGCGATTCATCCGGCCGCTTTGTCAACGGAGTCTTGGGAACGGTTTACCGCGAAATCGGCGAACCGGGTAAAGACGAAGACGGCAAAAATAAAAGAACAGCTGATCCGTCCAAATTGCCGCAGGAAGATTTGGGCGGAGCCGTGGTTTACCGCCAAGAAGCAAAAAATATTTATTTTGTTTTGGTCCACGATGTTTTCGGCTACTGGACTCTTTCCAAGGGACATCTTGAAGCGGGTGAAAATGTCAAAGAAGGAACGTTGCGGGAGTTAAACGAAGAGCTTGGACTGAAAAACCTTGATCTTAAAGAAGAGATAGGGATTAATGAATACATCGCCTCCGATCCTCAAAAAGGTCCGGTTCGGCGCCGGGTAGTTTATTTTTTAGCCGAAGCTAAGGATAAAAAACTTAAACTGGGCTCATCGGGAGGATTGGATGATGTCCGGTGGTTCGGCCCGGAAGAACTTGACGGGCTCAAAATTTACGATGATATCAGGCCTCTTATAAAAAAAGCGATTGATAAATTGGCAATTAGCAAATAAAAGAATTGGCGCTAGATGAAAGATTTTTCTTTTTTTGAGAAAAAAATTGATTATTTTTTTTCCGATAAAAAGCTTCTAAAAGAAGCTTTTACTCATCGTTCTTATTTGAATGAAAATCCGTCCGGGGGCGGCTCTCATAATGAGCGCCTTGAGTTTTTGGGAGACGCGGTTTTGGAGCTGATTGCAACCGAATTTCTTTTTAAAAAATTCAAAGAAATGCCGGAAGGGGAGCTGACCCTTCTGCGTTCGGCTTTGGTTAACGCCAATATGCTTTCAACAGTCGCTTCCGAACTGGAAATAAACGATTTTCTTTTTCTTTCGCGGGGCGAAGCCAAAGATGTCGGAAGGGCGCGGGCTTTCATTCTGGCCAATGCTTTTGAGGCCATAATCGGAGCTTTGTATCTTGACGGCGGCTACGCGGCGGCTGAAAAATTTATAACGAAATACCTTTTGATTCGGATTGACGAGGTTTTGGAAAAAAGGCTTTTTCACGACGCCAAGAGCCTTTTTCAGGAAAAAGCGCAGGAATTTGCCGGCATCACTCCGGCTTATCGCGTTTTGAAAGAATGGGGGCCGGATCACGACAAACATTTTGTGGTTGGCGTCTATTTAGGAGAAGAGCTGGTGGCTTCGGGCGAAGGACCGTCAAAACAAATAGCCGAGCAAAACGCGGCTGAAGCCGGATTAAAATCAAAAAGCTGGTCATGAAAACTTTCCTTCGTTTGAAAAAACTTGAACTTTCCGGTTTTAAGTCTTTTGCCAAACCGACGAGTTTCCAATTTTTGGATCCGATTACGGCCGTCGTCGGCCCGAATGGAGCCGGTAAATCAAATTTAGCCGAAGCAGTCCGCTGGATTTTGGGCGAACAATCTTTCAAGAGCTTGCGCGGCCGCAAAGGCGAAGATCTTATATTCAACGGTTCGCCGACTGCGGCGCGCCTGTCTAAAGCATCGGCCGCGCTTTATTTTGACAATTCCCAAAAGCAATTTCCGATTGAGTTTGAAGAAGTCGTTATCGGACGGCGGGTTTATCGCGACGGCCAGAATGAATATTTGCTCAATAATTCGCAAGTAAGGCTTAAAGATATCATTGAACTTTTGTCAAATGTCGGATTGGGAGCTTCCCAACACCACATTATCAGTCAGGGAGAAGCTGATCGCGTTCTTTACGCTTCGCCCAAAGAAAGGCAGTCGGCTCTGGAAGACGCGTTGGGTTTGAAAATTTATCAGTTTAAAAGGCTGGAAGCCGAAAAGAAGCTGGTAAAAACCGAAGAAAACATCCGCCAAGCCCAAGCTCTGGCAAAAGAAATACGTCCGCATCTGAAATATCTTGAGCGTCTGGTGGAAAAGATTCAGAAGGCTTCTGAAATAAAAATTGAGCTTGAAAAAAAATTGAAAGAATATCTGGGCCGGAGCGAAATTTCAATTAAAGAAGCTCAAAATGATCTGGACCAGCGTAAAAAAAAGCCGGCCGAAGAACTTGTCCAAACTCAAGAAAAAATTGTCAGGCTGAAATCTTCTCTTTTGCCGGCCGAAAAAATTGAATATGAGCCCAAAGAGCTGGCTGTACTGGAAAATCAATTGGCCGGGCTCGGTCAAAGAAGGGCTAAAATTGAAAGAGAGCTTGGCCGCCTTGAAGGAGCGCTTTCGGCGGCGGGCAGCGATCGCGGCGCCGAAAACGAAACAATTCCCCGCGAAGAAGTGGAAGATTTGCTCAGCCAAATTGATGATATTCTTTCAACCGCTTTGGACACCGATATTGTGGAGGAAATTTATTCTTTCATTCACGACGCCGCAGCGCGGATCAACGCTTTTTTGAGCCGGCCGGAAACCGATTTTGAAACCCGGCCGAAATTTGAAGAGTTGGCCGCCGGCCGCAAAAAACTTGAAGAAGAACTCGTTAAAATTAAAATATTGGAAAAAGAAACAGCTGAAAAAAAAGAAAAATCAAGTTCGGCTTTTTATGAAGCGGCAAAAGAACGCAGATTATCCGAGCGGGAATTGCTTGATTTGGAAGCAAAGGCCAATAAAGACCGCGATATTTTGCGCGATTTTAATCTGGAAGAAGAAAAAATAAAATTGAGATTCCAGGAATTAAACCGCGATTTTGAAGACGCCCGGCAATACATCGGAGATCAAAAAATTGATTCGGCCGGCTTTTCAGCTTTCAAACCCGAAGAATGGGAAAAAATGAGAAAAGAAATAGACCGCTTGAAATTCAGACTGGAAGAATCGGGAGGGGTTGACCAATCAACTCTTAAAGAATATAGCGAAATTAAAGAACGCGACGCTTTTTTGGAAAAGGAGCTGGCTGATTTGGGACGCGCCGCCAAAAGTTTCCGTCATATTTCAAGAGATCTTGCCGACAAGATTGAACAGGATTTTAATCAGGGAATTGAAAAAATCAACAAAGAATTTCAGCGCTTTTTTGAAATGCTTTTCGGTGGCGGCCGGGCCAGACTCGTTTTTTTAAAATCGGAAAAAATCAAAAAAAACGAAGATGAAATTCCACGGGAAGCGGACGAAAATCAAATTAAAGAAGGGGGCATTGAGATTGATGTCAGCTTGCCGCGGAAAAAAATCAGAGGTCTTGATATGCTTTCGGGCGGCGAGCGGGCTTTGACTTCAATCGCTCTTTTATTTTCAGTTTCTACGGTCAATCCGCCGCCCTTTTTGATTTTGGATGAAACTGACGCGGCGCTGGACGAATCCAATTCTCTGCGCTACGGCGAAATGCTTAAAAATCTTTCGCGAACCACCCAGATAATCACAATCACCCACAATCGCGGGACAATGCGCCAGGCCGGCTCCCTTTACGGCATAACTATGGGTACTGACGGCGTAAGCCGCCTTTTGTCTTTGAAACTCACCGAAGCTGAAGAAATAGTAAAATAATAGAGTTGACCGGAAGCGGTTTTTTTTGTAGGATGTAATTTATGTTAATGATCAGATTGCGGCGCGTCGGAAGAAGAAATGACCCGAGTTTTCGGGTTGTTGTCGTTGATAAGCGCCGGGCGGCCAAAGCTGGACGCTCCGTTGAAATACTCGGTTCGTACAATCCGCGCGCAAAAAGTTTTCAATTTAAAGAAGACCGCGTCAAATACTGGCTTTCAGTCGGAGCCAAAACTTCGGGAACGGTCCATAATTTGCTTGTTTCCAAAAATGTTATTTCCGGGCCGAAAATAAACGTTGTTGCCAAACCAAAAAAAGAAAAAAACGCGATTCAAGAAACGAAAACCGCCGAAAAGCCGGCCGACGCCAAAGTTGCTGAATAAAAAAATTGTCGAAAATTTAGAATAATTGTTTCAAGCCATCAATTTTGATTAATAAAAAAATTATGATAAAATTCAGGAATGATTGTTTCTTTGGTTGTTTTTTTTGCGGTTCTTGCTGTTTTGGTTCTGGTTCACGAATTCGGACATTTTTTGGCCGCCCGGCGAAGAGGAGTCAGGATTGAAGAATTCGGTTTTGGCTTTCCGCCGCGGCTTTTCAGCGTAAAAAAAGGGGAGACTTTATATTCTTTTAATCTTTTGCCGTTCGGCGGTTTTGTCAAAATTTTTGGCGAAGACAGCCAGCATTCGCAAGACCCTGAAAATTTCGCTTCCCGAAGTGTGAGCCAGCGCGCGGCTATCATTGCCGCCGGCGTTTTCTTTAATTTGATATTGGCTTATTTTTTATTTTCTTTTGTTTTTTGGCTCGGAATGCCGGTTGATGCCGACGATCCTTTATGGGGACGCGAAGCTCAAAATCCGCAAATTACCGTAATTGAGGTTTTGCCTTCGTCACCGGCCGAAAGCATAGGCTTAAAAAAAGGAGATAAAATCATTGAGTTAAAATCAGGCGGCGAGTCCGCCAAGCCAGCCGGAATAAATGATGTCCAAAATTTCATAAACGAAAATCAAGGCAGAGCCATAAATCTTGAAATTTTAAGAAAAGGGGAAAAACTTGATTTCAGTGTTGTTTTGCCGCAAGACCGGCAGTCTTCCAATGGGATTCTCGGCATTGCAATGGCAAATATCGGCATTTTGAAAAAATCAATGTTCGGAGCTTTATGGTTCGGAATGAAAGAAACATTATCAACGATTTTAGGCACGCTGAAAGGGTTGGTCTTTATTCTCGGACTTTTGTTTTCAGGAGAAAATGTTTCGGGCCTCGTCAGCGGGCCGATCGGCATTTTTTCAATTGTCGGCGCAAGTCTTAATTTCGGCTACGCGTTTTTGTTTACTTTGACGGCCACCCTTTCGGTGAATCTGGCTTTGATTAATTTTTTTCCGATACCGGCGCTTGACGGCGGCCGGCTGCTTTTTCTGGCGATTGAAGCTTTAAGAGGCCGTCCGGTCAGCCAAAAAGCGGCCGGCTTGGCTCACAGCCTCGGGTTTGCTATTTTGATATTACTTATGATAATCGTCACTTATTACGATTTAAAAACAAGATTTTAATGAAACAGTCCCAATTTTTCGCAAAGACGCTCAAAGAATGGCCGAAAGACGAAGAGAGCGCCAACGCTCGTCTGCTCTTGCGCGCCGGTTTTATCGCGAAGTCGTCTTCGGGCGTTTATACTTTTTTGCCGATCGGCTTAAAAGTCCTTGAAAAAATAAATTCCGTCATCCGCGAGGAATTAAACGCTTTCGGAGCATCGGAGCTTTTGATGCCGGCGCTTGTTTCCAAAAAATATTGGGATCAAACCGGACGCTGGCAGACCCCGGTTCTTTACCGCCTGCAAGACAGCTCCGGACAGGAATACGGCCTTGGCTTTACCCACGAAGAAGTCCTGACCAATATTTTAAAACAATTTATTTCTTCGTGGCGGGATCTGCCGCTGGCTTTGTATCAGATCCAGACCAAATTTCGCGATGAACCGAGAGCCAAATCCGGCCTTTTGAGAGGCAAAGAATTTTTAATGAAAGATCTTTACAGTTTCCATGCGGGTGAAAAAGATCTGGAAAAATATTATTGGCGCGCGGCCAAAATTTATGCCAAGATATTCAAGCGGCTCGGGCTTAAAACAAAAATAGTTGAAGCTTCCGGCGGGGATTTTACCAAAGATTTCACTCATGAGTTTCAGGTTTTGACTCCGGTCGGCGAAGACACGATTTTTTACTGCCAAAATTGCTCTTTTGCCCAAAACAAGGAAATCTCGCGAGTCGGAGCCGGACAAACATGCCCGCTTTGCAAAAAAGGGGAGATTTTAAAAGAAAACGGCATAGAAGTCGGCAACATATTCAAATTAGGCTCAAGATTTTCAAAACCGGCCGGTTTAAACTATAAAGATAAAGACGGAGAGGTTAAGCCGGTGATCATGGGCTCTTACGGCATCGGTCCCACGCGGATAATGGGAGCGGTTGCCGAGCTTCATCACGATGACAAAGGCGTTATCTGGCCGCAGGTTCTCAGCCCTTTTAAAGTTCATTTGGTTGAACTTGCCGGAGGACGGGCCGAGGCTCAAAAAATTTATAAATCACTTTGCGCAGCCGGCATTGATGTTTTCTATGATGACCGCAAAGACGCCTCGCCGGGAGAAAAACTGTTTGATGCCGATCTTTTGGGAATAAGTTGGCGATTGGTTGCAAGCGCCAAAACAGTTCTGGCCAAAAAAATTGAACTCAAAGCCCGATCCGGCTCCGAAATAAAATTAATCGCCCGCAACCAGATTTTCAAATATGTTAAATAAATTATTCGGCTTATTTTCAGAAGATGTCGGAATTGATCTTGGCACCGCCAATGTCTTGGTTTATGTTGACGGCCGGGGGATAGTGATCAACGAGCCTTCGGTGGTCGCTCTCAATCAAAAAACCGGCCAGGTGGTGGCAGTCGGCGGCGAAGCCAAACAAATGGTCGGCCGCACGCCTAACCATATCACCATAATCCGGCCTTTGATTGAAGGCGTCATTTCGGATTTTGAAATCACGCAGGAAATGCTTTCTTATTTCATTAAAAAAATTCATACTCCGCGATCGGCTATTTTTGCGCGTCCCCGCACGGTAATCGGCGTTCCTTCGGGCATTACCGAAGTTGAACGCAGGGCCGTCAGAGACGCGGCTAAAAACGCCGGCTCGCGCGAAGTTTATCTGGTTGAGGAGCCGATGGCCGCGGCCATCGGCATCCGGCTGCCGGTGCAGGAGCCGGTCGGAAACATGATTATTGATGTCGGCGGAGGTACCACCGATATTGCCGTGGTATCTTTGGGCGGCATAGTTTCTTCTTTGAATTTGAGGATCGCCGGCGACAAATTGCAAAGCGATATAATTAATTACGTCCGCGACGAGTTCAAACTTCTTTTAGGCGAGAGATCGGCCGAAGATTTAAAAATTGCGATTGGCAGCGTTCTTAAAGCCGAGTCTCCGATGGAAAGCGTCGTGCGCGGACGGGATTTGGTTTCAGGCCTTCCGCGCGAGGTCATAATGACCGATGCCGACGTAAGGGAAGCGATGTCAAAATCAATCCGGGCCATAACCGAGGGAATCAAAGAAGTAATTGAAGCCACGCCGCCGGAACTTGTTTCGGACATTATGCACCGCGGCATTTTTTTGGTCGGAGGGGGCGCGTATTTGCGCGGGCTTGGACGGCTGATTGAGAATGAAACCAAAATTCCGACCCGCGTGGCCGAAGATCCGATGACGGCCGTGGTGCGCGGTTGCGGAATTATTCTGGAAGATCTGAAAGGATTTAAAAACGTGCTTTTGGACCGCGAAGAAGAGGTTTCGCCTCAATGACGCGATTTAATTTCAAAATAGCGGCTCTTATTTTTTTGGCGGCGGCGTTCGCTCTTTTATTTTTTTTGGGAGATGTTGAAAAATCCGTTTCAAATTATGTTTTTGACAAACTGAAAAAGACGCAAACGCTCGGATTTTTTCCGCTCCGTTACGGCTTCGTTATCGGCGGATCGTCCGGGGCCAAACTGGCAGCTCAAAATAAAGAGCTTGCCGGGCGCGTTGAAGATTTGGAAGCGAAACTCGCCGCTATAAATTTCCAGTCGCGCCGCGAAGAGCTTTTGGCCGGCGTCGCGTCAAACGCGGCTGGCGCCGTTTGGGCCGGAATTATTCTCGCCCCGCCCGGTTTGGCTTATGACCAGCTGATAATTGATAAAGGAATTGAAGACGGCGTCGCCGCCGGAAATATGGTTTTAGCCGGCAAAAATATAATTTTAGGTTATGTGGAGGAAACTTTTGATTCAACCAGCCGCGTAATTTTGCTTTCAAGTTTCGGCCGCGAGCAAAATCTTTTTTTGGAAAAGGCGGGTTCGGCTATGCTTGCGGTCGGAAAAGGTGCAAACCAGCTTGAAGCGTCGCTGCCGCGCGATTTTCCGGTTGAAACCGGAGAGAACCTTTTTACTTTAACCGAACCTCCGTATCTGGCGGGTCTCGTTGAAAAAATTGATTCCGGGCCAAGCTCGCCGGTTAAAAAATTAAAAATACGCCAGCCGTTTAATTTGAATAATTTGCGATCGGTGAATATTTTGACATGGTCAAAAAAATAATTTTAAGAATCGCCGCCGATATCGTTTTGATTTCAAGTTTGTTTTTTCTGCCGTGGCTTATTGTTTTTTCAGGCGCGGTTCTGGGCGCGGCGTTCTTTTCTTGGTATTTGGAAATTCTCGCGGCCGGTTTATTGGCGGCTGTTCTGGCCGGAATGCCTCTTTGGAAACTGCCTTTTATTTTTGGAGCAGTGATAATAATTCAGGAGTGGCTTAAAACCAAGCTGAAAATGGATGAATGGTGGCAGCGAAGCTGGCTGTGGCTGGCCGGAATCCTGTCTTTCGCCGTTTTATTTTTAATTTTGATTTAAAGCATAAAATGTTTTAAGTTTGTATTATATACTTATGGCTTACTCGGTCATTATCAAAAACGGCTTGGTTTTTGACGGTCAAGGGTCGCCCGGACGCAAGACTGACATCGGCATTGAAGGCGATCAAATCGCCGCCGTAGGCGATTTGAGCGGCGAGAAGGGCGATATGGAAATAGACGCCTCCGGTCTTTATGTTGCTCCGGGATTTATTGACCTGACTAATCATTCCGACACTCATTGGACGCTTTTTGACCAGCCTGGCCAGGCGAGTTTGCTGACTCAGGGCATCACAACCATTTTAGGCGGAAATTGCGGTTCATCTCTGGCTCCTTTAATAAATTCAAGCGACATCGCCGCCATCGGGAAATGGGTTGACATATCAAAAATAAACGTCAATTGGCAGAAGCTGTCCGAGTTTTTTGAAGAACTCACAAGACGCCCTTTAGCCTTGAACTTTGCCACTTTGGTCGGACATGAAACGCTGCGCCGGGCCGCCGGAATTGATATTAATCGGCCAGCAACACCGGAAGAGATCGGCAAAATGTCCTATCTTCTTTATCAGGCCCTCTCTGACGGAGCGTTCGGCTTTTCAACCGGTCCTAGCCGGAGCCGCGAATCAAGCGCGGACGAAGAAGAAATGCGCCAGCTTTTGATTCAGGTTAAAAAAGCAAACGGGTTTGGCGCCCATCATTTGGAAAATGAGGGTCCGGAAGTGGTAAGCGCCGTTTCACGCATTGCCGGATTTTCGCGCGAATTGGGAGTTAAAGGGCATATTTCTCATTTTAAAGTTCTCGGCCGCAAATCCTGGCCAAAGCAGGAAACAGCTTTTGAAATTATTGAGCGCGGCCAGCGCGACGGGCTTGAATTGACCATTGATCTATTTCCTTATACCGCGACCGGTTCAAACCTTTATTATTTGCTCCCGGAGTGGGCTCGCGAAGGAGATAAAGACGCGATCCTTGAAAGACTTAAAGATAAAAACCGGCGGGAAGAGATTATTGCCAAACTTAAAATTATTACGCTTCATTATGAAAAGATAATTATTGCTTCAACTCTCCATGATACTGACAGCGCCGGAAAAAGCATCGGGACCCTGGCTGAAATTTCGGGCCGGACTCCGGAAGAATTAATGATTGATTTATTGCTGATCAATGATCTCCATGTGTCCATATTCAACGAAAATATATCCGAAGACAATCTCGCCGCGGCTTTTAAAAAGGATTATGCCGCCGTTTCTTCCGATGGCGTCGGTTTAGGCGCCAAAGGGCCGTCCTATGATCTGCCTCACCCCAGATCATTCGGCGCCTTTGCCAGAGTCTTTGACATTTTTGTCAAGCAAAAAAAAACTATTTCATGGGCGGAAGCGATTTATAAAATGACCGGTTTGCCGGCAAAAATTTTAGGCCTTAAAAACAGAGGTTTAATTGAAAAAGACGCTTTTGCCGACATTGTCGTTTTTGATCCCGAAGCGGTCCGCGATCTGGCCGATTACCAGACGCCCCGCCAATTCAGCCGGGGTTTTCGTTTTGTTTTTGTGGGCGGCCTCGCGGCAGTTCTGGAAGGGACTTTAACCGGCGAACCAGCCGGCCGGATATTAAAAAAAACCGAATGATGTTTAAAAAAGTAAAAGAATATTTTTCCGGTAAAAAAGTTCTTTTGATCGGCTTGGGCCTTCAAGGCGGGGGAGCCGGCACAGCCCGATTTTTACGCAAAGCCGGCGCCGACCTGACCATTACCGATTTAAAGTCCGAAAATGACTTGGCCGCTTCCATTAAAAAAATTTCTGAATCAGGAATTAAATTTGTTTTGGGCCGGCACCGCAAAGAAGATTTCGCGCGCGCCGACATAATCGTCAAAAATCCGGGAGTTCCCCAGGAATCGCCGTTTATTTTTTATGCCCGTAATCTCGGAAAGCCGGTTTGGTCCGACACTCAAATTTTTTTCAATCTGATTCCCAGAGAAAAAATAATCGGCATTACCGGAACCAAAGGCAAATCAACGACTTGCCGCCTTTTGCAGCATTTTTTAAAAAGGCGTTTTGACGCCCGGTTAATCGGATTGCCGGGCTCTTCGGCGCTTGAAGATTTAATGAAGCGGGGAAATAAGCTGCCGGATTATTTTATATACGAACTTTCAAGTTTCAGCCTTGAAAATCTGAAAACAAGCCCGAAATACGCGCTTGTAACCAATCTTTTCCCCGATCACTTAAACCGCTATTCAAGTTTCGGAGAATATCTGAAAGCCAAAGAAAACATCTTCATCCATCAGCAAAAAGGAGACGTGCTTTGGCTAAATAAGCGTGATCCGATAAGTCTGGCGGAAGCCAAAAAAGCCGGAAAACGCTCAAAGATCATTTTTTTCATTCCCGGCCAAAAGCCGATTCTGACTGGATCAATACAGGCAAAATTGATCTCTCCAGCCAGTCTGGAAGCCAGCCGAAAAGTCGCGCAATTTTTCGGAATTTCGCCGCGAGATACGAATAAAATGATAAATTCTTTTTCTCCGGAAGAAGGACGCCTGCAATATATCGGCAAAATCAACGGAATTTACGTGATCAATGACACGACCGCCACCAATCCCGGCTCGGCGCTTTTCGGCATCCGTCAGGTTTTGAAATGTTTTGGCCTTGCCAAAAACCGCCTGATTCTTATTGCCGGCGGCGACGATAAAAATCTTGATTATCATGATTTTTCGCGCTATGTTTCAGGTCTTAAAAAAATAATTTTTCTGCCGGGAACCGCGACCGACAAAATTATTGACGCCGCCAAAGAATTTTCTTCAAGCAATTACTTTCCGGCTTCGGGAATGCCGGAAGCGGCGGCTTTTGCTTTTGAAGCGGCAAAAAAAGGGGATGTTATTCTTTTCTCTCCGGCCGCGGCCAGTTTCAATTTGTTTAAAAATGAATTTGACCGCGGACGATCTTTTGTCAACGCTGTCCGAACCGGCAAAAAAAGACTATTATAAAAGAGATGGCGCGATCCCGCGATCCGATTTTATTCGGACTTATCATATTTTTTATTGTTTTCGGCTTTTTAGCTCTTACTTCGGCGTCACTCGGCCTTATTGAAACTCAAGGCGCGCCGTTTAAAATAATTTACCGCCAGGCTGTTTTTGGCCTGGGTTTGGGAACTCTGCTTTTTTGTATTGCCGAAAAAATAAATTATCGTTTCTGGCATAAAGCCGCTTTTTGGATTTTTTTATTAAGTTCGGCGCTTACTTTGCTTGTTTTTTTTCCGGGAATCGGATTTAAAAGCGGCGGATCGGCGCGCTGGCTTACTTTGGGGCCGCTTACGATACAGCCATCGGAATTCTTAAAACTCGGATTTGTGATTTATCTTGCGGCTTGGATTACTTCAAGAGGCCGGGAAATAAGATCTATTCAATACGGGGCTCTGCCAATGCTGGTCATGATTCTTTTTTTAGGAGCCCTTTTTGTCAAACAGCCGGACTTGGGCACGATGGGAGTCGCCGTTGCCACCGGTTTTATTTTATTTTTCATCGGCGGAGCGAGTTTCCGCCACATCAGCCTTGTAGCCGCGGTTATTTTAGCTTTGACGGCCTCAATAATTTATTTCAAACCTTACATGATGGATCGGGTTTTGGTTTTTTTAAATCCGTTTTACGATCCTCAAGGCTCCGGCTACCAGATTCGCCAGGCGGCAATAGCACTCGGTTCGGGCGGACTTTTTGGCAAGGGTTTCGGCGCCAGCGTGCAAAAATTCCGGTATTTGCCTGAACCGGCCGGCGACGCCGTTTTTGCCGTAATCGGCGAAGAATTCGGGTTTGCCGGGACAGGCCTGTTGGTTTTGTTCTTCATCTTTTTTTTATGGCGCAGCTTGATTTTATTTAAAAGAATCCCGGATATTTTCGCTAGACTGCTGGGGTCCGGGATTGTTATAATGATAATTGTTCAGGCATTTATCAACATGGGAGCATTAACAGGACTTTTGCCGCTTACCGGAATTACTTTGCCTTTTATCAGTCAAGGAGGATCGTCGCTTGCGGCGTCGCTTGCCGCGATGGGCATTTTATCAAATATTTCCAAATACCGAAGATAATATGAAGATACTTTTGGCTGGCGGAGGAACCGGCGGACATTTTTATCCGATTGTCGCCGTTGTCCGGGCGCTTAAAAAAATCGCCGAAGAAGAAGCTTTTATCAATATGGAGCTGACTTATTTTTCCGATCAGCCGTTTGACGCAAATATGCTTCGCGAGGAAGGGGTGCGCTTTGTTTCCGTTTCAGCCGGGAAAATGCGCCGTTATTTTTCTTTTCTTAATTTTATTGATTTTTTTAAAACTATTTTGGGTATTTTTCAGGCGATCATCGCCATTTATGCCGATATGCCCGACGTTGTTTTTGCCAAAGGAGCCTATGCCAGTTTTCCGGCTCTTTTGGCCGCAAGATTATTCCGGATACCGGTTATTATCCATGAATCCGATATTGCTCCGGGTTTTGTCAATAGCTGGGCCGCCAAATTTGCCAAGCGCATCGCGATTTCTTTTCCGGAAAGCATCAAATATTTTCCGGAAAGCAAAACGGCTTTAGTCGGCAATCCGGTGCGCTCAAGAATTTTAGGCGGCAATTTGAACGAGGCCAGAGAAATTTTCGGCATAGATTCAGCGCCTGTGATTTTGGCGCTGGGCGGTTCGCAGGGAGCTCAAAAAATTAATAACGTCATTCTTGATATTTTGCCGGATATGCTCTCCGAAGCAGTAATCATTCATCAATGCGGCCCCAAAAATCTGGACAGCGTTTCAAAGCAGTCTTTGGTCATTTTGGAGAAAAATGAATTTAAGGATCGCTACCGCCTTTACGGTTTTATCAACGAAGATGATTTAAGATCGGCTTCTTGCGCCGCTTCACTCATAATTTCCCGCGCCGGAGCCGGCGCCATCTTTGAGATTGCCGCCTGGGGCAAGCCGTCCATTTTAATACCGATTGCCGATTCGCCCCAAGATCACCAGCGCCAGAACGCTTACAATTATGCCCGAACCGGCGCGGCCGCGGTGATAGAAGAAAATAATCTCGCTCCGCATATTCTTATTGCTGAAATTAAAAAAATTTTATCCGACAAAACCCGCCAGATCAGCATGAATAAAGCTGCGGCGGCGTTTGCCAAAATTGACGCCGCTGAAAAAATAGCCCGCCAAATTGTTGATTTGGCGCTGGAACACGCGCTATGACCGCAAGTACTGTTAAAATAAGGACTAGATTCGCGCCGTCGCCAACCGGACCTCTGCATTTGGGAAATGCCCGATCAGCTCTTTTTAGTTTTATTTTCAGCCGGCAGAATAGCGGCCAATTTATCTTAAGAATAGAGGATACTGACTTGGAAAGGTCTGATCCGGTTTTTGAGAAAGATATTTTGGAAGGACTGAAATGGCTCGGTATAAACTGGGATGAATTTTATCGTCAGTCCGAGCGGCTGGACATTTATGAAAAATATTTAAAATTCCTTTTGGCCAAAAAAGTCATTTTTTGGTGTCCTCATTCCGAAAAAGAACTGGCTTTGGAACGGCAGGCCAAGATGGCAAAAAAAGAACCGCCGGTGCACATTTGCCCTCATCGCGACGAAACGTTGGTTCAAGATCCTAAAAATATTCTTCGTTTCAGAAATGACGCCGGCGAAAACATTGTTTTTGACGATCTTATCCGCGGCCGGATCAATTTTTCGCCGAAAATTTTAGGCGATTTTTCGGTTGCTAAAAATCTGCGCTCGCCTTTGTATAATTTTGCGGTGGCGGTTGACGACAGCGAAACCAAAATCAGCCATGTTATCCGCGGCGAAGATCACATCTCAAATACGCCCAAACAGATTTTGATTCAGGAAGCTTTGGGCTTCCAGCGCCCATTCTACGCCCATCTGCCTATGATTTTGGGACAGGACCGATCCAAACTTTCCAAACGTCACGGCGCGGCGTCGCTTCTGGAATACCGCAAGCTCGGCTATCTCGCGGAAGCGGTTTTAAATTTTTTGATACTCTTGGGCTGGCATCCCAAAGATGAAAAAGAAATTTTCACCATGGAAGAAATTTTAAAAGAGTTTATTTTGGACCGGGTCCAAAAAGGAGGAGCTGTTTTTAATATAGACAAGTTAAACTGGCTGAATCGCGAATATATTAAAAAATTAGACGCTCCAGATCTCAGCTCGCGCCTTGAAGAATACGCCGGAAAATGGACCCGCCAAATTAAAAATGATCCCGAAAAGTGGCTGAAAATCGCAGCTTTGATGCGGGAACGTTTGACCACTCTGGCCCAAGCAGGGGAGAACATGGCTTATTTTTACGAAGAGCCTTATTTTTCAAAAGAACTTCTTTTTTGGAAAGAAGAACAAAATGCTGAAAATATTTTGCGACATTTAACTTATTTTTATTCGCTTTTTGAAAAATTTGACGAAAAGGAATGGATTAAAGAAAAGTTTTCAAAAGAGGTGATGGCTTATGCCGATAAAGAAGGCCGCGGCTGGACACTTTGGCCGCTCCGAGCCGCTTTGTCCGGCCGGAAAACATCGCCGGACCCTATAGATATCGCCGAAATTTTAGGCAAAAAAGAAACGCTTTCCAGGCTTAAAAAAGCCATAAGCCTTTTTTCCTGAACCAAAAAGAAATACAATTGAAATATGAAGGCAAAACCAGCATTCATTGCCATTTTAGCGTTAGTTCTAATTTCGCCGTTTTTCGCTTCTGGTTCAAAAATTGACGATTTAAAAAACAGCATTACCGAAAAAAACAGCCAAATCGCGGAACTTGAAAAAGAAATCGCCGGATTCCAAAAAGAAATAGAAAAAACCGCGGGATACGCCGATAATTTAAAAAATCAGATTAAAATTATCAATGCCACCATTTCAAAGTTGTCGGGCGACATCAGTTTAACCCGGCGAAAGATTGAAGCCGCCGAGCTGACTCTTGAAAAATTAAATGCCGAAATCGGAGAAAAAGAACTTTCAATAACCGAATTGAAAATTTCTTTAACTGAATTGATCAGAAATATTTACGAAATGGGAAACCAGAGCGTGATTGAAATTCTTCTGGCCAAAGCCTCTCTTTCAAATTTTTTCAGCGATATGGACGATATTGAAAGTTTGAGCTCCGAAATTGACGCTAAACTTTCCGAATTGAAAGAAATTAAAGCCGAGCTTGAATCCGAAATGGCTTTGCGCGAAGATCAGCGAAAAAAACTTCTGGAGTTTAAAAACGAATTGAGCGATCGTAAATCCATTGAAGAAGCCGCGAGGTCAGAAAAAAACACTGTTTTTAAACTGACAAAAAACAAAGAGGCCGAATATCAAAAACTGCTTAAAGAACGCGAAATTCAGAGAGAAGCGGCATTAAATGAAATACAGGAGATAGAAGACGAATTAAGGAAGCTGATTGATCCCGAATCTCTTCCGGAGGCTAGGCGCGGCCTCTTGGCCTGGCCGATCAGCGGAGCCACGCTTACTCAAGATTTCGGCGTTACGCCATATTCAAAAATTTTGTATGACGGTAAACCGCATAACGGCATAGACATCAGGGCTCAAGTCGGAACTCCGGTTTACGCGGCCGAAGACGGCGTAATTGCGGCCAGTGGCAATACCGACGCTTTTCCCCGCTGTCTTTCTTACGGAAAATGGATATTAATCAAACATCCGAACAACTTGGCAACTTTATACGCCCATCTTTCTTTGATAAAAGTCGCTAACGGCAACGAGGTCAAAAGGGGAGATTTGATAGGCTATTCCGGCGATACCGGCTATGCCAAGGGACCGCATCTTCACTTTACAGTTTACGCCGCCGATACCGTTGAATTTAAGTCATCCAGTCTGCCAAAGAGCACCTGCAAATTTTTGCCTTTTGGCGGCTATTTAAATCCTCTTTCATATTTGTGATTAAGTTTGTTTATGGTATAATAAAATCAATGCCTAAAAATAACGGTTTTATCCAATTAGTCGTTATTTTGATCCTCTTTATTATAATTTTGAGTCTTTTGGGCATTTCTATTTCATCTGTTTTTGAGAACAAGCTTGTTCGCGATAATTTTTCATTTGTCTGGGATTGGCTTAATTTTATCTGGCAGAAATGGCTGGCTGGGCCTTTCTGGACAGTATGGGATTTCGGGTGGAATTTTTTCAACAATCTTATCTGGAGCGCGTTCATTAAAGCCATAGATGCCATAAAAGCCGGCCGGAATCCTATTTTGAATCAATAAAGCAATAAAATAGGTCGGGAAATCTATATTGCGCGACCTATTTTATCTTTATTCCCTTTTGACTGTCATATCGCTCTATTAATAATTAATAGAAACTATACAAATCTTTTTAAATTTTTGTTAATCTTTTAACATGCGAATTTCTTATTCAGCCATTGATACATACAAAACCTGCCCGTTAAAATATAAATTTCAGGAAATTGATAAAATTAAAGTTCCGAAAAGCAAAGAAGCCGTCTTTGGAACAATTCTCCATAACTCTCTCAAGTTTTTATTTTCGCGCGATCCCCTCTACCCCACTTTGGACGAAGTTCTGAATTTTTTTCAGAATTTATGGGCAAATTACAAAGGGAAAGTTGTCTGGTCCGACGAACAAGACGAGAAAATTTATTGCGAAGAAGGTTTAAAAATTCTTAAAAAATTTTATGCCGGCCACCAGCCTTGGAATTTTAACGTCCTTGATCTGGAATCGCGATTTGAAACGCCGCTTGCCGACCTCAAAACCGGCGTTTTTCACACTCTTGTCGGTATTATTGACCGCATTGACAAGCCTGATGATGAAACTTACGAAATTATAGATTACAAAACCGGCCGCAGATTGCCCACTCAGGAAAAAGTTAATCATAATCTCCAGCTTTCAATCTATCATCTGGGCCTGGTAAACTCTTGGCCGGAAGCTGCCCGGAAAAAAATCCGTTTGACATTTCATTTTTTAAAGCACGGCGAAAAAATAAGTACTCAAAGATCCGCGGATGATCTGGAAAAAACAAAGACAAACGTGCTGGAAACTATCCGTGAAATTCAGGAAAAAGAATCTACGGGCGATTTTCCTCCCCTGCCCTCGGCGCTATGCGACTGGTGCGGTTACAAGCCGATCTGCCCGGTCTGGAAACATCTTTATAAAAAAACCGAAGCCGAACCTGACGAAGCAAAAATTCAGGAAGCAATAAAGGAATATTTCGGGCTTAAAGAAAAGATTCAGGAAAACACAGTTCGTTCCAAAGAACTTCAAACCGTCTTTTTTGATTATATGCGCCAGAAAAACATGGCTCGCCTTTTTTGCGATGAAGGTTATGTTTCCAAAACGACTAAAATCGCGGCTAAATATGATTTGGAAAAAGTAAAATCCGTTCTTGAACCTCTTGGCCATTGGTCTGGAATCCTTAAAGCCGATGAAAAAAAGATATCAGACATCCTTCCCGCTTTGCCGGCTGATGTCAGAGAACAAATCAAAGCCGCGACGGTTCTTAAAACCAGCGAAATTCTGACCATATCGCGTAAAAAAATTTCTTAGTTTATTTGAAACTGCGGATAAATGCGCTCTAACGCCGGGCGAGAATAATGTTCATTTGTTCCTGATATTTGGCGGCTAGCGCCATCACATCATCGCCGTAAAAAGCGTAAGCGGATTTTGACCAGTTTGATCCGGCAAGATATTTCAAAGCCGCCCTGCGTTCGGCTTGATATGTTCCTCCGGCCGCGCCGTTATCTTTCAAAAGAAGAGCCGCGGCGACAAAAGCGTCAAGCGGATTCCAGGGATTGGGGCAAGAATCGGACCTGCCCTGACATGTTAATTTTGCAACCGCATTTTTGTAACCGGAGCTGTTTGCCGGATTCCACCATGTTGTCGGCATAAATTGGGCCGGGCCCATGGCTCCTCCGCAATATCCGTACCAGGTCCGTTTTGAAACCGGCATCAAATCGGGATTAAGCCCGAGCTCGGAAGTTATTTGCTGAAAAGCGGTTCTTTGCGAAGCGCATCGCGGATGAGAAAGATCCTGGCGCCAGTTGCCGGTTCCGACATTGGCTCCGAGATTTGATTCTTCGGCAATTATTCCCAGCAAAAAAGCCGGCCTGATTCCGGTGGCCTGAAAAGCGATGTTGGCGTATTGAACCGCTTTTTCAAAAGGTATGTCCGGCGAACCTTGCAGCAAAAAAAGCTGGCTTCTGATGGTCGCCGCGTCTTTGGCGCGGGCCACGAGCATCTTTTGATATCCGGCTTCTATGCCTTTGGTGATTTTAAGCAGATTCTTTTTTTCAGTTTCCCTTTCTTCTATTCTCTTTTTTTCCAGAACTTGTAAAGCTTTGAGCTGAATTTCTTCGGCTTTTTTCTCTTCCAAATCGTCAATTTTTTCTTCGGTGATTTGTTTGGTTTGACGCAGTTTGGCAAACGAATCGTGCACTGCCTGCTGCAAAGCGTTTAAATTGTCAAATTCAACAAAAAAACCAGAAAGATTTTCAGAGCTTAAAATGGCCTCCATTAAAGAAATCTGGTCTATTTCGTTAAATCTGCGCAAAAGTTCGGCCAACGACGCTTTTTCGCGGTTAATTTTGACTAAAAGCTGATCAACAATGCCGTTATTATCCCTGATTGCTTCGGAAAGCTGGCCAATCGCGATATCTCTGGCTTTAATTTCAAGACGGGCTTTGCTGATTTGAGCGTCCAGTATTGCAATATCGCGCTCAAATGACGCCGCTTCGCTCTGTTTCCCGGAAATTAACGAACGAAAGCCGTTTATTTGTTCTTCCAATTTAGCCAGATCCTGCTGCAGCGCTTCTCTTTTTTGTTCCACTAGCGATGGGTCAACAATCTGAGCTGAAACGGCGTTAAAGATAAAAAAAATGTTTGCAACCAATAAAAAGAGCGTAAAAACTCTTTTTGCGTAGATCATTCTTCTATTATAGCACTTATGGTTTTTTTTCTTCAGAGCCGGCCTTCTTTTCAATTTTTTCTTTTCCGGTCTCTTCTTCGCCGGCAGCCGGGGCTTCTTTGCCTTTTTTGCCGACAACTTCTATGTTTTCAATGCTCGGTTTTGCTTCAGCGGCCGGTTCCTCCTCTTTTTTCGGCTCTTCAATCAAAACAACGATGTCTAAAGTATTGGCCAAAATTTTTACACTCGCGGGAAGTTTGAAATCAGACACCAAAAAACGGTCTCCGATCGCGGCCAGTTTTGAAACATCAATTTTCAGTTTGGACGGCAAATCGGCCGGCAAAGCTTCAATTTCAATTTCATGCATGACTTTAATCATGGATCCGCCCAGATTTTTAACTGCCGGAGATTCACCGATAAAATCAATTGGAATTGCGGCCTTGATCGATTTATCCATTTTGACCGCGTAAAAATCAACATGGACCGGAGTATCCTTGACCGGGTCGGTTTGAATTTCTTTTATGAGAACGGTCCTCTTTGAGCCGCCGGCATCAAGTTCAATCAAACTTGACTCACCGGCTTCTTTCCAGATTTTTTGGAATTCTTTCAAATCCAATTCTATGTTTTGCGATTTTTGACCGGCTCCGTAAAGCACAGCCGGAAGAACTCCGGCCAAGCGAAGTTTTTTTGCTTTCTTCCCTGAAAATTCTCTTTGTTTTGTTTTAATAGTCAAAACCATAAAAGAAACAATAACTTATTTACGCTGTTTTTGCAAGTCTAGCGGAGCTAAAACCGTCAAATATCATCTGACGAGATTCGGGGGCTCGCGGCCTTCAAGGGCGGCGATGATATTGTCGGCGGCAAGTTCGGCCATTGCCGAACGGGTCTCTTCGGTGGCTGAGGCGATATGCGGGGTCAAAATAACATTATCCAGTTCGGCCAGTCCCGGCGCGAGAAAAGGTTCATTTTCAAAAACATCAAGCGCCGCGCCGCGGATAGTTTTGTTTTTCAGCGCTTCCACCAGCGCATTCTCGTCAATAATCGGCCCTCTGGAAGTATTGATCAAATAAACGGTCGGCTTCATTATTTTCAGCCGTCGGGCGTCAATCAAATGCCGCGTGGCCGGCAAAAGCGGCACATGCAAAGAAACATAATCAGCTTCTTTTAATAAATCATCTAATTTTCCCTTGTACTCTGCGTCAAATTCTTTTTCAAAATTTTCATCCCGTTTAACATCATTATAAATTATTTTAGCGTCAAAACCTTTGCTCGCGTGATGCGCCACCCGCGAGCCGATTCTGCCCAAGCCGACAATACCGATGGTTTTCCCGGACAAATCATTGCCTAAAAAAAGCATCGGAGCCCAGCCGCCGTACTTGCCGGCCCTCATGAATTTATCGGCTTGAGCTATGCGCCGGGTAATCGCAAGCATCAAAGCAAAAGTGTGTTCGGCCACGGCGTTGGTCAGCACTCCCGGAGTATTGGTAACCATAATCCCCCGCTTTTTGGCCGCGGCCAAAACAATATTGTCAAAACCGACCGCATAATTGGCGAAAATTTTTACTTGCGGACCGGCCGCTTCAAAAACATCGCCGTCAATTTTATCGGTCAAAAGGCATAAAACCGCATCGTATCTATCAACCTTTAGCGCTGAAATAAGATTATCTTTGGTTAAAACCTCGTCTTGCGGGCTTACAACAACTTCGTATCCTTTTTCTTTCAGTTTATTAACTCCGGATTCTGGAATGGCGCGGGTTATGAATATTTTAGGCATAAAGATATTATAAATGATATAAGCCGCCGCACATTCTTGACATTTTAATAAGCTGTGCTATACTTATAAAAGAATTTTGAGCAATAACGCTCAAATGAAATAAAATCAGTTTTTTAAAAAAGGAGGAAATAAAAATGAGTCCTGAATTCGGAATCAGCGGAAGTATTCCTATGATTGTTAAAAATGACAACAATTTTTATGAAGGGGATCTAAAATTTTATTTTAGGAATATTTTCCATCATGCGCAGAATTTATCCAATCCCTATCACAATTTCAGGCATATTTGTCATGTATTGTGGCTCTGTTACGAGGCCTGCGAATTCTACGGAATAGAAACCTTATCCAGAAGAAAAATGCGAAATTTGCTCATCGCCGCTTTATTCCATGACTTTGATCACACTGGTAAAGCCGGACCTGATTCTGTAAATATTGAAAGAGCTATTGCCGGCTTGAAGAAATACATTTCTTCAGAAGATCAAAGTGAATTTGAGGATATTTCGGCAATAATAAGATCAACGGAATATCCATATACTGTTTCAAATGAAAATTTGGATCTTCCCAGTCTTATTATCCGCGATGCAGATTTAAGTCAGGCTTTTAACGTAGCCTGGATTCAGCAAGTTGTGTTCGGACTTGCCGCTGAATGGGATAAAACACCCATTCAAATTCTAGAAATGCAGGCGAAATTCTACAGATAGCTCAAATTTAACACCGGATGGGCGCGTAATATTTTTCCACGAAACATGATAACATTAAAAATTGCTGAGGCAGAAGATCTTGTGGCTATTTTAACAGACGACAATTATTTTTGAAGAAAACAACCAAAAAGCAGTTCTTCATTTTTCAACGGAGGACTGCTTTTATTATTTAACGAACTTTCCAGGTTTGTTTAAAGATTGAGCAATAACGCTCAAATTTTGTTTATATTGCCGAAAAGCGCCAGCTTTTCTGAAACTTTTGCGGCAACCGCTTCAATCACCGGCTTATATAATTTATAAGGAGTGGTTTCTTCCGGCGCGGCTGCGAACATTTTTCGCAAAGCGTCAACATAAGCCACCCGTATTTCGGTTGATATGTGAATATTATTAAAGCCGAGTTTAATCGCTTCGCGAACCTGGCCGTCGGGAATGCCCGAACCGCCGTGCAAAACCATAGCGCAATCAGCCGGCAAAACCGCGCGAAGTTTTTTAATCAATTCAAAGTCAAGTTTCGGCTCGTTTGCGGAAATTCCATGCAGATTGCCGACTGCCGGCGCAATGCGGTCAATTCCGGTTTCACTTACGAATTTCAAAGCTTCTTCGGGTTTGGTAAGAGATTCGGGTGGAATTTCAATCGTTTCTTTGTAAATTTTAGAAGATTCGGTTACCAGATATCCCAATTCGCCTTCAACGCTTATTTCAGTCCGCCGGCTGGCAGATACGGATCTCGCGTATTTGACCACCCGTTTTGTAATTTCCAGATTTTCCTGATAAGGCATTTTTGAACAATCAATCAGAACCGAATCATATCCGGCGTCAATCGCCGCTTTGACTTTTTCAAAACTGCGGAAATGATCGGCGTTTAAAAATATCGGCAAGCCGGTTTCTTCTTTTGCGGCGTCAATCAAGCGCCTTGCGGTTGCCAAACCGATAAATTCAGCTTCGCCTTCCGACGTTCCGATCATTACCGGCACGCCCGCTTTTTTAACCGCCAGCAAAATCCCCTTCAGCTGAACCAAGTTAGAAATGTTAAAGTGGCCGATGGCGGCGCCACTATCTGCGGCTGTGGTTAAATATTCACCAAGAGTCATTGATTTTATTTTAACATATCGCCTACGGATGGTATACTGGAAAATATATGGCAAAACAACTTGATTTTGTCGCCATCGGCGACATTACGATTGACGCTTTTATCCGGATAAAAGACGCTTCGGTCAATTGCGACCTGAACCGTGAACACTGCAAGCTCTGTTTCAGCTTCGGAGAAAAAGTGCCTTATGAATTCGTTAAAATCGTGCCGGCAGTCGGCAACAGTCCCAATGCCTCTGTTTCAGCCGCAAGGCTGGGTCTGGCTTCGGGTTTAATGACCAATATGGGCGGCGATGCAAACGGAAAAGAATGCCTTAAAGCTCTGAAAAAAGAAGGCGTTTGGATCGATTACATTCAAATTCATAAAAAATCGGAAACCAACTATCACTATGTCCTTTGGTATGAAGATGAACGGACAATCTTGATAAAACATCAGGAATATAATTATAAATTCCCGGATCTGACGCCCCCAAAATGGATTTATCTTTCATCGCTTGCCGAAAATTCAATCCCTTACCATCATGAAATAGCGAACTGGCTTAAAAATCATCCTGAAACCAAACTTGCTTTTCAGCCGGGCACATTCCAGATAAAGCTCGGGTCAAAACAACTTTCCGACATTTATGCCGTATCGGAACTCTTTTTCTGTAATGTCGGCGAAGCTAAACGGATTTTAAAGACAAGCGAGCGCGATATTAAAAAACTTCTTTCGGGCATTCGCGAACTTGGGCCGAAAATTGCCGTCATTACCGACGGCCCGAACGGAGCTTGCGCCGACGACGGCCGGGAAGCCTGGTATATGCCAATGTATCCCGATCCGAAACCTCCTTATGAGCGAACCGGCGCCGGCGACTCGTTTTCTTCAACTTTTACCGCGGCCATGGCTTTGGGTTTTGATGTTCCGACCGCTCTTATGTGGGGGCCGGTAAACGCCATGTCGGTAGTCCAGCAAATAGGCGCCCAAAAAGGACTGCTTGGGCGCAAACAGCTTGAAGAATATCTGACTAAAGCTCCGGCAGACTATAAACCTAAAAAAATCTAATGAATTTTGCAACAAGAATTATTTTCTTTTTATCGCTTTCTCGGCCGCTTTTTTAATATGTTTTACTCCCATTCCAAAATGTTCTAAAAGTTCGTTTGGCTCGCCGGATTCGCCGAAGCGGTTGGCAACGCCGATAAATTCAATCGGAACAGAAAAATTACGGGTTATGATTTCGGCAACGGCCGATCCCATTCCGCCGTTTATTTGATGTTCTTCCACCGTTACCAAAGCTCCGGCGTCTCGGGCGGCCTGAATGATTGTTTTTTCATCCATCGGCTTTACGGTATGGTTGTTTAAAACGCGCGCTTTTATCCCTTCTTTTTCAAGTTCGGCCGCAGCCAAAATGGCGTTATGCAAAAGCGGCCCGCAGGCGATTATCGCCACATCCGGTTTCTTGCCGGAATCCCAGAAAATTTCAGCTCTTCCAATTTTAAACGGCGTTTCGTCAGTCGTAAAAACCGGCGTTTTTTCACGGGCAAAACGAAGATAAACCGGCCCTTTGAGGCGCGCCGCGGCCGCTGTCGCTTTTTGAGATTCAATGGCGTCGCAAGGCACGATCACGTCCATTTCGGGCATAACGCGCATAATTGCGATATCTTCAATGGCCTGATGGGTTGCGCCGTCCGGCCCGACCGAAACTCCGGTATGGGCGCCGGCAATGATGACATGGCGATTGTTGTAAGCGATAGTTGTTCTGATTTGTTCCAAATTTCGACCCGGACTAAATACGGCATAAGAAGAAATAAAAGGAACTTTGCCCATTGCCGCCATTCCCGAAGCGACCGAAGCCATGTTTTGTTCGGCCACGCCAACCTCAACGAAACGGCCGGGAAACTCTTTTTTAAACGCTTCCGAACGGGTGGACTCGGTAAGATCGGCGCAAAGCACGACAATATTCGGATTTTTTTTGCCTGCTTCAACCAATCCTTTGCCATAGCCGTCGCGGGTCGGCTTTTGTTCAATATCTGCTTCAAAAACTTTTTTGTTTAATTTTGCGTTTTTATCAATCATTCTTCTTTTTTGTCTTTTTTAATTACGCTCCAATGGTAAAGATAGAGCGGCAAACCAACAATAATAAACGCCAATGATTCAGCGGCTTCTCTCTGTCTGTTGCTGGCTTGCTGCCTGTTTTGATACTCTTCTATTTCTTCTTTGGTCGGCTGGCGCAATTCTTCTTTGATATTTCCGTCAACCGGCGCGACTTTCACCGGCCTTGCCATCGGATATTCAATATAAATATCGGCTTTGGTAAAAATATAAGTTTTTAAACCCAAACCGACCAATCGCACGCAGCCAATCGTAATTAAAACCAAACCGATTAAAGCAAAAAGATAAAGATAAATTTTACGGATTAAGGGATATTTATTCATATTATTCGTGTTCGGATTTAATTTTGCCGCCTAGCGTCCTTAATTCTTTAAGGGCTTCGGGGCCTTGTTTGTTTTTCGCGAATTTATCTTCAGGGCCTTTGCCGGGCGGAATGCCGTGCCAGCGAAAATCACGCTCCATATATTCAACGCCCTTGCCGGGAATGGTGTGGGCGATGATCAGCGTCGGTTTTTCATAAACCGATTTCGCTTCTTGGGCCGCCGAATTTATTTCCGAAAAATCATGGCCGTTGATGTCAATGACTCGCCAATTGAAAGCCTCATATTTTTGGCGAAGCGGCTCAAGCGGCAGGATATCTTCGGTAAAGCCGTCAATCTGAATATTATTGCGGTCAATAATCGCGATTAGATTCCAGAGTTTTTCGCGGCCGGCCAGCATCGCCGCCTCCCAAGTCTGGCCGCATTGCTGTTCGGCATCGGACATCAAACAAAAAATATAATTTTTAAGGCCGTCCATTTTGGCGGCAATGGCCATGCCGACTGCCTGCGAAAGACCTGAACCCAAAGGGCCGGATGTGGTTTCAAGGCCTGGCAAAGAAGCGCGATGAGGATGGCCCTGAAGACGCGTTCCCAATTTGCGCAGAGTTTTTAATTCTTTTACCGGAAAATAGCCGCTGTGGGCCATGGCAGCGTAAAGAACCGGACAAATGTGGCCGTTTGACAAAACCAGCCGGTCTCTTTCCGGCCAGTCCGGTTTTTTTGGATTGTGCTTTAAAATGTGAAAATAAAGGGCCGTAAATATATCGGCCATGCCGAGCGGCCCGGCCGAATGGCCGGAGCCGGCTTCAACCAACATTTCAATAATAGACCGGCGAATCTGATTCGCCTTTTCTTCCAATTCTTTTATTTTTTCGTCGTGAAGATGAGATATGTTCAATTTAGGAAATTTTAGATTTTAAATTCTCAATTGCTTTTTTAATGTCGTCGCCGGCAAATATTGCCGATGTGGCTGATAAAATATTTGCGCCGGCGGACGCCAATTCTTTTGCGTTTTCGGCGTTTACGCCGCCGTCAACTTCTATTATACAGGACGGGCAAATTCGGCGCAAAGTTTTTATTTTATCCATAATTTCCGGCGACATTGATTGCCCGGCTTTTCCCGGCAAAACTCCCAGAATTTGAATTAAATCCACATTTTCCCAATAAGGCTTGATTTCAGTAAGCGAAGTTTTGGGCTTAACGGCAAGGCCAACTTCAATTCCGGCGTCTTTGCATTTCTGAATTGTTAATTTCGGGTCGCGAGCGGCTTCCATGTGAAAAATGATTCTTTCTATCGGTTTGAAAAGCCAATTCTCAATCCGGCGGTCAATGTCGCTTATCATCAAATGGACTTCAATTTTTAAATTGGATTTAAAGCCGACCAGGTCGCCGGGATTGTGCCAAATCGTGTTTTTGGTGAACGTGCCGTCAGCCGCGTCAAGATGAATATATTTAATGCCGAATTTATCAGCCAATCCTTCAATTAACCTGATTTTTTCGGCTATTTCTTCAAACGAATCGGCGTTAATCCCCGGAATAAGTTCAACTTCAGTCATCTCTTAAATTATACCCGTTTTATCGTCTTTTGAAAAAGAAAGGGGAATTTCTAAATTTGACTCCCGCACTAATAAGCGTATTATTAAAGTTAAAGAATGTTCGTTAAAAGGAGGTGGCGGAAATGAATCTTTTTTTTATTTTGCTGGGAATCGTTCTGGTAATCATTTTTTACAACAAAGGCGGTGATAAAAATGTATAAACCGAACGATAAATCAAATTTTATTTCTTGCAAATTGTACGGAATTTATTGTTACGAAAAATGGTGTCCTTTCTGCGAGGAAACGGTCAATAACTTAAATGAATCAAATTTTGTTTCTTGCGAATTGTACGGAATTAAATATTACAAGTATCAATGTAGCGGCCAAACAATCTATTTAAAAATTCCCAACCAAAAGCCCAAAAAAAAGGACGGAAAAAAATAAATCCCCGCGCTTGACACAAGAGCGGGGATTTGAAATAAGATCAATTTTTAGGATCAATTTTGTCAATCCGGCGCCGGTGGCGCGCTTCGCCTGAAAACGGAGTTTTCAGCCACAGTCTGACCGCGTTTTTAGCCGTATTTTCGTCAACAAATCTTGCCCCGATTGAAAGAATATTGGCATCATTATGATCGCGCGAAAGCCTGACGATTTTGTCGCCAAAACCGACCCATTTGCCGCCGTAAACGCCGTAAAACACAGCCGCCCTGATTCCTTTGACGCGATTGGCCACAATGGCTTCGCCTTGTCCCGATCCGCCGAAAATCAGGCCTCGGCTCTCGGAACTGGCCGCCACCGCCTCGGCAACCGGACGGATAAAATCGGGATAATCGTCATCGGGATCAAATTTAAAAGCGCCTTTATCTTCTGCTGCATAACCGAGCTCTTTGAGGTATTTTTTAATTTTTTCTTTGAGTTCAAAACCGGCGTGATCCGAACCTAAATAAATCAGCATTTTAGATTAACTCCTTTAAAATTTCAATATGTTTCAAAAGCATCGCCCCGTATCCCCATTCATTATCGTACCACGAAAGAATTTTTACAAGGTCGCCGTCAACCACGCGCGTAAAAGCCAGATCCACTATTGAACCGTAAGGCTCGCCCAAAATGTCGGTTGAAACGATCGGGTCTTCGGTTATTTTCAAAATTCCCCGCCATTCCGGAGAGGCCGCGGCTTTGCGGAAAATCTCGTTTATTTCTTCGGCTGAAGTTTTTTTAGCCGCCAGAAACGTAAGGTCAGCGAGCGAGCCGGAAACGGTCGGCACGCGCATGGCAATGCCGTCAAATTTGCCGCTCATGGACGGCAATGCTTTGACTGTCGCTTCGGCCGCTCCGGTGCTTGACGGCGAGATATTGACGGCCGCGGCCCGGCCGCGCCGGAAATCTTTTTTGGCCGGACCGTCAACCAGACTTTGGCTCGCGGTATAGCCGTGAACCGTGTTTAAAACGGCTTTTTTAATTCCCGGATTTTTCATCATTATGGCCATGACCGGAGTGGCGGCATTGGTGGTGCAGGAAGCGTTGGATGTAATTTTTGATTTAGCGGCAAACTCAACGCCGACGCCCGGCGTAAAAGTCGCTGAAATATTATCGTCTTTAGCAGGCGCGGTAATAACCGCTCTTTTAGCTCCGGCTTTCAGGTGCGCTTCGGCCTTCTCATAAGAATCAAAAACGCCGGTTGATTCCACAACCACATCTATTTTTAATTCTTTCCAAGGAAGCCGGCTTGGATCTTTTTCGCTGAAAAATTTTATTTTCCGGCCGTCCACAACCAAAACCCCTTCTTTAGTTTCAACCTCTTTTTCATAGCGGCCGTAAACCGAATCGTATTTTAAAAGATAAGCGGTATTTTCCAAGCCGCCCAAATCGTTAACGGCCGCAATTTCAATATCCGGCGCGCCGAAAGCCTGCCTGAAAAATATCCGGCCGATCCGTCCAAATCCATTGATAGCTATTCGCATAGTTTTATTTTATTTTAATCCTGAAATTTTTTCAACAAATAATGATGAGCCGCCAGCGCGGCTTTGACCGCGTCGCCGGCTGAAATATTATTTTGCTTATAAGGATCATCGGTTATGTCGCCGGCGGCAAAAATTCCGGGCTGGCTCGTTGAAGCGTGTTTGGAATCAATTACAACCTGCCGAAACCCATCAAGTTCCACCAAATCTTTGAGCATATCCGAGTTTGGCGCCGACCCAATCTCAACGAACACGCCGTCCAATTCTAATTCTTTAATATCGCCTGATTTAAGGTTTTTGTATTTTAGTCCGGTTACCATTTTATCTCCCTTAATTGCAAGCGTCTCAGCATTTAAAATAATCTCTTTGAGTTTGGCATTTTTTTTGATTTTTGTCTGCGTTACAGGATCGCCTTTTAAAGTTTCGCCGTATTCCAAAAGATAAATTTCCGAGGCGTACGGAAAAAGATCCTCTACCGCTTCAAGGCCTGCGTTTCCTCCGCCCACAACCGCGACTTTTTTTCCTGAAAAAAGAGGAGCGTCGCAGGTTGAACAATAAGCCACTCCCCGGCCTTCAAATTCTTTCTCGCCGGGAACATTCAATCGCCGGCGGCCGGCTCCGGCGGCCGCGATCACGGTTCTGGCGCCGTAAGTATTTTTTTTATCGGTGTCAACCTCAAAAGTATCTCCGATTTTTCTGACTTTCAAAACCTTCTCCGGTATTTTTACATCCACCATATCGGAATAGGCGCGGATGTGATTTTCAAATTTTTTAGCCAAATCGTATCCCGAAATGCGGGTCTCGCCTATCCAATTCTGGATGTCATCGGAAACAATTGATTGGCCGCCGAACGAATCAGTGATCAAAATTGTTTTTAATCTTTTTCGCGCGGCATAAACCGCGGCCGCGGTTCCGGCCGGCCCGCCGCCGATTACAATGACATCGTAAATCATAAAACAATAAAATTTTCTATTTCAAAGCGTTAATTATGGCAGTTTCAAATTGGGAGAACGGAACGGCGCCGGTTATCTGCTGGCCGTTAATGAATGAGCTTGGCGTGCCGCTAACGCCCAAATCGCGGCCGAGTTCGCTTTCTTTTTGAACATCGCCGAGATATTTTCCGGAATCAAGACAGGAATTGAAAGCTTGGACGTCCAGTCCCAGCTTGCCGGCAAATTGTTTTAAATTGGCGGCCGAAAAAGCCCCCTGATTTTCTCCTTTCTGATTTTCAAAAAGATAATCGTGATATTGCCAGAATTTTCCCTGCTCTCCGGCACAACGCGCGGCCCCGGCGGCGTCAAACGATTCCTGGCCTAAAAAAGCGAAGTCGCGCCAAATAAATTTGACTTTGCCGGTTTTAACGTATTTTTCAATAATTTGTTTTTCAACAGTTTGATAAAATTTGGCGCAAAACGGGCATTGAAAATCGCCGAATTCCACGAAAGTTACGGGAGCGGAAGGACTGCCTGAAACGCGGCTGTTATCGTTGGCTTCAAGCAAAGCGGCAGCCTCGCCCGAAGCCGCGACTGCCGCAACCTCGCCTTCTTCTGCTCCTTTAGTTGGCACGCCTTTGATTTTCCCGCCGCCGCTGTAAATAACCGCAATCGCAATGATAATTCCAGCCGCGAGAATTGAGCCGGGTACAAAATAAAACGATTTTAATTCTTTACTTTCTAAATTTTGTTCGCTGCTCATAAATTTAAAATTATTAACCAATAATAACTATCTTTTCAGGATAGAAGCAAATAATAAAAAAGTCAAAATATTACCAGCCGATACAGGACCAATACTGATCCGGACCCCACGAAACATTAGCGCAATAACATAAAATATCGCGCCCGCTGCAATTGCCGGACGTACATCGTGTCACAGTAATAGCGCCTCGCGGAGAACACCCGTTATAAACAGAACTATACCGAGCCGGCATAATTTCTCCGTTATGGATTCTTCCGTCAAAATTTAATGAGCTGGTAGTAACGCGGCTCGTCACATCGTAACTGCTGGCATAACTTGCGCTGCCGGCGCTGCCGGCATAACTTACGCTTTGAGAGCCGATATTTGAAGAAGTTATCGGAGAGCCGCCATTGATGGTTGAAACATTGTTAAGGCAAGGAACATAAATTCTGTTAAAAATGGAATTTGCCGCCGGATCAACATAGTATCCGCCGTCATCGGAATCATACATTAAGAGAAAAGTCAGGTTGCCGGTTTTGGTCTGGGTGGTGGCGGAAGTGTTGAGCGGCAGATTGACGTTTCCGGCCGGCGGCGCCTGGGTCGGTTCGGTAAAAGCGTCGGCGATCATAGTGAGAACCGCAATCACTGCGATTCCGGCGGCAATCTGGCCAATGGTTTTTAATAAATCCCCACACCTTTTTTAAGTTTCTTTGTCCGTAGTCTCTTTATTTTATCAAATTTTTAAAATCTCGCAAACTTCTGCGCGCATCCATTTATTAACATATTTGGATGTTAACAGGTATTAATATAAATTATTTGTAAGCGTCTCGGGTGTATTTATTGGAAGCATCCCAAGCCATCCAGCTTGATAGTCCCGCATCATAGACTGCCTGCATCTGGGCCCCAACCATTTTTGCGTCGTAATCGGCGCCTAAGTCAAAATCCTGAATCCATGGCCGGAGTTTGGCCGGAGTTGAACTTGCGGCGAGCAGCCGCTCCCGCGCCCGGCTCATTGAATAACGAACTATTTCATAAGGGTGAGCGGCCGGATTTTTAAAGTTTTGAAATCCGGGAGGATAATGCGAGGGATAAACCATCGGCGCGATATAATCAAAATAAGGTTCGGCGTATTCCAAAATCTGCCCGATATTCAAATCATCGGCATTGGTGGTGACCATTCCAAAAAGATCAACCGAGAGCGGCCGATTAAGACTCCCCAATTCCCTTTTTAAATAAGCAAAAAAATTGCGCAGAACTTCGGCCGGAGGAGTTTTACTGTTCCAATAATCGTATTTGATGTTTTTCATATCGCCATCGGACGGAAAACGGACATAATCAAAATTAAGTTCGTCGAATCCGGCGCGCTCGGCTTCTTTGGCGACAAGAACGATGTAATTCCAAAATTCTTTGGCCGCCGGATCAATCCAGGCGAGACCCTTTTTGTCTTTCCAGATTCCGCCGTCTTTCTTTTTTACCGCAAGTTCGGGATGCTTCAAAACAAAATACGGGTCCTGGAAAACACTGATCCGGGCAATAGTGTAAATGTTTTTCTGATGCAGCTGCCTAATGAATTCTTTTATGTCTTTGATTCTGGTTTCACTCGCGCCGATAGCCTGAATATATGGATTGCCGGTTTCAAAAGACAGGCGGCCGCTGTAATCCTTGACATCAATGACTATTGAATTAAGTTCGGTTGACTCAATCAGCCTAACCAAATCTTCGCGCCAGTCCTTTGTTCCGGCAACCCAACCGGTCATGTAAATCGCTTTGACCGCTTCGGGGGTTGGAATATGCGCAATAACTTCTTCCGTTATTTTTTTGGCTTTTAATCCTGCCTCAAGCGATGCAACATAAGAAACCGGTTTGCCTCCGAAAACCAGAAACAAAGCGGCTATGCCCGCGACCGCTCCGGCTGTCGTCAAAATATATTTATCCGGTTTCATCGGCAGTAATTATAAATCATAAATCAACAAACTTGTTGTTTAATAATTTTATTCTAACACAAAACCGGACGCTCACTCTCGAGCGCCCGGTTTAAACGTTCTTTATAAACAGCACTTACATTTACATTGACATTCCGGATTTGCTCTTTCCCATTGCCGACCAAAAACCAAGCACGGCAACAACAATACCGGAAATAATCATAAGCGTCTGGTGCAGTCCCGGGTCAAAACCCAAAAAAGGCATTAAAATAATCCAAACGCCAACAATTCCATTAACCCAATCTTGCCACATAAATTAATCTAAATTATTAAAATCCAATAATCAAAAACAGGGACGACCTATGATTATTATAACAAATAGCCTCAAAAAAATAAAAAGGGGGTGTGGATAACCCGTTTTCCGGGCGACTGCTTCTTTATTGCATTAATTTTTTAAATTCTTCAACCATTGGCACGAATTCCGGCTCCGTGCCGTAATTTAAGGCGGTATAATATGTTGTCCAATCGGCAATTAAAAGATTTGAGAAAATTTTATGCCATGAATTTTGGCCCGCAAGCTCCAAAATTTCAACTTTGTAACCGCGTTTCTTTAAAAGCTCGCTTGTTAAATCCATTCTTTTTAAAATCCGGGGATGATCGCCGGAATCCAGAAGAAAAATAAAATAAAATTTATCGGATAAAGATTTGGTCGTTTCTTTGGCGTCAAAACCGGTCATCTCATTATGGTTAAGTTCCGGGAAAATATTGTAAAACGCCGGAATTTTGGCGGTTTCGTTAAATTTTATTTTCCAATTATAAGCAATCGCTTTGTTTTTTCTGGAGGCATAAATGACCGGCACACAGCCTTTAATTTTTTGTGCCAATTCTTGTCCGGCTTTTTGACAGAACTGATTATCAAGAAGCCGCGCCAATTTTTGGGTTTCTGCCAGATTTTTTTTGTCGCCCATTAATTTTAAGATTGCCCTCAAACTAAAGCCCAGAGCAAAGCGCGGTTGGATTCCGGTATCAGGCAATTGAACGAAAGGAATGCTGTTTTTTTTAGCTGATTCCAAAAGTTTTCCGCCGACCGAAATTGCAGCCAAACTTAATTTTTTCTTCAAAGCCTCGCCAAATGAATCCAGAGTTTCTTCGGTGTTGCCGGAATAAGAACTGGCGATAATGAGATATTGATTGAGATCTTCGGCGCTCATTTCCGGCAAGCCGTAGTCGAAATGAATTATAATTTCTAAACGAGGTTGAAAAATTTTTAACAGATCGGCTGCTAGATGAGAGCCGCCCATGCCGCAAATGATCCATTTTTCTTTTGATTGCAGATTCTCCGCGTTTTCAATAACCGGCTCGTATTCAAACTGCTTGTAAAATTCAATTATTGCTTTTTCTGCTGACATATATAAATGATAGCAATTTTTGAAATCAGACGCGAGTAGAGTGAAAAATCGCTATACCCAGAGCAACGGCGACATTGAGCGATTCTTTGCATCCGGCCATTGGAATTTCAAGAACTTTATCGGCGCGTTTCAATATGGAATCCGGCAGACCTTTTGTTTCGGCTCCGGCGATTAAAGCGTATTTTTCTTTATTTTTTGGTTTAAAATCAAAAAGCGGCTTTGATTTTTTATGTTGTTCAAGAGCCAGAATTTTAAATCCTTTATTTTTCAAACGGTTGATCAAACCGCTGATTGATTTGACATGTTCAAAGCTGACGTGTTTTTCCGCCCCCAGCGAAACTTTAATCAATTTTTGATTCGCGCGTCCGTATTTGTCGCGCGGCCCGGGAGTAATTCCAGAAAGATAAATTTTCCCGACGCCAGCCGCATCAGCCGTTCTAAAAACAGATCCGACATTATGCGCGCTGCGGATATTATGCAATATTATAATCATAAAATTTCACTTGGGACTCCGACTCCCAAGTTAAGATTTATTCTATTCTATCAGCAAACTTTTTACTTCTTCTTTTTCTTTCTTTCTTTCCAAAATACCTTCAAGAGCATCTTTCGCAAAACTCGCATATTCATTAGAATTTTCAAATTGCTCTAAAATAATATCTTTATAACAAAAATTCTCTCTGTTTTTACCTTTATATTCATCCCAACTAGATTTATATAATTTGGGACTCCGACTCCCAAGTTGATGAACATAATTATTTAAATTTACATAAACACTGATATTTAATAAATCTGAATTTACATGTCTGGCTTTAAATTTTCCTTGAAATAATACTCCGTTTCTTTTATGTTTATTATTAAAATAATTTGTATAACCTCCTCCCAATCGCTGCATAAATTTTTCTATTCCTTTGTCAATAACCGGTTCTAAAATAAAATGGTAATGATTAGGATTCAAACAATAACAGATTAAATTAACTAATTTATCTGACTTGGAAGTCCGACTCCCAAGTTGAATAAAAGAATGCTCGTAAATGCTGCCTATAGGTTCAACAACGTTAAATTCTTTCATACTCTGAAAAAATCGATTTAAATCGTGTTGATCGGAAAAAATGTTTCGCTTCTCCACTCCTCTATTATAGATGTGATAATATTCTCCTTTAACAAAAGGTGTTTTTCTCATTAAGTTTATTATATCACTTGGGAGTCCGACTCCCAAGTGAAAATAAATATCATATTACTCAAAAACAATCATATCGTCGGGCGGCCTAGAAAAGCCGCACTCGCCGTTATATTCGCAAGTCGGCGGAGTAAAATTGGCAGTCCAGCGGGCGATACCCTTTGATATGCGGAGTTCGTCGATGGAGCCGTCAAAGAAATAAGCAGGAGGGTTATAAGCACCTATATAAAGTAAGGAAGCATAATCTGGCATTGCTCCTGTCGCTCCAGAACTTGCTATCTGAGTGCCATTTTTAAACAATTTCCAATTATTTCCGCTCCTTGTTACTGCCAGATGATACCAAGTATTTGTTGTTACTTCGGATGAAACTGATGTCATATCAACAATACTGGCCCCCCCAGCGTAGAATCGAACCGAACCATCACCTTGGGTGTATAAAACCCAATCATTACCACCACTAACATATTGGCTAACTATAGAATTAACTGCTGCTAAACTATTTAATCTCACCCACCCATCAATCGTAAAATCTCCGCTCCCGAAATTCCAATTATCGCTGTCGGGGGTATCCACATAATCCCCTGTTCCGTCAAACAATCCCGAAGCCCCTCCAAATTTGCTTTGAGCTGTGTCTATTTGAGCGTTGCCTTGAGCAGTCCAAGTATGCGTTCCGCCTGCGGCATTATCGGTAAAAGTGGTTGAGCCGTCCGTTCCATTCATATGAAGTAAAGAAACAGTGTTTGAATCATTGCCTGCGGCGAAAATCAGATAAAAAACAAGAGAAAAAGCAAAAAATATCAAGAGAATCGGTATTGAAAAATAAATTATTTTTTTCATTTTAATCTTCATTTTAATCGGCGGTTTTTTCAAGAATAACGGTGATAGTCAACCTATCTATCGCCGGAGCGGATGAACTTGCTTCCACTATAAAATCCTCAAATCGGGTAAAAGTGTTGTTGGTCGTGGTTCTTGTTTCAACTCCCGAAGTGGTGCAAGTTCCCATTTCCGTCCAGTTTGAACCGTCTCCGAATCTCAAATGGCCGGCGTAAGCGCTGGCAACGGTAGAAGTCGCTTTGCAGTAAAAGCCGTTTAAGGTCATGGCTTCGGGAAAATTCTTCAGTAAAATGCTTGTCGTGCCGTTGCGGAACTGCTTGCCGTTTATGCCCATCGTGGTTGAAGCGATATTGAATGCCGGAGAGGTTGTGCCGGTAACCAGCTGGACTTTTAAGCCGTCGTACCATTTCAATTGGCCGGAAGTTGTGTCTATGGCAATTTTACCGGCTGTGTCTAATGTCGGAGTGGAACTTGCCGGAATAATCAACCCGCTATTAGGATCAATTCTTAACGTGCCGTAGATATCCAAAG
>ERZ1292623.467-Hain-H51-01um-R1-467-length-44109-cov-7_pt1 | contig 44109 bp, 55 predicted proteins | sample MGYA00564398_ERZ1292623 | MGnify/ENA primary metagenome ERZ1292623 (study PRJEB36523, sample SAMEA6512633) | groundwater metagenome | collected 2019-01-07 | study: AquaDiva: Metagenomics assemblies of 32 groundwater samples
CTCAAGCGGATAATTTTTGTTTGTAATATTTTGAGGAACTTTAAAAACAAATGTCAGCTTTTCCTTGTCTCCTTGGTCTAGGTCATTTCTAATTTCTGTTGACATATCCAAGCCAAGCTCTTTATTGAAAAGAGTTACTTTAACCTGGTCCTGGTCTTCATCCCCTATGTTAACTGCATCGGTGATTAATGTTATTTCATCTTTGCATGTTGCTTCTGAAGGAATTATTTTAATATTGTCAAATGTTATCAACTTATCCTCGTCATCTTCTTTTTCAACTTTTATATCTTGATATATTTGATTATTAAGATCTCCTGATGTATCTGCACATAATGCTTTCTCGTCAATTTCATCGCTATAAGCTTTAACTGCAAGTTTATAGTTTCCTGTGTCAAAGTCTGAAGGAACTTTAAATTCAAAAGCTACTGTTTCTTCATCTCCTTTTTTTATATTTCCAACATCTATTTTTTCCTCATCTGAATTTGAAAAGTCTAAATCATTAACCACATTCTCTCCATTGGAATTAAATAAGCCCATTTCAACTATGACATCATCTACTTCATCTGATGCTTCATTTTTAACTTCTACCTCAAACTTTAAAGAATCAAGAAGCTTCCAGGTATCATCGTCGTCTCCATATTGAGTTATTTCTGCGTTTCTTATTGTTAAATTATTTCCAATTGCTCCGTTTTTGCAGAATGATTCTGTTAATGTAAATGTGGTTGATGCTTGCGTATCTCCTGACTTTGCGCTTATTGTTCCTGTATTTGCCCCAATTTTAAATGATTTAACAGGCATTAAAGCAACATCGATTGTTTTTGATGCTCCTGGAGCTAATGAAAAAGGATCTGTAGAAGAAAATGTAAAATTAAGATTGCCAGATGAAGAAAGAGTTATTCTTTCCAAAGCAGTATTTCCTGCATTGGTTATGTTTAATACTGATGTATTTTGTATTTTATTAATTTCTCTGTTCTTTGTCATAGTAAGTGAAGGAGAAGAATTTATAGTTATTGAGAAAGACAAAGGAGTAATTACGATATTTGTACTTCCTCCTTCATAGTCCCCTGAGAAAGTAACCTGATTAGACATTGTTCCTGCAGAAACATATTTGTTAGATGAGAATGTCAAAGATATAACTTCACTTAATGTATTTGGAGCAACTTTTAAAGTTACAGGCAGAATTATCTGGTTATTTTGTATAGTAAGTCCTGTTGAACCTAATTTTGCAGAACTCCAGCTTCCTGCCGTTAATGAAGGAAGATTTATTTTTGAGTTAATTACTGGCTTATCAAAAGTATTATTAATAGAGAAAGCAATTTGAACAGAATCTCCATGATTAATTGTTGAAGAATTTCCCGTTACTTTGTCAGGAAAAACATTAAGTGCGCTTGTAAAGCTAGTTAAAAGCAATACAGCGAACAACATTGAAATCAAAATATATTTTTTCATTTTTTTTTCTTCGTGATTTATTTATGTTGTAACTCTTAAATTACACTACTATATAAATCTTTCGGTATTTAATAAAAATTTAAAAAAAGAAAATTTATATAAACAACATGCCTGTTTAAATGGAGGCAAAAATGATAAGGGCTAGAGAAAATTTAATTGGCGCGTGGGCTTTTTTTTCAGGAATAGTTCTTGCTGTACTTATAGGAATATTTGCTGGATCAAAAATAAATCCTCCTATTTTAGGCATCTTAGCGTTTTTAGGGATTGTTGTAGGGTATTTCGTGGCTGAAAAAGATGTCAATACTTTTCTCCTTGCGTCTGTTTCACTCGTAATTGTCAGCTATATGGGAATATCTGGGCTAGTTCTTGGAGCCGCAATAAGCGGAATTAATATAGGAAAGATAATCTCAGTAATATTGCAGACTCTTCTTGCATTATTTGTTCCAGCAACAATAGTGGTAGCGCTTAAAACAGTATTTTCAATATCAAAAAGCTGATATATTTATGTTTATTAATTAATAAAATCTATTTTCTCTTTTTTTGCAAGAATAGTTTTGTGAATTTGGGCAAATTTGGGAGTTACTATTATAATATTCTCTCCAAATCCTGCTATTGAGCCTTCTATTGCATCAACAGTCTTCTTTATTTTTGCTATTGCTCTCTTAAGCTCTATTATATCTTTTGACTTCAATGTCTTTATATCTATAATTGCTATTGTGTATCCTTCCCTTAATGAATTTAGAACGTCATTTATATCATCAAATTGCTTCAAAGCAAATGGCTTTACAATTACTTTGTTATCATGCTGTTCAGGAGATGTAAGGTCAATCTCGACATATTCTTCTGAATCCTCTTTTCCCAACATTTTTTTAAAACTAAATGCCATGTTTAAATATTAAATATACAGGTATATAAACATTGCTGTGATTTATAAAATATATTTGCAGTATTTTCAAGATTTCAGCCTTTCTTTTTTATGAAAAAAATCATTAAGTTCTGTCCTTAAATAAGATGCTTTGTTTTCAATTAGCTTCTCCTGCTTTTCAATTGAACTTATTCTTAGTTCAAATATTTTCTTTTTTTCATCTAGTTCCTTGGAAAGCTCCTTCTTATCTGCTTTAATCATGATTCCACCAATTATTTTATAGACATCATCTTCTGTCTTTTTTATTTCTTCTAAGGCGTTGAGAAGTTCATTCAGCTCAATCTGAAATGACTGCTTATCCATCAAAAAACCTTGAAGGTGCTGTTCAAGAATCTGCAATTCCTGTATTTTTCTGCCTGTTTCTTCATCTATATCCATATTATATTGCTTTGATTTTTACTATTTTATTTCTTGGCTTGTAGAAAATTTTTGCGCCGCAGTTAGTGCATACGAATCTTTTTTCAAGAACTTTGCTGCTGACGTACTTGCCGCATTTAAAACATTTATATTGAGCCATTGTAATTATTACAAAAAAGGATTTTTAAATTTATGGATTTAAAGTTACTTATTTTCCCGGTTTAAAGTGTATGCTGGACCTGCGAAAACTTTTCCGGTTTTCATGCATTTCCATATGCCGGCTGCTATTCTTTTTACCCTTGCCTTTGAATAGAATGGAGAAATCTGCCTTTTTCTCTGCTCTGCTTCTATAGCGTTATATTCTCTTCTAACTCTGATTCCATAACCAGCGCCAAATTTTCCTGCTGCTTTTATTTTCTTAGTTTTTGACCCCATAAGAAAATGTCGGAAAAGAGGTTTTTAAAGCTTATTGAGAAAATGGGGATGCCCGGATTTAAACCGGGGTCGTCTGCTCCCAAAGCAGAAAGCTTAATCAGGCTGGCCCACATCCCCTGTTTTAAATTAATGACTTGGGTTTTTAATCGTTTGCTTACTTCTTCTTTTTATCTTCCTTCTTAACTTCTTCCTTCTTTACTGCAGGCGCTGCTGAAGCTGTTGTGGCAGCAACTCCTGCAGCAGGAGCAGATGCAGTTGCTGCTGCTTTTGCCGCTTCTTCAGCTGCTTTTACATCAGCCAAAGCCTTCAATTCTTTATCCTGCTTTTCCTTAAGTATAGCATAAAAATCACTAAGCTGTTTTACTTTTTCTGGAGAAGGATTTGTTATTTTTTCATTTATTTCTTTATCGTATTTTCCAGCCACTATATCTTTTTCAATCAACTTGGCTTCTTTATTATCTATGAGAACGCCTAATGAAACACAAGTGCCGACAATTAATTTTACTGCGGACTTGAACTCCTTTGCTAGAAGACTTGAATGCTTGGTATTGGCAAGAGCAACTATTCTTTCAAAAGATATATTTCCAACTTTTATATTTCCAGCTGCTCCTGATCCTTTTTCCAGGCCAAGCTCTTTCTTAATAAGCTCTGCTACTGGGGGGGAAAATACTTTTATTCTATAAGATTTTGTTTTTGCATCAACGTCAATCTCTATGGGAACTTTGGTTCCCTTAAATTCAGCAGTAGCTGTGTTCACGTCATCTATTACTTTGCCAAGATTTATCCCGAGAGGACCTATCTGTTGAGCTACTACTGGACCTGGCTTCATATCTCCTCCCTCTACAATTAATTTTACGATCATTTAAAATCAAACTCCCCATCATCTGAAAGTTCTTCTTTTTCTTCACGCCTTATAACCTTTATATTGTCCATCTTTACAGTTAATGGAATTGGAACTGAAGCTCCGAGAAGAGAAACCACTACCTCGCCTTTTTGCTTGTCAATACGAGTTACTTTTGCTTTTTCATTTTTAAAAGGCTCTGTAATCATTTCTACTATATCTCCAATTTCTATCTTAAAGTCCTCAATTTTCGGCTCCAACATATTTTTTATTTCATCATAAGAAACAGTTTTCCCAATAATTCCTTTTATATACGGTAAATTAAAAGCTGCTTCTTCTGCAGATTCCCTATCCGCCGACTCTAAAATTATATATCCTTTTAATCCGTGCGGTCTAACTAATGAAAAAACATTGAGGGATTTTTTTTCAACTCTTCGACTAATCATTTCTAATGCTTTATCTTCTTTATTTGTTGTTACTTTAATAATGAAAATCATTTTCATGCTCCGCTACTTTCTGCCTTGAAAAGAGGAGAAGTAGATGAATATCTGAGAAAAAAAGGGTTTATAAAACTTTTTATATCAAAGTTTTTTAAGATTCAAGCTTTTGAAGATATTCTTTAATCCTCTCAATAGTTTGCGGAATTAGAAATCTTTCTATTTTTGTTTCAAAAATTTCTGCAAGAGCAGCAAATTCTGAAAGACGATATTTGTTCTCCTGCTTGTCAACAAGCATTGCATCTCTGAGCCTTTTCAATTGTCTTCTAATATTGCTTTCTGCCAGGCCTTTATTTTCAAGAGAATGCGCTTTTCTAAATACTCCTACTTTATCTCGGATATCAAATGAAGAAATCCACTCTTTCTTCTTTCTTGACTCTTCAAGAACAAGAACTATATCTACAATAATGTCTCTAGAATCTCCTGGCTGTAAAAGTCCGAGACTTAAGCAAATTTTTCTTACTAGTTCTCTCTTTGAAGAATTGTATGGCTTCTCATATTTTCTAAGAGTTATTTCTCCAAGAGGTATATCTCTTACCATGATAAATCTATTATAGCAATAATTATAAATCTAATTCTTTTTGATTTTTCATGGAACTTGTTGCTTTTTTAGGAAATGATAAAGAAAATTGGGGTCAAATAAGTGCACTTATAAAAAAAGGCAACTGGGAAAAAGTAATTTTATTGAAGAATAAACGAACAGAATCTTTTCCGATTTATGACAATTGTGAAATTATAAACATAGACTGCGACAAGTCTCTTGATGAATTAAAAAATAATATCTCTGAAAATTTAAAAGAAAGATTAAAAAACGAATTTGAAAGTGCGCTTTCAATAGCTTCTGGAAACGGAAAAGAGCATATGGCTCTAATATCTGCGCTTTTAAATATCCCTGTGGGAATAAGACTGGTCGCTTTTACAAAAAAAGGAATTGAATTTATAAACTAAATAAAGAAATAAACCACTTTAGCATTAATATTATAAAAAGAGCTAAAATTATCCAGCCAACAAACTTAAAAGCTTTTTCTCCGGTTTTTTCATTATTTGTTATTGCTGCGATTGTCAACATGAAAAATCTTCCTCCATCTAAAATTCCAAGAGGCAACATATTGAAAAGTGCAACAAAAAAGTTTATCATCATTATCCACCATAACATATGAAATATAAAAATTCCAAAATCTCCAAAAATAGATTTATATTCAATTCCTGTAGCATGGTTTTTAATCTTGGGCGTGATATTATAAATTAAAGTGTAAATGCTTGAAGCCTTAGGCGGAGAAACAGAGATACCTATGAACGGCTGTCCTTTTTCATTAGAAGATAAAGTAATATTGTATTTTTTTATCTCTTTTTCTTTAGAAGTTTCAATTACTATATTATCTCCTGCTTTATAGCTTAACAAAACACTGCGCAAATCATCGTATGATTTTATATCGTAATTATCTATCTTCAACAGAGTTCCAGAAAGCTTTGAATTAAATGCCGGAGAATCTTGATAAATTTTAATATACTCTGCCTTTCTCTCCAATGAATTCTTTAATATCTCTTTATGTGCAAAATATTTTTTAGAATTTAGAAAGATAGGGATCAAATTTTCTGATGTTTCAGGCAAATTTTCAAGTGTTAATGAAATATTATTGTCAAGTTTTATGCTATCTAATTTTACTATATCATTTGCATAGTCGTTGAAGTTCAGCCCCAGTGGAGAGAAAAAAACAACGAATAAAGACCAAATTAAGAAAAGAAAAATTGCTGCAAATATTATATTTGCGAATACGCCTGCAGATAAAATTGAAAGCTGTGCAAGTTTTGGGGCCTTATTCATTTGTTTTTCATCTTGCTCAACAAATGCTCCTAAAATTGGACCTAAGAATGCAAATCCTGTAGAATGAATTTTTATTTTGTTAAATCTTGCAAATACTCCATGAGCTCCTTCGTGAACTACTGCTACAATTATTAAAGAGACAAGAAAATAAGTAAAATAAAATGGGGGGAAAATTGATTCCAAATTAAACAAATCAGGGAAATAAGGTATTAATGGGACAACAGGCGGAGCTTTTATTGCTTGTGTTATTTCAGGATATTTTACGTAAATGTACACAGAATAAAACATCAAAAATACAATGGAAATCATCAAAATATAGCTGACAAAAATTGTAACGTACTGCATTGGACCGAGAAATGCCTTCCATTTTTTTGCAGCAGAATCTATAAACTTCAATCCGAGTTTTGTTTGATATAAATAAATCCAGCCTTGTTTTTTAAGATTTTTTTTGCGCTGATTTATAAAAATTATTATGAATAACGTGAACAGAATCATAAATACTACATCATAAATTATAAAATTCATATTTTTCTCTTTGTTATTTTTTTCTGATAGGCCTGAAAGATTTTCCATTGCATCTGGGGCACTTCACTTTTCTTGCAATGACTCTCACTGCCTGTGTTCTTATTTTTTTGCTGCAATCTCTGCAAATGAAGACATTTGCAAACATTCTTGTCTGAGCAATAAGTAATTTTGCAGCCATATTACATTACCCTCATTATTATTTTTTTACCTTCAATGTCCCAATATTCTACTTGCTTTTCTGGAGCAATTTGTTCTTTTAAATTTATTATAAAAGAAACATCTATTGTTTCATAACTTTCCAGATCCATAATTGAAGCAGTGTTTTCAGATACTGTCAAAACTTGCGCTCTTTTTTTCTCAATCATTGGAACTTCAAATCTTTCATGGCCTGGTACAGCAATAACCTTTTTTTTCCCAGTTATTATCTCAATTGCTTCAATCCTGCATTTACTTGCGCCATGCTTTCCTGTTTTGCTAATATCATTTGAGCGAACAGTGCACGGCTGCTCTTCAATCATTATTGTAGTGCCTATTTTTGCTCCTGTTGCATCAATTAATCTTAACATTAAATAATATACTAAAAATCGTTTATAAAGTTTTACTTTATATTATTCTGATTTTCTTATTATTGCTTTAAATCAATTAACGCAATTTAAATACCTTCCAAACTGTATGATGCGAGATGATAACTCACAAAGTTCCATCAAAATCCAAGAAATTTGGAATTGCTTTTCTTGCCTTTCTTTCCTGCACTTATGGGAGTGATATTCCGAAACAAGAAACTTTTATGCCTATAAATGAAACTCCTAGAAATACAAGTAAAGATGAAAATAAAAAAGGCCATATAAAAACCAGTGTCCAATATAATTTGCCTCCTGTTCGTAAAGAAGTTGATTTGAAAGAAAAAGAATCTTTTTATGACTTGCTAAATAAAAGAATGTCTTATAATATTAAAAACAACTTTACTATAATGAATTTGAATGATTATGCATTAGATTCTGAAAAAAATAGAATGCTAATTGAAGATTCTATGGCGGATAGGGTTAAAAATTCAATGAAAAGAGGAGCGATTCAGGCTTTTAGGCAGCATACATTAGAACTTATAACTATTGATGATTATATTATTAACAGATTAGATTTTTTTGGGTCTAAAATGATAGATGCTTTCAAAGGAGGAGAGGAAAAAAATACTTTGGTAAGCCCTTTTAACAAAGAAGAAGGAATTCCTGGATTGGAAAAATATGAAGTTTCTAGACTGCCGAGAAGATGGGACTGGGGAATAAGGCCGTTTAGAACAAATCCTTATGCTTTTATAACAGGCAAGATAGGAGACAGCAGAACTCATCTTAGAGCTAGTATGGAAGATGTTGAAATATTATGGCAAAAACCTCTGACTGATAAATATTCTATAAGTATAGGATATAAAGAGAATTTATATGATAAAGAAAAAGGAACTGGCTTTTTTGGAATCAGCGGATATTTGAAAGAAGGATATATTTCATTGGGAGCAATTGTTAATGGAAATAATCTGGGCTTTTCTATAGGATATTCTAAGATTTTTTAATATTGGGAAGCAAGTACAACAATACTTTTAAAGATGTCATTTCTTTATTATCTATGAAAAGTTGTGCGAGAGAGATTGCGCGATATGTGGTAAATAATAAAAATTATAATAGAAACTTGTTGCGCGAAGGGTTATCAAATTATGGAATGAAGCTTGTTTCTTTAGTTTTTGATTATGTAAAAGATTCGCCTTTATATTCTGATGGAACGCATTTCGGCAGAATTGCAGATGATATTCTGCATCATTACGAGAAGGATAATAAAAGAACTAATCTCATTGATGGGCGATTGGCTGAACTTGAGAGAGTGCTTCGCAAAGAAACTCTTGAAATGGAAATAAAAAGAGAAGACGCATTTTCAAAAGTTTATGTAAAAAAAGAATTAAAAAAATTAGGCAGACAATTAAATAATGCTATTTCAAAGTTGAGCGATAGATTATAAATTTTTTCTAGAAACTGTTGTTTAGTATTCAAGACCTTTTAAGAAGAAAATTAAAGACAAGAAACTTTTATAAAAGGTCTTTTGCAGGAAATAGAATGGAACTAATCAAGAAAAATGACTGCATAGAAATTGAATTTACCGGGTATTCAAACGGAATAATGTTTGACTCAAATATTCCTGATAATTTAAAAAAAATAAACCCTGATGCTAAAGCTGAAAAAACAATATTGATAGTCGGACAGCATATGGTTGTTGAAGGACTTGACAAATCTCTTGAGGGCAAAGAAATAGGGAAAGAATATGAAATAAAAGTATCTGCCAATGAAGGATTTGGAGAAAGAAAGAGAGAACTTATGAAAACTATTCCCCTAAAAATATTTACGGAAAAAAACATTTCTCCAAAAGCTGGAATGGTGCTGTCGCTTGATGGTATGATTGCAAAAATTGTGGCAGTTTCTGGAGGAAGAATAATGACTGATTTTAACAATCCGCTTGCTGGAAAAGATCTTGTATATAAATTCAAAATTTTAAGAAAGGTTGATGATGAAAAGGAAAAATGCGATGCTATCTTCAATGTTTTTTTGAAATTTATTCCGAAATATGAAATAAATGAATCAATAGTAGTAAAAGAAAGAAAAGAATTGGGGCCTGTGGTAAAAATATTTGGAAAAATGTTCAAGGAAATAATTGGGAAAGAACTTAAATTTGAGCAAGAAGATAAGGAGGAAGAGCATGATCATCCGCACTTGCCGGAAAAGCAAGATTAATAAAACAATAATCCTTATAAATAGCTTAGACTTGTAAAAAAGATGGCTAATATTCTTATTGAAAAAGAAGGTATGTATGGAAATGAGATAGATAAAGAACTTGAAGATATATTGAAAAAACAAGGAGCGCGCATAAAAGTTGTTGGATGCGGTGGGGGTGGAGGTAATTCTGTTTCAAGAATGAAAGAAACAGGCATAAAGGGCTGTGAAATAATTGCCATAAATACTGATGCACAAGATTTGCTTTATTCAAATGCAGATTCAAAGATTCTTATTGGAAAAGAATTAACACATGGATTAGGTGCAGGAAGCAATCCTAAAATTGGAGAACAGGCAGCTAGAGAATCTGAACAGGAAATAAGGAAAAAACTCGGTGATGTTGATATGGTATTCATAACTTGCGGATTAGGCGGAGGAACAGGGACAGGAGCTGCCCCAGTAGTTGCAGAAATAGCGAAAAAACCTGGTGCTCTCACTATTGGAGTTGTAACGCTGCCATTTACTGTTGAAGGGCAAAAAAGAATTGAAAATGCGCAACTTGGACTTGATAAACTGGTTGGGATAGCAGATACTTTAATAGTAATACCAAATGACAAACTTCTGGAAATAGCTCCTGAACTGCCAATTCATACTGCATTTAAAGTTGCTGACGAAATATTAACAAATTCTGTAAAAGGCATAACTGAACTTGTCACAAAGGCTGGGCTTGTAAATCTTGATTTTGCAGACATAAAAGCAGTAATGTCGAATGGTGGCGTATCTTTGATAGGAATAGGAGAATCAGATTCTAAAGACAGAGCTAAAGATGCTGTTGAAAGAGCAATAAATAATCCTCTTCTTGATGTTGACATAACAAATGCAAAAGGAGCTCTTGTAAATATTATAGGTGGAAATGATATGTCACTTGATGAATACAGAGAGATAATGGAAATAATAGGAAGTAAAGTAGCTCCTGACGCAAAAATTATTTCTGGAGCCCAAATATCTTTAGATATGGATAAAGCAATAAAAGTTTTATTGATAGTAACTGGAGTAAAAAGCTCACAAATAACTGGATCTTCTGAACAGCTAAGTATTAATGAAAAAGAAGAGCTTGGCAGAGAACTTGGAATAGATTTTCTAAATGATTAGTTTTAAAAACTCAATTGCTTAAAATATATTATGGAAGAGCAAACAAGCATTACTGCTAAAATAAAATCTTTTTTTCTGCAGTCAAAAAGAGTATGGTTTTTATTAAAGAAGCCGTCACAGGAAGAGTTTAAATCAATAGCGAAGGTTTCTGCCCTTGGAATAGCAGTAATAGGATTATTAGGGTTTATAATATCTGTTTTTATAAATTTTTTTAATTAATAAACTATTATTAAGATTGGTTTATTTTATCCGCATAATATGGATTTAATTCAGCAGCTTTTTTTAGCTGAATATGTGCTTTTTCTTTATCTCCCTTAGTTAAATAAACCAATCCCAAATTGTAGTAAAAATCTGCATTCTTTGGATTTAATGATATTGCTTTTTGAAAGCAATTAATTGCTTTTGCATAGTTCTTTTCATATACTTCTACGATTCCTAAATGGCTCCATGTCATCTCATGCTCTTGCAATTCCAATGATCTTAAAAGAATAGGCTTAGACTCAACTATTTTTCCTTTTTTTATTCCTATTATTGCGAGCTCAAGAAGAGAAAGATAAAAGTCAGGATTTAGCTGTATTGATTTTGCAAGATGATTAACTGCTTCATTGAGATCTCCTATTGAGTGCAATTGCGAAGCAATTTGATATTCTTGGAAGAAATCATTTTTTAAGTTCTTTTTTTCAATTTCTACATACCATTTTGTCCTTTCAATGCTTCTATTTGTTAATCCATAATGATGTATTGGAATATCACAATCCCCTATTTTCCCAATATTTTCAATTGATTTTATAACGCTGTCGTGAATAATTCCCTCAAACTTTATTCTTGGGTCATTCTTAAAAAGCCTTACCATTTTTCTTGGAACAAATCCATAAGCGCCTTTACTTTCTTCATACTTGTCATCTTTACATGATGTCCAGCAAAAGGAGCCTGCTTTATTAGTGTAATTACGCTGAATTAAATAATAGCCAAGGTATTCTTCTGATTTTATCATTTCTTTTATTTTTTCCAAATCTTTTTTTGATATTGTCTCGTCAGCATCCAAGTTTAATATCCAAGAAGAAGTTGCTTTGCTTAGTGCATAATTTTTTGCCTCGCTGAAATTGTCATTCCATGCATAATCGTATATTTTTGCTCCAAGAGAAAGAGCAATTTCTTTTGAATTATCTGTTGAGCCGGTATCAACTATTATTATTTCTGGATTTATACTCTTAACGCTTTCTATGCATTTTTTTAGAGTTTCAGAGTTATTTCTTACAATGATGCATAAAGATATCATAAAATAAAGAGATATTTGGGATATAAATAAATTATGAGAAAACGATATATTTAAAAATATAGCTGAATGAACATTTTTGTCGTTAAACTACATACCTTTGCCATAGATTCTAGGGGCTAGGGTCTTAATGTAGGAGGCAAAATGGAACTTAAACAAGCTTTACAAGAATTAAGAAAAACAGATAAAAGAAATTTTAACCAGAGTATAGATTTGATAATAAATCTAAAAGGAATTGACATAAAAAGAGACAACATTTCTGCTATAATACCTATTCCGCATAAAGTGAAAGATAAAAAAATATGCGGGTTCTTAACTAAAAAAAGTAATATCGTAAAAACAATAACTCTGCCTGATTTTTCAAAATACAAAGAAAAAAAACCTCTGAAAAATCTTGTGAAGGAGTATGACTTTTTTATTGCTACAGCTCAACTTATGCCTTCTGTTGCTACAACTTTTGGAAAAATTCTGGGTCCTTTAGGGAAAATGCCTTCTCCACAACTTGGAATAGTTATGAAAGAAGATGATGCTACTATTGAACAATTGATTGATAAGATTGCAAAGTCAGTGAAAATAAAAGTTAAAGAGCCAAGTGTTAAAATAATTGTTGGAAAAGAAAATATGAAGGACGAACAAATTATAGAAAATATACTTGCAATTCACAATGGCTTTGTGAATGTTTTGCCTACTAAGAAAGAGAACATTAAATCAATTATGATAAAACTTACAATGGGGAAACCAGTAAATGTTGAAATAAAATGAAAATGGAAAATAAAAAAAATAATAAAGAAATTAAGAAAGTTCCAATGGAAAAAATAAAAATGGTTAAAGAGCTTGCGGAAAAAATAATAAAAAACCGAACTTTCCTAGTTGCCTCGACAAAGAATCTTCCAAGTTCACAATTTCATGAAATAAAGAAAAACTTGAGAAACGAAGCAGAGATAAAAATTACAAAAAAATCAATTACTTTAAGGTCTATTTCAACAATTGAAAAAGGAGTATTGCAAAATATGAAAGTGTACATAGGGGCAGATATTGCACTTTTCTTTTCGGATCTTGATCCTTTTGAACTTTCTGCACTGCTTAGCGAAAATCAAAGCCCTGCGAAAGCAAAAGCAGGTGATTTGGCTCCAGAAGACATTAAAATTGAGCCCGGCCCTACTGATTTAGTAGCTGGACCGGCAATATCTGAACTTTCAGGAGTTGGACTAAAAGTTGCGGTCGAAGGAGGAAAACTTACAATAAAACAGCCGGTAGTTATTGCAAAGAAAGGAGAAATAATTAAAGAAAATGTAGCTGGTGTGATGACGAAGCTAAATATTCTTCCTATGAGAGTAGGTTTTGACCCAATTGCTGCTTATGATTCGAAAAGTGAAAAAATATATACTGGAATAAAAATTGATAAAAAGAAAACTCTTGAAGAGTTTAGAGAATGCGCTAAAAAATCTTTTGGATTTGCAGTAAATATAAATTATCCATCTGTAGAAACTGTAAAATACTTTATTGCAAAAGCAGGACTAGAAGAGCACGCATTAAACTCTCTTTTGGATAAAACAAGCCCTATTCAAACAACTACAAAGGAGGGCAACTAATGGAATATATATATGGTGCTTTGCTTTTGCATAAACTTGGGCAGACTGTAAATGCTGAAAACCTAACAAAAGTTATTGAGGCTACAGGAACTTCTGTTGACGAGGCTAAAGTAAAGACTCTTATTGCTAGCTTAAATGGTGTTGACATTGCGAATGAATTACAAAATGCAAGCGCTATTGCGGCTGCTCCTGCAACAAGCACATCAACTGTAAAGGAAGAGAAGAAGAAAGAAGAAACTCCTTCTGAATCTGCAGCTGGTCTTGCTTCACTGTTCGGATAAATTAACTATAAGCTTTATAAGCATTTAATTGCATAGTATTTTGTGCCCGGATGGCACAATGGTACTGCGCCGGTCTTGAGTGATAAACTCTCTGACTTAAATAACAAACAGAATTATTCAAGCAAACCGGTTTCCTTCGGGATCTCCCGGTTCGATTCCGGGTCCGGGCGTCAGCATTAAAAAAGATAAAAATATCTACAAACCAAATAATTTTTTCCAGAAAGACTTTTTTTTAGGCAAATTAGCGGGCTCTACTAATTCATAAGATATTTCGGGCTTTGTTTTAAGAACAGGAGCAGTGTTGGCAAGATCTACTTCAACCTGCTTTAACGCTTTTTCAACTTCTATTCTGGAATGCCCTTGACTCATTAAGGCCCATCTTAAAGAATCTTTTGTATATCCTTTTTTAAGATTTTTTTTAATGTATTCAACTAATTCACGAATATAATTTATCTTGTGCATATAATGATAATTATGCCTAATATTTAAATTTAATTGAATTAATGTATTGGTTTTGAAGAATTAAAATAATGAATAGCTTCTTTAAGCTTTATCTTTGATTCAGAATACAAAGTTATTAGAACATCTCCTTTTTCAAAAGAATCTCCCTTGTGTTTAAAGAGATAAAGGCCTGCACCCTTATCTATTGGACAGCCAAGCAGTCTTCCAATATGATTTATTGCCTTGTTATGCAAAGTTTTTACAGTGCCTGAATTAGTTGCTATTATATCGTGCTTAAATCTTGCAAGCTTGAGAAAATTATTTTTTTTACCTTGCGCGGATATTATCTGTTCAAATTTTTTAAGGGCTTTTCCTGAATCAAGAATCTCCTTTGCTAGAGATATTCCTTTTCCCTTAGGAGCTTTCCCAACCATTTCTAAAAGATTTGCTGCGAGAAAAAGAGATTTTTCCTCTAAATCCCTTGGAGAATTATCTCTTTTTAAAACTTTTAATATGTCCATAATTTCTAGAATAGGACCTACCCCATTTCCTATTGGCTGACTACCGTCTGTCAAAACAATACGTACTTTTAAGCCAAAACTTTTTCCAACTGCAATGAATTTTCTCCCAAGCTTTTTTGCTTCTTTATTAGTTACTTTGGCATTTTCTCCATAGGGAATATCAATCAAAACATATTTGCTTCCTACTGCTATTTTTTTTGAAAGTATTGATGCGATAAGCTGTGATTCGGGATCAATATCTATGATCCTTTCTATTCTGATTAATCTATCGTCTGCCGGTGCAAGCCCTATAGAACCGCCCCATGCCAAACATGCTCCTGCTCTTTCTACTATTTTTTTTAAAGTTGAAGCAGAAAAATCAACATTTGTTATTGCTTCCATAACATCGGCTGTACCAGCTGCACTTGTAATAGATCTCGAAGAAGTTTTAGGTATTTTAATGCCTGCTGCAGCGCATATTGAAACTACTAAGGGTGTTGTTCTATTTCCTGGAATTCCCCCTATAGAATGCTTATCTGCAATTATTTCTCCTTTCTTCCATTTCAGAATTGTTCCAGTAGAGCACATTGCTTCAGTTAAATAGACTATCTCTTTAATAGACATCTTTTTTTCATAAACTGCCAGAATAAAATAAGCAATTTCTGCTTCTGTCAATGCATTGTTTACGATGTCCGTTATAATAGTTAAGATTTCCTTGCGGTTTAAATATCCGCCATTCATTTTTTTTGCTATTATATCTAAACTATCTGCTTCTTTCGCGAGTGAAACATCAATAAACTCTCCAGGTTTTACATTTAAATAATCTATAATTTCATCTGATAAAGAAAGATAATTTGGATAGAGAAATTTCTTCATAATATCAACTACTGCGATTATTTTTGTTCCTTTAAAAAGAAGTTCAATTCTGTCTCCTACATGAACATTTAATTTTTTTGCTGCTTCTGGATGGAGAAAAGCAACTGGGCGGCCTGCCCCAAGAGCTAAGTTTTTTACTTTTAGCCTCATTTTTTTCTTTATACCTGAATTATCCAGAAAATAGAGTATATAGATTTTTGTCCTTGTAATATTTTAAGAAAGTTAAGAAGTATGATAATATCAAAGGTCCAAGAATAAGTCCAATTATTCCGAATATCATAACTCCTCCAATCATCCCAACTAGTATAATTGCTGAAGAAATCTCTGTTTTCTTAGAAACTATGTATGTTCTTAGTATATTATCTATAATTGAAACTATAAATAAATTGTAAAAAAGGAAACCTACTGAAATCCAAATATTACCTGAAGCAAACAAATAAATTGATACTGGAATCCAAACAAAACTTGGCCCTATAAATGGGATTATTGATAAAAATATAGCTAAAATAGTTAAAAATAAAGCTTTGTCTATCCCAAAAATTATCAGACCAAGTCCAGCAAGACTTCCCTGAACAATTCCAACAATAACCTGTCCATAAATAATTGAATTTGTAATATCCTTAAAATTTTTAATCAATATTTTCTCTTTTGATTCACTTAAAGGAGAAAGACTTTTTATAAATTCCATCAGCTTTTCAGAATCTCTAACTGCGAAAAAGAAGATAAATCCAATTACGAAAATATTCAATAATATTACTGGAACTTCTAAAAGAAAATTAACTAAATAATTTAAAATTCCTGAACTCGCTTTGCTTATTAGGCTGTTTATTGCAATAGTTACCTGAACTGCAAACTGTTCAGAGCCAGTTGGAAAAATATCATTAATTATTCCCTGAACATCTAGATTTTGTGAAAAAGTGAAAATTTCGAAGACTTGTTGAACCATTATTGGAACAAGAAACCATAATGGAATAACAATTGCAAGACAAATTATGAAAATAACAATAAAAGCAGCTAAGGTCTTGTTCTTTGCATAAGTGTTGATTTTTTTATAAAAGGGCAAACAAACATATGCCAGAATAAGTCCGCTTATAATTGCTACTATTAAAGGCTTCAAAAGTATGAAAACCAAAACTGCCAAGGCAAGTATTGATATTATAAGTAATAATTTCTTGCTGTCTTTCTCTCCAAAATTCATATTTTAGATAGAGATTATTGAATATATAAATCTTCATGTATAAAATATTTGCTCTCAACACAAAACATTTAAAAGCAGGTGCTTATTTTTCTATCTGTGGAGTCAATTATTAATAAAATTTTTTCAAGAAAGATAGATGAAGATGTTCATAGAGAATTTTTAAAATTCGGTAAAGGTGTTTTTGAAAATAAATATTTAATAAATGGAAAAAAACAAAAAGAAAGATGGAATATAAAGACAGGAGCAGAATTTGCTAATTTTTTAGTTAAAAAATGCTTGGAGAAAACTAGTGAGAAAATTGAAGTAAGTGGAATAATTATAGCAACTTTTAATATTCGAGACAAAGCAGAATTTTCTATTGAAAAAATAAAGCAATTTATGGGAGTAAAAAAAGCAGTGTTGAATACTGAAACAACACCTGAGAAAATTTTAAGTTTAATGAAAGAATATCCTAAAGCATTTTATGCTCTGTCTTTTTCAACTAAAAATTTTCAGCTGAAGATAAAGGCAAGGGCTCCGAAAGGTGCGAAACCTGCTCCAGGAAGAGAAAAAGAAATTAGTCCTGATTTTTGCTCTTTAAAAACTAATGATTCTGAAATAATTAAGGATCTTTTTTTTGATGCTCCTAATTTTAAGGAAGCAAATATAAAACATATTCTGACAATTTCAGAAATTGCCATACCTGAAAAAATTTCTGACCCTGTTCAGATTAGAGAGCAGAGCAAGCGGAAAGGAAAAATAACAAGAATTGCAGTGATTGACGGGAAAGAGAATAGAAGTGAAGCAGAATTTTTTGCTTAAATGATATAGTTTAGAATAGACATTTTTATATAACTATCCGGATAAGCTGAATCATGCTGGAAAAATATATTATTGAAATCAATGAAAAAAATATTGCGAAAATTAGAAAAGAATTGAAGGCTAAAAATGGTGGACTGCTGATATATTCTCCAAGCTTGTATTCCTGGCCTGAAGAAAAACTGACTGGAGATGCTGATTTTAATTTATTTGGCAATGCCCGAATAATAGGCAAAAATGAAATAGTTGCTTCTTCCTTTGATAATTCAATAAGCAGACATTATACATTGAGAAGAATACATGCTTGTGATGAATTATTTGGCTCGCGTTATGATTTGTTTAATGTATTAAAATTAAATAATAATTATATTTTTGAGATTACTGGACAGTATATGGTTGGATGTACATTGATATATAATAAGGGAAAGACGTTTTATATTCCTAAAAACTCTGGTTTAGAAGAAACTACTTTAAGATTTAGTATTGGAACATTCATAGAGCAAATTAATAAACAAGAAGGAGCAGACAAAACAAGACTAAGAAAAAAGTATCTGGGAAAAATGGTAAAATATGCGATGGATGATTTAAAAACTGGAAAAATCTAGAAGCAAAATCCTCAATATTCCAAGCCTTTTCTTGCTAAAACACCGGAGTCATAAGGATGCTTTATTTTTTTTATTTCTGTGACTAAATCAGCGCGCTCAAATATTGCTGGGAATGGAATATGCGAGCCTGTAAGAATGAGCTCTTGTGTTTTTGGCTTTTGATTAATAAGATTAATTACATCCTGTTCTTGGAGAAGAGAAAGCTGAACAGCGTAGAGAATCTCATCAGCAATAATAATATCATATTTACCTAAACATGAAAGCAAGTAATCATATGCTTCCTTGACTTTTTTTATATTTTCTTGTGAAGGCTTTCCTATAACCCAAGAGCCTGTGCCAAAGCGTTTAAATGAAAACGAAGAAAATTTTTCCAAGGCGCGGATTTCTCCAGGATAATCTATTTCATAATCGCCTGTGCCGTTTTTCATGAACTGTACAAGATGCACTGAATAGTTGTTTCCGCAGGCGCGGAGTGCAGTGCCTAAAGCAGATGTAGTTTTACCTTTTCCGTTTCCCCAGAATACTTGAATTTGGCCTAGATGCGATGTATCGGTCATTGTAAAGAAAGAAAAGAGAAGTTATTAAATTTCGCTGTTCTGGAAAGCAAGGTTTATATATTGCAATAAACTGATATATCAGAGGTTATATCATTAGTTTTAACATATGACATATCATAATCAGCAGATTCTCCGTTTTATTAAAAAAGAAAAAGTTGTAACAAGCCAGGAGATTGCCCGCCTACTAAAAATTTCCTGGAATACTGCAGACAGCTGGCTTAAAGAATTATTGATTGATGGAAAACTTAAGAGAATAAAGAAAGGGGGAGTTAATTTGTGGATGCCAAAATAATAAAAAACAAAAAAGGACAAATAGCAATATGGGTCGTAATATCTCTTATACTAATTTTCATGATAAGCCTGCTTTTTTTCTTGAAAAAGGATCCAAAATCAAAAAATACTGATGAATTTAATCCTGGAGTTTTTATTAATTCTTGTGTAGAAGAAGCTGTAAAAGATGCAATTGGAAAAATGCTTCCTCAAGGGGGCTTTATGGAGCCAAAAAACTATAAGCTATATAATAACACTAAAATAGAATATATATGCGAGAATAAAGGTTATTTTAATTCTTGCATTAATCAGCATCCTTTGTTTCTTGATGAAATAAAAAGAGAAATTCTTGAATATGTAAAGCCGAAACTTGATGCATGTTTTTCTACAATGAAAAAAGAACTTGAAGAAAAAAATTATCAAGTGGAGACAGATATAGGTACATTAAAAGCAAATCTTGAAAACGGAAAAATATTGCTTTACTTAAATAAGAATATGACAATAAAGAAAAATGAAGAAAGCAGAAAATTTGAAGAATTTGAATTTGAAATAACCACAAATATTTATGACCTGGCTAATGTAGCAATTGATACGGCTGGACAGGAAGCAAAATACTGCTATTTTGAATATGTGGGATATATGCTTCTGCATCCTGAATTTAACATAAGAAAAACTACTTTGTCTGAATCAACTAAAATATACTCTATAAAAAGCAAAAAATCGCAGGAGGAAATAAATATTGCAATAAGGGGCTGCGCGATACCGCCAGGAATATGAAAATTCAAAATAAAATCAGCTTAACGAGCCTTCAGATTTTTATAATGATAATGGCAATTTTTGCAAATGCTTATCTTATAAAAGAAGCGTTCGGAAATAGGGTAGAAACTGGAATTATTTCCAGGGCAATTGTATTAATTGGTAAAATTATTTTCAAAGACGGGGGAATTGTATCTGCAATAGAACAATCAGTTATGACATGCTTAAAATCAAAAGATAATAAGATATGCCAGACCTATCTATCAGAAGAGTGCAAGGATAAATGCCTGACGAACTGCATTCCAGTCCAATCATCTGAAATTTTAGATTGTGCTGTTGGAACATGCTATGACTTAAATGAAGGAAGTTGTACTGAAGGCTCACCAAAAGCAAAATGCGAAGAAGATGGTGGAAAATGGTTTAATGATCCAAATGGAAATGTAAAAGAATGCAAAAGAGGATGCTGTGTTGTCAAAGATAAAACTTATTTTTCAACAGAGAAAATGTGCGAGAGAATATCTTCATCGAGTGGATTTAAAAAAGATTTTAGAGCTGAAATAAGAGATGAAGCAACTTGTGTGGGACTTGCAAAAACACAAGAAGAAGGCGCTTGTATTTTAGAAACAGAAGAAGGAAATAAGTGCAAATTTACTACAAAATCAGATTGTCTTCAAAATATAAAGGGCATATTTAATTCTGGATATCTCTGTTCAAAAGAGGAGCTGAAAACAAACTGCAAAGAACAAAGTTATACAAGTTGTGTAGAAGGCAGAAGTGAAATTTATTGGTTTGACAGCTGTGGAAACAAAGAAAATATTTATGACATAAATAAAATAAAGAGCTGGAATAATGGAATGATTTTATCTAAAGAGCAAAGCTGTTCCTTATCTTTAGGAAACAATCCTCTAGCAAATCAGGCAAGATGCGGGAACTGCAATTATCTTCTTGGAAGCACATGTGGTAAAAAAACTTTGAAGGAAAAACTTTCTGAAGAAAATCATGATGCTGTATGCAGAAGTTTATTATGTATTGACAAAGAAGGAAAAACAAGAGAAAATGGAGAATCATGGTGTGAATACCAAGGAGCTATAGGATTAAGAGAGGGCAGATCAGCAGATACTCCTGGAAGCAGACATTTCAGAAAAGTTTGCTCTGATGGAGAAATAAGAACAGAACCATGCGCTGATTATAGAAATGAAATATGCGTTGAGGCGAGGAAAAATGCCGGAGGAAAAGAGCTTTCAACTTCATCATGCAGAATAAATCTTGCTTATCAATGCTATGGATATAACCAAAAAAAAGAAAATAAATGCGAAGAAAATCCTGACTGCTTTATAAAAAAAGTTTATGTGTCTGGAAATTTCAATTTTAATTTATGTGTGCCAAAATACAAACCTGGCTTTAATTTTGAAGAAAGAGGAGATGTAAGCGAAAAAATATGCGGGACTGCTACACAAAGCTGTACAGTGGTATATATAAAGAAATTAAAAGGATGGAGATGCGCGGCAAATTGCGAATGTGCTGGAGAAACATTTACTCAACAGATGAATGATTTATGCATCAGTTTGGGAGATTGCGGAGCTTCTGTAAACTATCAAGGAACACTAAGTGAAAGTTATAGTATACAGAATGGAGCAAAATTAAGCAGTGCATATATGTCTGGAATAAGAAAATATGCTGATGAAAAGCAATTTAAAGGACAGCTAGCAGAGCCGGGAGAAAAATATTTCTTGGAGCTTGGAATTCCAGGATTACTTGGAGCCCATAATTATAGAGAGATTTCTGCTTTTCAAGAATCACAATTTACAGGAACTATTTTGGGAATTGGAGGTTTAATTGTAATGGGTGTTTTGCATAGCGGAATTGTTGGAGGCATATCAGGACCTTTTGCAGCAATATTTACTGCTGGAGGTACTGGTGCTACAGCTATAGCTGGAGCTTCTGGGGCTTTATCAGGAGCAGCTATTGGACTTGCAATAACTTCAATTTTACTTGATGTTACTGGAGTAGGAAAAGGATTGCCTCCTGCTATGGTGTATGGATTAATGGCTGTTGGGACAGTAAGTTCAGCTATTATTGGGCTTAAAATAGCAACTGCTGGCTTAACATCTGGATGTGCAATTCTTGTTGCGTGTGTTGCATTTGCAGTTGTTATAATTTTCGTACTTATCTTAAAATTGTTTGGAATAGGAAAGAAAAGAGAAACTGCAATCAGTTTTACATGCAATCCTTGGATGGCGCAGACTGGAGGGAAAGAGTGCAATAAATGTGGAAAAGACGGATTTCCATGTGCAAAGTATGCATGTGAATCTCTTGGGCAAAGCTGTGAGTTTATAAACGAAGACGAAAAAGGAGTAGGAGAATGCATTGAAATAAATATAAATGATGTTTCTCCGCCCACAATAAGAGCAATGACAGAGCTTCTGCCAAAAGGGTATAGTCATGAAAACCTTGAATCTGGAATAAAAATAAAATCAGAAGAAAAAGACGGATGCATAAGTGAGAGTTATAATTTAATAAACTTTGGACTTGAATTAAATGAGCATGGGCAGTGCAGAATAAACGCGAATCACACTTCTTCATGGGATGATATGGAAGATATTGCTTCTGGAACAAGCAGATTTGTGAAAAATCATACATTTCCTATAATAATACCAAATCTGCAAAGCATTATTCTTGATGCAGAGAATAAATACGACCCTTTTGCTAAATTTGACTTTAATTTCTATGTAAGATGCCAAGACAAGAGAGGAAATAAAAATGAAAAAGAATTTGTAATAAACTTCTGCGTGAAACAAGGACCTGATGCAACTCCGCCAATTATAATTGATAGAGAGCCGTATTTAGAAAATGTTGCATTTAACACAGAAAAGCTTAATGCTAGCGTATATGTAAATGAACCTGCACAATGCAAATGGGACGAAAAAGATATTGAATATGAATTAATGAAAAACGAATTTGGATGCAAAAATGGATTAGATGACAGAAAATTACCTGGTTGGCCATGCAATAGTGTTTTCCCGGTCAAAGAAGAAAACCATACATATTATGTGAAATGTCTGGATCAGCCCTGGCTTGAAGGAATAAATGATTCCTCAAGAAATAAAAATACTGAAAGCTATAAGTTTAATATAATAAAAACTAAAACAGATTTAAACATAGATTCTATAAATGTCGATGGAAAAGAATTTTCTTTTGCGACAGAGCCAGCTTCAGTTGAAGTTATAGTAAAGACATCTGGAGGACTTGATGGAAATGCAAGATGCTTCTATAAAATAGGAAATAACAGCATAGAGTTTAGATACGGCTCATGGACGAACACACATAGGCAGGTTTTTGAGACTCTTTATTCAGGAGAAATCTATCTTCCTGTAATGTGTGAAGACTTAATTGGAAATATTGCAGAAAAAACCGCTACTTTTAAAATTAAACTTGACATAGAACCACCAAGAATAACAAGAATTTATAATCTGCATGAGACTCTTAATATTATTACAGACGAGAAAGGAACATGCTTTTATAACTTTAATAAAAATGAACAATGTTCTTTCAATTTAGAGAATGCGAGCAGAATGGATGGAGATGAAATAACACATAGTACGCCTTTTGATATTAAAAATACCTACTATATTAAATGCTCTGATGAATTTGGGAATACAAATGGGGAATGCGGTGCTGTAGTAAAGGAAGGGGGAATATAATGCGCAAGAATTATAAATACACATGTCCCTTTTATAATATGTCTGGAAAAAAAGGGCAAGTGGCTATTTTTATTTTGATAGCATTAGTAATTATCGCAGCAGTTATTGTAATAATGTTAAGGCAGGATAAAAGAATTGCGCCGAGCATTGATTTATCTCCAACTGCTTACTTAAAATCATGCGTTGAAGAAGACATTAAGATAAACAAGGAAAACATAGCAAAACAAGGAGGATATAGAGATCCTGAAGGAATACTTGAATATAAGGGTGATAAAATAAAATATTTGTGCTATACTTCAGAATATTACAAGACTTGTACAGTGCAACAGCCTCTTTTGAAAGAAAAATTTGAGAAAGAACTTGAAAGCGCTGTAAAATCAAAAGCAGAACAATGCATTCAAAACCTGAAGATAGAATACGAGAGAAAGGGCTATGATGTATCGCTTGATAAAACAGAATCCACTCTTGAAATAGAACCGGGGAAAATAATATTTAATTTTGCCTCTCCAATGAGAATAAGCAAAGCAGAATCCAGACAGAATTTTAATGGATTTACAATTGAAATAAACAGCAAAATCTACGAGCTTGTTTTAATAGCTACCAGTATTGTGGAGTTTGAATCTGGCTTTGGAGATTCTGAAACAACTTCGTATGTAAATTATTATCCTGATATTACAATAAATAAGATAAAATTGGGAGATGGGAGCAAAGTTTATGAAATAGGAGATGTTGTTACGGGCGAGAGCTTTAGATTTGCTTCCAGAAGCCTTGCTTGGCCTCCAGGATATGGACTTTAATGATATTCAATATTATACTTAAAAAGAAAAAATGGAAAAAATGATAAGACATACGGCGTTAGTGATTTTTGGAATTCTAATCAGCTTGGCTTTTGCTTCATCGCTAAGTTCTACTGTGTGCTGTGAAAAAACAAATTCAGGACTTTACTGCCAGAATGTGCCTGCTGAAGAGTGTGCTGCAGGAAGCAAGCAAGTCCCTACTTCATGCGAATCAACTAGCTTCTGCAAAGCTGGAACATGCTTTAATTCTGGACAAGGGACATGCTCTGACAATACTCCGCAGCTTGTTTGTGAAAATAACAATGGAAAATGGTCAGAACAGTTTCCTGCACAATGCGAAACAGGATGCTGTATTTTAGGAGATCAGGCAGCTTTTGTCACATTAACAAGATGCAAATACTTATCTGCAAAGCTTGGGCTAAAAACAAACTATAACAAGCAAGTAAAAAGCGAAGATTTGTGTGTTCTTTCTGTGCAAAATCAAGAAAAGGGCGCGTGTGTTTATGAATTTGAATTCCAGAAAACTTGCAGATTTACTACGAGAGAAAACTGCAATAGCGGAGTAAACATTACTAAAGGAGAATTTTTTGAAGGAAAACTATGCTCTGCTCCTGAACTAGGAACAAATTGCGCAAAAACAAAAAAAACAATATGTTCTGCAGGAAAAGATGAAGTTTATTTTGTAGATACTTGCGGAAATATAGCTAATATTTACGATGCTTCAAAAATAGATAATGAAGAATATTGGAGCAATATAAAAACAAAGGCGCAGTCTTGCAATTCTAATTCTGCAAATTCTGCATCAAAATCGTGCGGGAACTGTAATTATCTTCTTGGAAGCTATTGCAGAGCCTCAAAAGAAGAAAAAGCAACTTATGGAGACAATATATGCTCTGACTTAAACTGCAAATTAACTTCAAACGGGAAATCGTATAAACACGGCGAGTCATGGTGTGTTTATAATGACAAGGGCGAAACTGGAAAAGGAAACAATGCTGTCGGAAGTAGATTTTACAAGCATATTTGCATAAATGGAAAAGAAGTTGTTGAGCAGTGCGCTGATTTTAGACAGGAAGAATGCATTGAAGATAAAATAAAAGCTTCAAATGGAGAATTTTCACAGGCAGCATGCAGAGTAAACAGATGGCAGGATTGCAGTGCTCAAACTGAAAAAGAAAACTGTGAAAATACTGACAGAAGAGATTGCAGCTGGAGAAATGTAAAAGTTGGAGGTGTAAATGGAGTTTGTGTTCCGTTAAACAATCCTGGAATAAAATTCTGGGAAGGTGACGAAGCAAAAGCAATATGTGAAAAAGCTAGTTCATCTTGTGTAGTAACTTTTGAAAAAACTCTGCTTGGGGGAGAAAAATGCAAGACAAATTGCGAGTGTCTAAAACCTGATTGGAAAAAAGATATGGCTGGTATTTGCGTGGCTATAGGAGATTGCGGACCAAAAATAAATTGGCAGGGAGATAAAGGATACAAACAATAATATGCTATTTAAATCGAGAATGCAAAAAAAAGAGAAAAAATCATTAATTATTTTTAGTTTTCTGGAGATTTTTATTTTAATAATGGGAAGCATATCATTTGCATTTATTATATCTAAAAATATTGGATTTGCTAGTGCTGTGGAAATTAGTATTTCTAAATTGCCATCTGCAGAAATACCAGTTAAAAAAAATTTATTTGGTTCAGCAATTAATCCGACTGGTGCAGCTAAACCTACATTGATGCATGTTTATAATCCTGGTCATGAAATAATAATTGATACTACTAATGTTGTAGAGTTTGCTGGTCCTTTAGGCGAGATTGGTTTTGAAAAGTATCCAATTTCTAAAAGTATTAAAGGTGATTTTACTCTTACAAAAAATGCTGATGGTAGCAGCATCATGAAATCTTATCAAGGGGGAGAAACAGCTCTGACTGCACAGGAGACTCAAGATTTTATATCTAAAATTGCTAAAAATGGGCTTGGTACATCATCACAGCATGAATTCTCTCTTATGGGTTTAAAATTAACTGGTGCAACTGCTCACTTAGTTCAAGGAGTTGTTTGGGCTGCAGCAGTAGTTGGGGCAATACAACTTATTGGAAATATTGCAGGATTAGATGAAAAACTTACTAATTCTTTGTCAATTGCAGCTGGTGCAGGAATACTTGCGGCAAAAGCAATCTCAGCATTAGGTCCTACTGGAAAGAATATTATAACTCATGGCTTTTTTACACAAACTGCTGGAAAATTTCTTGTAGGGGCAGCAGTAGCCATAGCAATCTTTATACTTACTTACAAAAAAGAAAAACAGCAAATTGTTAATTTTCAATGTCTTCCATGGGAGCCACCAATAGGAGGACAGAAATGCGAAGAATGCAACAAAGATCCACTTAGGCCATGTTCTGAATATAGATGCAAATCCTTAGGGCAAGCATGCCAGCTCCTTAATCCTGGAACAAAAGAAGAAAAATGTACATGGGTAAATCCAAGAGATGTAAAAAGCCCTGTTATAACTGCTTCTTATAGTTCATTAAAGCCAGAATCATTGAAATATATTCCTGATAGTGCAATAAGGCCTCCTGCTGCAGGTGTTAAAATAGTTTCTGCTGGAGGGGGATGTCTTCCTGCATTTACTCCTCTGCAATTTGGAATAACTACTGATGAGCCTGCACAATGCAAGATTGACTATAATCATACTGAAAAATTTGAGCAAATGCAGTATTATATTGGAGAAAGCAATTATTATGCTTATAATCATACTGAAAAAATACGACTTCCTGGGCCGTCAACAGAACAAGTAGATTTATCTCCTGTATTACAAAATGACGGAACATTTGCTTATTATGTAAGATGCCAAGATGCAAATGGAAATCAAAATGTAGATGAATATGTGTTCGGCTTCTGTGTAGATAAAGGTCCTGACACAACTCCTCCGATAATAGAAGGATTTTCAATACCTTCTGGAAGTCCAATTAGCTTTAATAAAAACAGCGTGAATATAGATTTATACGTGAATGAACCTGTAGAGTGCAGATGGAGCAAGGAAAGCAAGGACTATAAAGAAATGGAGAATAAGATGGGCTGTTCAACAGAAAGCTATCAGATAAATGCACAAATGCAATATGTTTGCTCTGGAAACTTAACAGGAATAAAAAATAATGAAGAAAATAAATTCTATTTCAGATGCAAAGACCAACCAAGCAAGCCTGAAAATGAAAGATATGTAAATACGCAAAGCAAAGAACTTATACTTAAAGGAAGCCAGCTGTTAAATATTATAAGTACAAAGCCAAATGAAACAATATATGGAAGCACTGATTCTGTACAAGTAAATCTTGAAGTTGAAACAGACGATGGTGCAGAAGAAGGAAAAGCTGTCTGTTATATTTCTACAAATGGAGAAAAAGACAGCTATATCCAGATGTTTGAGACAAACAACTTCAAACATATGCAGAAATTAAATCTTCAAAATGGGGAATACAATTATTTCTTTAGATGTATTGATGCTGGTGGAAATGCAGCAGAATCAAAGACTTCATTTAAAGTATTTGTTGATAAAGAAGAGCCTAAAGTGACAAGAGCATATAAACAAGATGCTCTTAAAGTAGTAACTGATGAAAATGCAGAATGTGTTTATTCTTTGACGACATGCAACTATAATTTTGAAGAAGCGCTAAAGATGCAGTATTCAAATATATTAATAAAAACAGCGCATTTTGCAGAATGGAAATCAAATAATATTTATTATATTAAATGCAGAGACCCTTATGGAAATCAGCCAGATCCAAATAAATGCAATATTATAATTATGGCAGTAGATTTAGAGACAAAGAATACATGATTAAAATATTTGAGCAAATCTTTTTCCCTCTACCTGCGCCCTATCTTTTGATATAACCCAATTTTTTCCTGAGTCCTGTAATTTATCTAAGGCCAAAAAAATCCAGCCTTCATATATAAATCTCAAAGCTAATATTGGTCTGAGCCCCATCATTTCTGAAAAAAGAAGAAAATCTTCAATCTGTGATTTTTTTATGTATATATAACTGCTTCTTGATGATTTAACTTCTATAGCATATCCTTTTTTTCCGGCTTTTCCGACTATTACATCGCATGGAGAGTTATCATTAACTCCTGAACCTGCAACACGGAGGGCACGCCAGCCATTTTCTGTGAATAATGAAACAAGCTCTCTTTCTGTATTTGAGCCTTTTGATTTGTTTGACATGCTAAAAGAAAAGAGAAAGAGTTTATAAGTTATATGTATCGTGCTCTTGAATTAGTATTGGTTGTTTGAAGCGACTGCATCTTTTTTAGAACTCTCTTAATTTTTAAAAGTTCTGAGTGATATGATTTTGTATATTCTTTTTTCATAGGAATAAATTTAGAAGAGTATTCCATTATACTTCCTCCATCTGAACGCGGAGTCAATTTTGCAAGAGTAAGCTCTTCAACGCTGTCTAATAATCCATCTGCGCCAAGGTCAATATAGCGAGTGGCTTTTTCTTTATTTACGCCTGTTTCAAGATGTAATTCAAGAGGGCTTTTATCTGTTGGCTGTGCAAGGATTACTACATATTGCACGCTGTCAATATTAATGGGATAAGTATGGATGCGTGGATTTATAGGAGAAGAATCTGCAGAAATAGCGTGCTGTAATGAGACATAATCAGCAATAGAGCGCGCTGTTGAGATTGCATTTTGTAAATTTATTTCCTCAACTATGAAATATGTTAATGTGAGTCCTGCTAAAGCTGCTGAAATTTTCAGATAAGGATTTTTCATATTTGTGAGAAAAAGCTATTCTTTTTAAATTTATGCTGAAATTGAATGGAATAATTCTTTATTATAAAAAACTCCTTGCGACATCTGCGGACTTTAGTCCGCAGTTTTTTTGGAGTTTTTTAGACAGAAAACAAACGACGGAGAACTCCGGCTTAAAAGCAGGAGTTTGTTTTCTGTATCAGAGATCTCTCGCTTGCAAGGTTTTTCTGCCATTTAGTTTTGCTCTTTGAGATGCTTTATCAAGAAGCTCCAGAACTTTTTTGTTAAGTTCTTCTGGAACATCTCCTGATACAGATAAGTCAGGGACAGCTGCTTTCACTTTACTTTTTATTATTAGATTTACCATGTTCTTCTTTTTTTATTTCTTCGGTGCGCATGAATGGAAAGAGAATTACGTCTCGGATAGAATCTTGCCCTGTTAGGAGCATTACCATCCTATCTATTCCAACTCCAAGACCTCCTGTAGGAGGCATACCTATTTCTAGAGCAGATACAAAATCTTCGTCATAAGGATTTGCTTCGCTGTCTCCTTGCTTGAGCATGTTTTGCTGCTCCTCAAGAAGTTTTTTTTGTAGAATAGGGTCGTTTAATTCTGAATAAGCATTTCCTAGTTCTGCTCCCATGCAAAATGGCTCAAATCTTTCTATTAAACGGCAAAGCTTATCGTTTCTATGAAGTTTGCAAAGGGGAGTTGTCTCTAGAGGATGATCTATAATAAAAGTCGGCTTTTCCAGCTTTTCTTCGCAAAAATGCTCAAATATTGCATGAACCATCCATCCCCAAGAATTTCCTTTGCTTTTTATATTGTGCTTTGACAGAAAATTACTAAGCTCTTTTTCATTAATTTTTTCAACATCAATTTTGACAAATTCTTTTATTGCCTGAACCATTGTCATTCTTTTCCATGGTTTTTTTAAATCTATATCTTTTCCCCTAAATTTTATTTTTGTTGTCCCATTAACTTTCTTCGCTACATAAATATAAATGTCCTCAAAAAGGTCCATCATATCTTCATAATCTGTATATGCTTGATAGATTTCCATCATTGTAAACTCAGGATTATGCCATCTATCAATGCCTTCATTTCTGAAATTTCTGGCGATTGTGAAAACTTTTTCATAACCTCCAACTATCAGCCTTTTTAGATATAGTTCAGAAGATATGGCAAGAAAAAGCTCCATGTTGAGAGCGTTGAGATGTGTCTTAAACGGCTTTGCTGCTGCACCCCCGTAAATTGCCTGTAAATATGGAGTATCTACTTCGTGAAAATCTCTTGATTTTAAAAACTCTCTTATTGCATCAACTATTTTTTCCCTTTTATTAAAAACTTCCTTGACTTCTGAAGACATGATTAAATCAAGGTATCTTTTTCTGTATCTTTCTTCCTTGTCTTCAAGTCCATGCCATTTATCAGGAAGAGGCAGAATTGATTTGGAAAGAAGCTCTAATTTTTTTACCAAGATTGAAAGCTCGCCTCTTTTTGTCCTGAAGACAGGACCCTCTACTCCTATAAAATCTCCTGCATCAATATATTTCTTAAAAAACTCAATTATTTTATTAGACGTTTCAGTATCTTGCAGAACAATCTGAATTTTCCCGGAATCATCCTGCAAAACTCCAAATGTTATTTTGCCGATATCTCTAATAATAAGAAGACGTCCTGCTGTTTTGACTGAAGATTTTGCTTTTTGTTCTGGCTTTAAAGAATTATATTCTTTTTGAAGTTCTGCTAAAGAGTGCTTTTTTTCATAAGAATGTGGATATGGATTTATTCCTAAATTTTTTAGCTCTTTTATTTTTTTAAGGCGCTCTTTTATTATTTCATCTTGTCTTGCCATATGTTAATGAAAAAAAGGAGATTTATATAGTTTTAGAAGAATATGCTTTGCTGCAAATCAAAAACACGATGCGCCACCACGTCCTAAAAGACGTGGTTTGGCAGAAGGCGCTCGTGTTTTGGATGCTCGGGGATTCACCTTGCCCTAAAGGGCAAGGTTTTCTGAGAATCCCCGACATAAGGAATCATGCAACACAACAAGGAGGAAAATAATTTAAACTCCTGCATCAATGTATTTTTTGAGTAAAAATGACAAGTTTGTTAGCAAGGATAAAGGATAGATATTATGGAAATAATGTTATTAATCTTATAAAAACCGGAAGATTTGATGAAGCAATAACTCTTTCACAAAGGCTTTCTTCTCTTCTTGAGCAGGAGAATGCTCTTGAGATGGGATGCGCTATTTATTGCATCATCAGACTTCTTCCTGAAGAGATTCATTTCTTTGATGATTTTGTGGAATATGAGAGGGTAAGAGCTATTGGGGGAAATACAAGAAGCAAGAGAATACTTTATGTGAACCCTAAAACTGATAATATAGAAAGAGGAATTGACGAGCTTATTCAGGAATTTATGGGCGAAAGTAATCCTGTTATTATTTACATGAATTATCTTAGAGCTAAAAGGTCAGAAGCTTAAAACTTTAATATCCTAAAGTCTTTAAAATCCTGGAGATGCTCTGGTTTTTCCTCCACGCTTCTTATTTGGGCATACTTAGGACCTTTTCTGCATATTGTAGCTACAGCATCTACATCTTCTGCTTGTCCTTCAAGAAATATCTCCACTTTTCCTTCTCCAAGATTGCGTAAAAAACCCTTTACATCATTTGCTTCAGCATTTTCTTTGATAAACTGCCTGAAAAAAATGCTTTGCAGAGAACCTGTTATAAATAGGCGAATCGACTTCTTCATATATGTTGCTTGCAGAGTAGATTAATATATTTTACTATTGAATAATTTGAAGTTCCTCTGTCTTTTTTTTAGGCTCGGAAAAACTCTCATGCGCCAGTCTTAAATGGCTTATTGAGCGCCAATCTTTTCCTAAAAGCTTTGCTGCTTGAATATCCATAGAAAGAGGCAAACCAGCCAGAATGAATCCCTTTTCGGAAGCATCTATTATTGCAAGCTGAGGCATTTTGCACTTTAGTATGTCGTGTATTGAATATTTGATATTCCATTTTCTTATTTTTGTTTTATTTTTAGAAAAAATTCCGGAATAATAATATGCTGGAAAAACACCAAGCATATTTGAAAGAGATCCCTGTATTTCAGTTTCAGAATCCTCTGCAAGCCTTGGAAGAGATATTATAAAGCTTTCAAGAAGTATTTTTGGATAGTTTATCTCACTAAACCTTAGAAATTCTCCGTCTCTTATTTCTTGCAATTCTGTATTATTTAAATCAACTAAACCAATAGAGTATTTTTCCGCTAAGTTTGTGTATTTTCTATTCTTGAATACTTCCATAGTCTCTTCTCCGTCAGAACCTTCTGCAATAAATACCTCTGTTTCAGGAGTTTTATGTTTAAGGCAAAATTTCAGAACTGCCTCTACAAAATCAGGAGAAGTTACAGAAGAATTTGAATTTTTTAAAGATGGCTTTAGAATAATTTTCTTGTGTTTTTGCAACTCTTGGGATAATTTAATAAGCTCTAATAATTTGGAGACAGTTTCTTGATAAGACTTAAATTTAATTGATACTCCTTTTGTCATTCAACTAATTACTTTTAGCGCTTTTAAATATTATTGTAATGTATTTATTTTATTCTTTTTTTCTCTTCTGTCAATCTCATTATTTAAAACTGCTACAGTTTGTGATGCGAAATAGATTTTTGGGCCTATTGAGATAGGGGCGCATATTTTCTTTAATCTTTTTAGCTCTTTTAATGGAAGCCCCTTGTGATCTCCAAGAATAAAAACAGGATTATTTTTTATTACTGCTTCTCTTATGTCTTCTCCGTTGGGATCGAGAATGTATAAATTTCTCTTGTTTTCATACATCTCTTTAACAAGCTCTAAAAATCCTTTCTTTTCTATAAAAAATCCTGGAAAAACTTCTCTTTTTTCTCCTTCCTTGTATTTGTATAACATTTTTTTAAGAACGCCTGAAATATCTTTTTTTGCAAGATAAATTTTATCTATCCCTGTTTTTCCATCTATAACTGGTTTTAATTCAAGATGTTTTTGCGGGTCTGGCGGTCCTGCAAAAATAAGATGGAGCTTTACATCTGTTCTTATTGATTGACTAAGGAAGAAAGATGCAATTATTGTATGTACTGCAATGTCTATCCTTCCTGCTTTCTGTAAATCCTCCCCTATAAAACTTCCATGTGTTGGAGCAGTTCTTGAGTAATATATGATTTCATGCATGTGCGAATTGGGAATTTGAAGCTTATAATTCTTTCAGCACGGCATTTAAAAACTAGAAATGCTATAAAAAGAAATGGAAATAGTGCAATTTATTCTTGCCATGATTGCTCCGTATGCGCCTATCGTAGCATTTCTCGCTGGTTTTCTTACTGAAGATTTACTGCTCTTTCTTGCGTTTGTTGCAGGATCGGGCAATTTTTCAATTATTACTGCGTGTATTTTCGGATTGCTTGGCATTATTGCGCATGATGTTTTTATCGCTTGGTGCGCTTCATCTTCGATTGCTGGAAGAATCTTCGCGCGTTGGAAACCGAGAGAAAAGCACCGAGGAATCGCACTTTTCCTGGAGAAACTTGGTAGGGGACATTATTTTTATCCCCTCTTACTATCAAAATTTGTTTATGGAGCCAGAATAGCGCTTGTGGTATATGCTATACGCTTAGAGCGCTCAATGATGCGTTTTTTTGTCTTCAATACTCTCGCAGTAATTATTTGGATAGTAATCATGATGCCACTTGGCTGGTTAGCAGGACGAGGTGTGACTGCATTAGTATTTGTTGTTCACGATATTGAAAAAATACTGGGAATTTTTTTATCGGCATTAGTTGCGGTGTATTTGATTAATCAAATGATTCAACGCTATATTGCGCGCAAACGCAAGCTACTGGAAAAGACGGCAAAGAAACTATCGCGATAAAACCAATAAAATTCATTTTCTCAAAAACCTCTCTTTTTTCTCCTTCCTTGTATTTGTATAACATTTTTTTAAGAACGCCTGAAATATCTTTTTTTGCAAGATAAATTTTAGTTAATCTATTTAAATGCTATTTTCTTATAGTAAGTATGATAGAAGAAAATATAATAATCAATCTGGCTCCGTGGCTTTCCTCTTATATATATCTGCTTTCTTTTCTTGCTCCGATTATAGGCGGCGGAGAACTAGGAGTTATTGCTGTATCTTTTATTTTTTCAAGCAACCTGCAGAATTTTTTAATAATATTCTTTTTTAGTTCTTTAGGAATGCTTGTAATTGATTCCATCTGGTTTTTTATTTCTAAATCAAAACTTTTTTTCAGATTAAAGAATTGGAGCAAAATAAAAAATAAATATTCTATTATTGAAAAAAACATAGAAAAAATATCTCAAAAAAAAGACTGGATTATTATATTGCTGGCCAAACTAATGATTGGCACACGCATATTGCTGATACTTTATTTAGGAGGAAGAAAAATTTCTTACTGGAATTACCTAAAATATAATTTGTTTCCTAATTTTTTCTGGGGGTTGATTTTGGTATTTGCAGGATTTTTAGCTTCAAGAGGATTTACCGGAATTATAAAAACTTTGCATGATATCCAGCTTGCAGTAACATTTTTAATTGTATTTTTTGTTACAGTATATACACTACAAAAATGGATGAGCGAAAAGTTGATGAGAGAGCTAAATCGATAGAACTAAAATCCCCTAATAAGAATGAATTTTTTTTGGTTCATGGCTATACTGGAAGCCCTACTGATTTTAGATCTCTTCCTGAAAATCTTCATAAGCAATTTAACGCAAATGTTAGAGTCATAAGACTAGCCGGGCATGGTACTAATATCGATGAACTGAATGATTTAACTGTAGAAGACTTTATAAGACAAGTAGAAAAAGAAATTGAAAGTGATTTGCATAAGGGAAGAAAAATTGTTATAGGAGGAATTAGCTTTGGAGCTCAAATAGCGCTTTATATTGCATCTAAATACCCTGTAAAAGGAGTATTTAGTGTTTCAGTTCCTTATAAAATGAAATTTCCATTTAATATTCCTTTCCTTGGATTGTTAGGATTATTTAAAAAGAAATGGAGAAAAAGAATATCTAAACTTGAACTTAAATTAAGAAAAATAAATTCTTTTCATTATAAGGAAATGCATGCAAATGGCTTATCAATAAACAAAAAAGCCTCTAAAATAAATGAGAAAAATATGAAAAAGATATCTGCTCCTTTATTGAATATCCACTCAAAAAAAGAACCAATTGGACATTATAAAAGTGTGAAATATATAGAAAAAAATACAAATTCATTAATTAAGAAAAACTATATCTTGAAACAGACAAACCATAATGTATTTTACTCTGAAGATGAAAAATATGCAAATAAAGTTATAATAGAATTTTTTAAAAAAAACAAAATATTTCAAGATAAGAAAAAAGAAAGTATTGCTGCTGTAGTTCCTGCTTATAATGAAGGCGACAGAATAGAAAAAGTTTTAAAAGTCCTGTCAAAGACAAAAATACTGGATCAAATTATTGTGGTAGATGATGGATCCAATGATAATACTAAGGACGTTATAAAAAAATTTAAGAAAATAAAATATATTCGCAACAAAAAAAACATGGGTAAAGGCTACTCAATGGACATTGGTGTAAAAGAATCAAAAGCAGATATAATTTTCTTCTGCGATGCTGATTTAATTAATTTAACTCCTGATATTGTAGAGAAAAGCATTATGCCTGTTTTAAATAATGAAGTTGATATGTTTATTGCAATGAGGGGCAATTTTATGCAGAAAGCTATAAAGCTTTTTGGTATAAATTCTGGAGAAAGAGCATTAAGAAGAGAAATTTGGGAGAGTCTTCCAAAATATTACAAGCACAGATATAGAATTGAGGCTGGCTTGAATTATTATGTCAAAAAATATGGGAGAGGATTAGGATATAAGATATTTTCCCATTCGCAACCGATTAAAGAAAAAAAATATGGACTATTAAAAGGCACTTTACTTAGATGGTGGATGAATTTTGATGTAATGAGTGCTTATGTAAGCTGTTTTTTCATGAAACCTTCAGTTAAAAAAGTTAATTAAAAACGAACTCAGGCAATGCAATAATATCTCCTTCTGAAATAAATTTATAACAACCGATAAAATTGTTATCTGAAAATATACAAAGCTTATCATATTTTTTTAAACCTTTTATATTTTCAATATTTTTAACGAAATTTTTAAATATTGGACTTCCAGTAAGACATTTTTTTACTGTTTGCTCATGAATTTCTAAAAAGGGCAGAAAATTAGCAATCACTTCTGCAGGAATTATAATCTTTCTCAAATTTTTTTCATCTCCATTTTTATATTCGTTAATTGCTTTCTCAAAATCATATAAATTTATTGAATCTATTTCTTCAAAAAATCCTGCTTTGGTTCTTCTTAGTTCAAGCATGTGTGCTCCCCCGATGTTTTTCCCCATGTCATGCACAAGTTTTCTTATATATGTGCCCGCCTGCACTTGTGTCTCAAAAAGAATGTTTTTGCCGTCTCTTTCTAAAATTCTGAAAAACTTTATTTCCCTAACGCGTTCTGCTCTTTTTACTCTTGAGCGTATTGGGGGAAGCTGAGTTATTTTTCCTATGAATTTATTTATTGCATCAATTAATTTTTTATCTTCAATATCTTTGTGAAGGCGCATAATTCCGATATATGTTTTATCTTTGTGCATGAGATATTCGCTTAAGCGACAGGCTCTTGAAAGTGCGACAGGCAAAACTCCTGATACTTGCGGGTCAAGAGTTCCCATATGAGAAGTTTTGTTTATGTTTAGTGTATTTTTAATAAATTGTGATACTTGAAATGATGTTGGGCCACTGGGCTTGTCAATGTTGATGATGCTGAATTTGAGCAGTTCTTTTATTGGCTTTTCTGATTTTATTTTTTCTAAGTTTATCATTAATTTTTCTTTTCTTCAGTCTTTATTTTAACGCCCATGGCTTCTAATTCTTTAATATGTGCATTTACAAGATTTTCTGTTATTGAAACTAATCTAAGAAGCTCATTTCTCTCTGCAACAAGTGTATTAATGGCTCCTTTATGATATCCTATCTTTTCTTCTTTAGATGCTTCTTTTTCTTCCATTTTTCTGAGAAGAATTTAAATTATTTAAATGCATTGAATTTTATATATTTCTCTTTAAATACGCTTTCCTCTCTTCCTTAGGAAAACGCTCAATAGCGTATCTTAACATTGTCCTTGGCATTTTCTTGTAATGTTTATTGAGAAAGGATTTGAGAACTTCAATATTGCGTTTTCCTACTTCCCTTAGCATCCAACCAACTGCCTTGTGAATTAAATCATGCTCGTCATTGAGAAGAATTTCCGCTATCTTTAAAGTATCTGCAAATTGATTGTTTTTTATAAAGGCGTATGTTGAAACTATTGAAATTCTTTTTTCCCAGACTATTGAAGATTTTGCTAAGAAATAAAGAACATCCTTTTTTCTATTAAGAAGATAATCTCCAAGAATTTGATGGGCAGTTGTATCAACTAGATCCCAACCTGAAATAAGCTTTGTGTTTTTTAAGTAGAAATCTATGATTTCTTTTTTTTCAGAAAGAAAAGATTTTTTATATTTTACTGCGAGAATTTCGCATGCAAGATATTTTTCTTCGTGGACATTTGACAAAAGGAGCTTGTGAATATCTGAAAAGCTAATTGAAAAATTTTGATTAGCAATGTTTCTGACTTGAGAAATTGTTAAACCAAGAAATTCTTCTCCTGATGCATATTCTCCTTCTTTTGTTTTGTGAAAATTCTTATAAACTGCGATTTTTTTGGGATTTTTCAAAGAATGAAGTTCTTTTATAAGTGATTGCATAAAGAAAAACAAGCAAGAAAGATTATAAATTTATTTCTTTAATGCCATGCGCTGTATTTTTGGCTCTTTAATCTTTGTAATATGTTTTTGCATCTTATGTGCTTGTTCTGCCTGTTTAATGTTTTGCTCTTCTACTGCCTTTCCTTTTTCTTTTTCTTCTGTCTTTTGCTCTTCTGTTTTTTCTTCAATTTTAACTTCCTTTTTCTCTGCTGGAGATTCAGGTTTTATTTCTGATTTCTTATGGAGCTTTGTGTGTTTTGCTTTTAATCTGCTTACGTACTCTGGCAATTCACTAAATCCAACTTTAACAATCTCTCCTTCTCTTATTGCTTTTACTTTTACTTTTGAAGGAGGTTTTTTACGCCCCCTAAACCAAATTTCATTATTTAAATAAACATCAAGCTTTACATTTTCTATGTTTCTATCGTGAACTTTCATGTGTTTTGCTATAAATTTCTTTATTGCTTTTATTGCCTTTCCTGTTCTTTTGTATTCCGGAACATTAAGCCAGAATCTTCTAAGAGGAATTATATATTCTCTTTGTAATATTTTTGCTTCTGCCATTTTAATTTATCCTAAATGTGATTTTGGAGTTCTTCTTGGTTTAATTTTGAGCTTTGTATTTCTCCAATGCCTTCTTTTTACTGTCATGCTTGATGGATGAACTTTTTTTCCTTTCCCAAATTTTCTTATAACTGCCCAAAATGGGGTCCATTTTGTTCTTCTACCATGAACTGCAAGCTTGACTTTTTTTTGATATTGCAACTTCATTTCATCTTCCTCTAATATTCCTATATTGCTTATAATCATAATGTAATTTTCTTTTGCCTAGAATTGCATGAGTATTTACTGCATTATAAAAGACAAAATCTGATTCATAATCTACCATGTCTATTTTTATCGTTGGTATGTATCCTTTTCCCATGTTTTGGTTTTTCATTTTGCAAAACTCTCCAAAAATTCTTTTCCTTTTTTAGTAAGCTGCCTGCCTGCTTTCTTTCCCCCTGCCTTTTCTACTAGTCCTGCTTCTTCAGCCTGTTGTAATATTTTTCTTATTATTTTTCCGCCGCTTTTTACAAATCTAGGAGGCTTAGTTCCTCTGTCTTTTCTTCCCCCATACCTAGTTCTAAGCCTTTTTACTCCTACAATGCCTTTAATATAAATCTGTTTTAGAATACTGGCGCTCCTTAAATACCAAAATTCAGGATTTGCATTGGGTCTTTGTTTATGCTGTCCTGTTTTTACGAAATCTATCCATTCTGGTTTTTCAAAATCCTCTGATTTTTTAATAGCTTCTGCTAGAATTTTATTGTATCTTCCAGATTCAATAGAACGTATATCTACCATATAAAAATAATTAAAAAGAATGCTTATAAACTTTACTTATTAGAAGATCTTGTCAAAATAATTTTAAATCCGATTATTCTTATATTATGAAATATATTTGACTTTTTTAGAATAAATGCTTTAATTTTTTCAGAGATATTATTAATTTCTGCTCTATCTCTGCAAAAAGATTTTAAAATTGAAATTCTAATCTGTTTATGATTTTTTGAGGCTAAAACTATTGAATTTAAAACTCCCTCTGTAAGCCCGTTCTTGCCAATTTGAAATTTTAAATATGTCTTCACTTTATTATTTTAATGCCTCCTGCAGGAAGAGCAGATAATATTTCTTCTTGACTAAATTTTTCTGAAAACCCAATATATAGTTTTGGCAGCATATCTTTCTTATCAACAACTCCCGGGGCTATTTTGAGCAGAATATTCTTTTTGTTTTTAATAGAACTTTTAGGAACAGCTCTGAGAATTCCCTTTTGTTTCGTCAAAACAAGAAAAAGTTTTACTTTAACTTTCTTTATATCTCCTAGAACTCCCCAAGTCCCTATCCTCATACTAGACTGCTTATACATACTTGCTGAATTAAATACTTCAATAATTGCATCTTTTTTTCCAGAACGCCAAGCTCTACTGAAACAACCTGTAAAAACAGCACATTCTCCAATATCTGATTTTTTTACCTTGTTTATATCAGAAATAATAAATAAAAAGGGGCTTCCAGGTTCTATGGTGTGCATTGTAATATAATTTTTCTTGGAATTTTTCATTAAAGAAACTAATTCATCGTTTTGCAAAGCGTTTTTTCCACCTATGGCGAGCTTTCCTGAAGATGTATAAAACCATCTGTACTTTTGATATTCTTCAAATTTCTCCATATTAAGACTAAAGAAATGATATTTTTAAAGATATATAAGAGTAATTCTCGATGTTTAGAAAATTTGACATAATCAAACCGGTCTCATATGGGACCATTTTTCAAGTGCGAGCCTTAATTCCTTATTATTTTTAGAATATTCTTCAAGAGAAATTCCTTCTTTTGATGCCTGAATTGCCTGGACAGCTGCTTTTGCACCTGCTCGTGTGCCTTCAGGATGACCATGAATTCCTCCGCTTACTAACATACAACAATCAATTCCAAATATTCTTATAAGATCTGGAATAAGACCTGGATGAACTCCTCCAGAAGGCACTGGAAATGCGGGCTTTATATGATGCCATGATTGATGAAGAGTGTAATTTCTTTCTTCTTTTACTTCGTGCTGTCTTAATGTGTTAGATATTCTTTTAACTTCTCTTTCGTCTCCAACAAGCTTTCCTACTGCTGTTCCAGAATGTATTTGATCTACTCCCATCATCCTCATTATTTTTGCAAGAAATTGCATTGATATTCCATGTTTTGGATTTTTGTCAAAAGAAGCATGCATTGCTCTATGTGCATGAATTCCCATTTTGTAATCTCCTAAAATGTCGCGCAATGTTTGTACTGCTGAATTGCCACATACTACTACATCTATCATTGTATAGCGCCAGCCGTAATCATGAAGAAATTTTGCTCTTCTTTCCATTTCTTTTGTTTCTGAAGTTATATTTATCAAAGCATCTTTATTTTCCCCTGTTTGTTTTTCTGCTTTGTCTCTCATTTTTGTCATTAATTTTACTCTCTCATAAAAATTGTTAAAAGATGTTGATGTAAGATTTTCATCATCTTTAACTAAATCAAACCCTCCCATCCATGTTTCAAAGCCAATGTGTGCGTGTTCTGCTGCACTGAATCCTATTTTTGGCTTTGGAACTGCACCTAGAATTGGCCTATCAGTTATTTTCATAATTTTACGCAAACCAGAAATCCCATGAGTTGGACCCTTGAAATGCTTTATGTATTCTTTAGGAAATTCAACATCTAAAAGACGGAGATTGTCAAGAGCTTTCATTCCAAAAATATTTCCAGCTATTCCACTTAAAAGCTGAGGCATATTGCCCGGCTCCCATAAATCTAATGGATAAGCGACCTTGACAAAATTGCCATCTATGTAAAAAGCATTAGCCATTAGTTTTTTCATTCTTGGAGGAAGTTTAAAAAGAGTTGTCCAAGTACCTGTTGAACTTTCTGATGCAATTCTTCCTGCTGCTTCATAAATGCTTACTCTTTTAGCTGGTTCAAAATAAAACAATGCTATAAGATCATTTTTATTAGGAATATAATTTTTATTTACAAAATCGAGATACCATTCTACTTTCTTAACCATGTTAGCAAATAGCGGTCTTTACAAAACCAACTCTACTTATCTGAAAATCTAAGTCCTGCGTGGAAATAAGAGAACCGCCTCTTTTTATTTCTAGCTTTATTCCAATTGGACCTTCAGGAGCATTTTCAGGAATTTTTAATCTTACTGCTTTCTTAGGTATTTCATCTCCTGAAGCAATATTTCCTGACCAAGACTCAGTAGTCATCCACTTCTTAAGCTCTGTTTTTGAAAGACTAGAAATACGAGATTCGTAGTCTTTAACGGTAATTGAATATTGCGCATTCTCTTTTGCCTTTATATTGCAATAAATAATATTCTCCCTGCCAGGAGCTATTTTTATTGGATCGCTTCCTGCACCTATGCAAATTACTTCTGATTCTGTTGAACTAAAATGCTTGTTAAGTTCTGCTTCTACTTTTGTATTAACTTCGCCTGTAAGGCTAAGCGCTCCGCACATAACATTCCTGACAAGAACCATTCCCATAATTAACATGGAAATACCAAGTACCACTACTACTATTGTTGTAATTGAAAATTCAATTGCTCCCTTTTTATTAACTCTTTTTTGCATAAATCTTTTACCTATGATATTCTAAGCATTCGGTTTTATAAAGGTTGCTAAGTTGTAACTTATCCAGTAAAAATAAGATATATAAATGGTGAATTCTTAGTAAATACATAGAAATGGAGGTAAAAAATGGCAAAAAGTAGTGGAAACTTAATAGGTGGTTGGACTTTTTTAGTCGGCGTAATTCTAGCAGTAGTGTTTGGATTAATGGGCGAATTGTCTTCAACCATGGCAGTAGTACTGGTAATTATTGGACTAGTAATAGGATTACTTAATATTGCAGATGCAGAAGCGAATCATTTCTTAACTTCTGGAGCAGTGCTTATTATAGCAAGTTCATTAGGTGCAGAAGCATTAGGAAAAATAAGTTATGTTGATGGAACATTGAATGCTCTGCTTACAGTATTTACTCCTGCAACAATTATTGTTGCTATAAAGAATGTATTCAAATTAGCAAAACATTAAAAAAATATTTTATTTTTTTATTTTTTATTCCTTATTTAGCAATGGCCTCGCGGGGAGTCGGACCCCGTTAACACGAGCTTCAGTCGTGGGCATTCCCGTTATGCTACAAGGCCTTTAATTTCTATCAAAAACGAGAATTTAAATGTTTTCAATTTAATAAAATTCTAATTCTTCTTGAGAAAGACAAAATGGCACTTTAAGGTGTATATGTCCATAATTATTTTGTAAGTGTGCTTCTACAGATTTATGCATTGTATTATTTCTTGCAATTCCGAACAGAGGAAAACAAATATTCCAAAGACTAGTAAAAAGAAGATGTTCTCGCTCATTGTATTTGCAATTTAAGCTATGCGCAATGTCTTCAACGCCTTTTATTAATCTTTCTTTGATAAATTCACTACGAGAAAATTTTGCTTCTGTGTCAAGAGATAAAGTTTCATTGATATCTGCAAGCTGTGCCTGAAAAATAGATTCTATTATTGCCTTGTTTGTATCTTCATCGCTTTTTGTAAACACTAGCTGTAAAGGTTTTTCTACATAATATGGATGAGTCTTTGCAATTTTTGTAAATACTTCTTCCACTTTTTCAGGAAGATGCAAATGTATTATTGGCCGTACACAAGAATATATCGAGGCTGCTGTAATATATTTATTGCGGAGCATATTATGCTGTTCATTTCTTTCTTTGAGAGAGCCGTTTACATGAGTTAGATAAACAATCATGTCATCTTTTGCTGGAAAATCTTTCTTAAATGGCGATGCTGCTTCAAGCACACGACCCACTTCGTATTCTGGAATGTAAAAAACCTGTTCAAATTGCGGGATAAGCTTTAGCTCTAGATTCATATTATTTAAAAGATGAAATAGTTAATAGATTTTTCTACTATTAAAGTAAAGTGAGTCAGAGTAGGCCAGATTCTGTCGAATCTCGTTTTATCGAACGATTCGTGCTGACATCTGTCTACAGAGAATAATATATTCCCTGTCAGTTCAACACTTGCGTGATTGAACATGTGCGTGCGGCTAGGGCACTTGCATCAGCGAAGATGCTCGTTTCATCATATCTCCCGTCTCTTAGCTTCTCTCAAGATTCATAGCTCAACGAGAGCTGTGTCGTTTCTGTAACAGAGCTCGGCTTCACAACCGTATGCTTTCACATATCGCTTTTTCTTTTCCTAAGGAAAAGGATGTCCGGACCTTCCTCAGAACTTAGAACTCATTATGTTCTAGCCAATTGAATGGCAAAGCTCCGAAGTCAGCTCTCTGACTCACATAAATATAGAAAATTAAGATTTTTTAAATGTATCTATTTGTTGAGCTGGTGTGTAGGTTAGTAATATAGTAAAACTTATATACTAAAGAGAATATAACTACTCAATATGGGAAAAGTTAAACTAGAAGGCTATGTTTGCGAGAGATGCGGACATAAATGGGTTCCTCGAGAAACAACAACTGAAGAGCCAAAAGTCTGCC
>ERZ1292623.469-Hain-H51-01um-R1-469-length-44092-cov-21_pt1 | contig 44092 bp, 71 predicted proteins | sample MGYA00564398_ERZ1292623 | MGnify/ENA primary metagenome ERZ1292623 (study PRJEB36523, sample SAMEA6512633) | groundwater metagenome | collected 2019-01-07 | study: AquaDiva: Metagenomics assemblies of 32 groundwater samples
ATCTTCTAACATATTCAAAACTTCATTAACAGATTCTGGTAACTGTAATATCCATTCTTTGTTATTGAGAATGTCATCAAGTATTTCATTCTCACTCGTTTTAAAGGTTGTTACACCATTATGTGCGCCTGTTTGACTATTCCCATTATCTACTCCCCAACCTCCTCCAACCCAACAACCTTTTCCAAAAACAGAATTAACTTTCATAAAAGGTAATTCCTTTAGCAACTTGTATTTCATAGACAAGCCCTCCAGTTTATTGTCCCTTTCTATTTTACAAACTGGGAATACCCAGCTCTAAACCCGCTGGCATAGTCACTATTTTCGGTTACCCATTGAGTAGGAGTAAATTCCCTGTATTTATCATTTACTTTTGCGGCATCAGCTCCCGCATTGAATCCCACTTGATAGGCGTACAGTTCCGGTTTAGCTTTCATCGGATTTTGTGTTTTCATCTCTCCCCCTCTACGCCATAGGGCGCTGTTAGTTAGCCTCGTGGTAGCTCTTGTTGATATGGCAAATCGCGCAACGCTCAGTTCCACCGCACTTTTCCCATTTGTGCTTCTCGCAATCCTTATGCTTTGCCATTTCTTTACAACACGGTATTTCCTTCATGGCTTTCCTTTCTTCGCGCTCTCGCGCAATTCTTACCAGGATTCCCGGCTCTTAATCAAGCCTGGTCAATCCCGGCCTTGTAACCGTCTGGCAACGTGCCAGGGGCATTAAGCCGGGACGATCCCCGGCCTACTCTGCTAAGGACGATTTGCCTCTACCAATGCTTCAATCTGGCTAAAATAGGGGCTTGTCGGTGCAATTCTGATTCTGTCCTTCTCAAAATAATCTGTCTGTGAATCTGAGCTGTTTTCAACGTTAAAAATCTTACGCGCTTCTTCCGGCAAACTGTCGTAAGTTCTCAGATATACCGTGGCATTTCCATTGATGTTATTCTTCGGGGAAGAATAAAACACTGGGAAATACTGCCCGTTTACTTTCATACCCTTTTTCAAGAACTTGATTTCCATGTTTTCCTTTCTGCGCTAAAGGCGCAATAACTAGACCTCATCAGCGCCGTCTTAAACGGCAGACCCGCAAACTAAAGCGGGTTTCGGTCTTTAGGCTATTGATTAAAAATAACCTCTCGGACTATGTACTTTTCGTTATTCCAGGCTCCTCGATAAATTTTGTTTGGTTCAAGATAAACATCGGTCTCCTCGGTGTAAGTGATGCCCTTTAAATTACCTTCCAAGAATTCTCTCGTAATGGTGTATTTCATTTCTCCCGCCTCTCTTTCTTTGTGTGACTCTGCGTTATTCCGGGCTTGTCACCGGCAGGATAATCCTGGCCGCATTAACCCCGGCACAAGCCGGGGCCGCTCTACGATTAATCTATCAACTTAATTAATCCGAGCTGTACTGCAAGGGTTTCCTGTTGGGCATTCATGTCCCAATTATCTCCGTTGAGGTCCTCGATAGCATCCTCTTGTGTTATGGTTTCCGCATACTCCCGCAGATACAGGTCTTGCCCGTTGGTGATACGCCATTTCAGCAGCTGCCCGTCACTCGCCACTCCGAGGTGAGTAGTGCCGCTGTAGTTGTTGTTGTAGTTGCGGTGATTCAACGTTGCAATGTCTCTGCAATTATCTGTGTCGTACCTTTTTCCGTTTTTATTCATTTTCATTGTCTTTTCCCTCCTATTACTGTATCGGCCTATTTCTTAAAAACCTTACCTATACTCTACAGATAATCTATACCATAGTTAAGCCTCTTTCAAGTTTATTTCGGCCCGGCCGCAAAAATAATTTGACAAATTGGCACACTTCGACTAGGTTTAGTATTGGTACAAAATGACACGCTTAGAGAATTATTGACATACCCTAGCTAACGGATTATATTTCTAGTGTGCTAACCGCCCGAAAAATAGCTTTCGTTGACTACTATAAGTCTACCGGCAATGCTACTGAGGCGGCCAAACTTGCCGGTTATAAGGGTAAATATGTTAACCGATCTGCTTCTCGTCTACTCCATGATGTAGATATCAGTAGTCAATTAAAGTCTTTCGTTGATGAGCGAAAAGAAAAATATTCTAGGGATAATTTTATTGATACGGCTTGGAAAGAGTATGAAACATTGGAGGAAGAACCGACAAAAATTCGTGCTCTAGAACTTGCGGGTCGTGCACTTGGCCATATCGGTGTTAATTCAGACTCGCGCCCTAATCAAACATTGAATGTTCAGATTAATTTATCCGGCAATGAATCCCAGAACGAACTCTGGGAAGCAGCGCGTAAACTGTTGGGAAATGAGTAGTTACGCCTGCCTTCCACATGATTCATCCTGCGCTTTAACACACCTAAATACCCGTGTATTTGAGTACCATACGGCATTGATTAATTATCATAATACTATTAGTAAATAATATATTGATAACTTACCATAAAGTATTTGATTAATAATGTAGGGCTGGGAAGGGGCAAGGGGGGGAGGGGGGATGGTTAGTGAATAGTAGTAATCTAGTCCCTCCCAAATTTTATAAAATTTTAAAAAGTCGCTTCAACCTGTCATTCAAATTTTATGATCCATAAATTTAAAGAAGGTTGTGCTGCATGGAAAATGATGGAAGCAAGAGGTAACTTGGAAAATTGTTCTATCCCGATGACTTGTTCTTGTAAAAATCAACAAAACCCTGAACCATTTGAAGACCTGGATTATTAACTTTCACTTTCTTCCTAAAGAAAAGGCGGTTGAGTCATGGAATACACTTTATTGGGCGGCAAAGTTGAATTGATATGAATTGTCCTTGCGGCTGCGCTGAATGCGAGGCGGGTTATCATGGGCTTTGCACTGAAAACTGTGGAGTAAACTAGATGGCTGAAGAAGTAGTAGCTCCTGAAGTTATTCAACTAGAGCCTGAAGTTTTATCTCCTGTTGCCAAAGAGCCTTCTGCAGAGGACATGGAGGTAATCCCGAAAGACCTTTTTCTGAACACCAAGAGGCGGTTCAAACTTCTTTACACAGCCTCCAGGAAACTAGAAATCCGCCCCATCCTGTATAAGATGTGTATGCAGGATATAATCTATTGGGTGAATCTCTGGGTCTCAACCTATGACCCGCGTAAGGCCCCCTCTATTATCCCCTTTATTACCTATCCTTATGAGGACAAGTTGTTGCTGGATTTGGTAGATGCCATTCAGAATCAGAAGGACATCCTGGTTGAGAAAAGCCGCGATATGGGGGTGACATGGTGTGTACTCCTTGCCTTCACGTGGTTCTGGCAATTTAAGGGAGAAGGCTCTGACTTTCTGGTTGGCTCAAGGAAGGAGCAGTATATTGATACCATCGGCAACATGGACACTCTCATTGAGAAGGTGCGCTTCATCATAAGGAACGAGCCGGTCTGGATGAGGCCAAGGGGTTTCGATTGGAAGCAGCACTCCAATTATCTGAAGATTGTAAATCCTGAAACAAAGTCTACTATTACGGGAGAAGCCACGAACCCTAATTTCTCAAGAGCAGGAAGAAGAAGGGCCATCTTCTTTGATGAGTTTGCCTTTTGGGAAACCGACCAACAGGCGTGGCGGGCTTCTGCTGACTCTACGAACTGCCGGATTGTTGTCTCCACTCCCTGCGGATTTAATAATCAGTTTGCGAAGTTAAGACATAGTGGAGGCATCAAAGTTGAAACCCTCCATTGGAAACTCCATCCTGAGAAGAATCAAGCCTGGTATGAAAATGAATGTAAAAGGCGGCTGAATGACAAAGTAGAGATTGCTCAGGAGCTTGACATTAATTATGAAGGCTCCGAAGAAGGTGTTCTCTATGAATTTAATGAGATGAAGAAGGCAACCCATAATGAGCCGCTTCTAAGCCCGGATAGGATTGTAGTAGCACTTGACCCCGCAGGAGAAGGAGAGGATGAAGCAGTCTTCTATGTATCGAATAATGGAAATATTATTGAGAGAAAGTTTATTGCTGTTTCAACTGACACCCAGCTTGCCGCAGAATCCATCATGCTGATTACAAAATACAAGGCTCAGGTATTCATCGCAGATTCAATCGGAAACTCCGTAGCAGACCTTGTGGCCCAGCTTCTTGGAAAAAATGACAGGGGAGTAAAAGTTATCAAATTTAAATCCTCTGAGAAAGCTACTGACCCTACCTATTTTAATAGGAGAGACCAGGTTTACCATCAAGCAGCCATTCAGATGAAGTCCGGCCTTGCCCAAATAGATGATGACTATGTCCTCATGAAGCAATTAAACGCCACCAAGTATAAGAAAGACAATGGGAGAATCTATATCTCAAGCAAGGAGGAGATTAAGCAGTTAATTGGCTCTTCTCCAGACAGGGCTGATGCCTGGGTACTTGCTGTTGAAGGGCTAAAAGCCACCTACTCTATTAAAGAAGTCAAACAACATGAAGGTTATAGGAACCTTGTCCTGCATGATGAAGTAAGGAGTGGGCAGGAATACGGTGATTGGGGAGACCAATTGGAATGAGAAATGGAAATGGGAGGCTGACTGTCTTTGGATTTCATCTTCCAGACCCCTTTCTCGACTCCTACCATCAGGAGACTTTAACCTGCCATGATATAATTGATAAGATTCATATGACTACTGAAAACCATAAAGGTTTCCTTCAAAAAGTCCTTTATTCTCACCTTGAACATATTCGTCAACTTGTCTAATGCTAACTGATTTGGAACCCCAGGAGAAAACAGGGAAACTATCTCTCCCTGACTCTGAACGCCACCAGTTTATTAAAGACCTTGCTTCCAAGGTACGCCAAGATGACATGGACAGGCAAGTCTGGAAAGACAAGCAGGTTGTGGCCTATAACTCCCGTATGGGCCTAAAACGGAGAACAAACCGCCCTTATCCTGGGGCTGCCGAAGTTCCCATCCCAATCACTGACAAGTTCATTACTAAGCTAAAATCCATGTTTGTATCGGTTGCTACCCTCATGAAAAAGCAGGTGGTAGTTACCTTGGATGACAGCGAAGTCTCTACTCCTGAAACAAAACTCTCAGCCGAGCGCATTGAGCGGGCCTTAAATAATCTTGTGAGAAAGCGTGACTTCGGCTGGGCCAAGAAAGTAACTCTCTTTGTAGACTACTTCCTTGAGAACGGCCACTCTATCTTTAAAGTCATTGAAAAGTTTTTCAGCCGTACCATCAATCGCACTATCAATATCTATGACAACTTTTCCGAAGAAGACATCAAGACCCTAAAATCCATGAAGCGGCAGGAACTCAGAATTATCCTCTCCCAGCGCGAGGAGATGGATTTAACTGATGAGGACGACCTGAAGCAAATCGACAAGGCCATTGACCAGTTTAAATCAGGCAAGAAAACCCTCTCATTTACAAAGAAGGAGATTTATTCTGAGCCTACTGTCATTCCAGAAAGAGGACTTCGCATCATTGTTCCATCAAGTGGTACGGAAACCCAAAGGCTGCCCCGTATCTGCCATGACATGTGGATGGGCTATCAAGAGCTTCTCGACAAGGCGAATAAAGGGATTTATGACAAGTCAACTGTAGACTCTTTGGATGAAGACGGGGGGACTACTGATGACAGTCTGACCAATACCTCCTGGGCCATCTCAGAGGGTCTTTCTACCTTAGATGTTAAGTCAGGTCTCTTTAATGTTCGGGAATGCCAGAGCTGGTATAAAAATAAGAAATGGGTCTTTACTTGGATTGAGCAGGCTGGAACCAATACAGATAGAGACGGAACACCTACCCATGATATTAAGGCACTTCAAGAGATGCTCCTTCCCTATGACCACGGCATGTGGACTTATGTGAAGCATGATTATGAATTAAAGAATACTCGTTGGTACTCCTCAAGGGGAGTGCCGGAGAAAATCAGGGGGCTTCACCAAACCATCGAGAAGATGTATAACGCCCGCCTTATCAGGGACGAATACAACAATGCCCCAATGTGGAGAGTGAGTAAACAACTTGGTATGGCAGGAGATGAAATCCGTATGAGACCGGGTCAAGTCATTCAAGGAGAAGCAGGTGAGATTGAGCAGATTAATAAAGGAATTACTACAGATGTATCTTCTGAAAGATTAGAGCAGCAGGCCAAGGCTTATGCAGAGGAATACCTTTCCATTACAGACTTTTCCAATCGCTCTGCCGTCAATCAGGGAGAAGCTAGAACAGCAACCGAGATTCAAGCTATTAATCAAGCTTCGACAAGACAGGTCAATATGGACATCGCACTTTTTCTTGATACCCTTTCTGAGGTTGCAAACCACATGTACCTAATCTGTAAACAATCTGTCCAAAGACCTACCCGTATCGGTGGTGTAATTTTGTCTCCTGAAGATTTTTTGGTAAAAGTAATTGTTAGTTGGTCTGGTTCTCTAGATGCAACAGACTCGCAATTACAGATGCAAAAGGCACTCATTCGCATGGGAACAGTGATGCAATACGGCCAACCTGTCGGAATCGTCACACCGGATAATGTCTATAATATGCTTCAAGACTATATCGATAAAGACCCCGATGTCGATGTTACAAGCAAATTTATCACGGCTCCACAGGGAGTTTCTATGGGTCAAGTCTCCCAACAGCAGGAGGAGATTGTCAGGCTATTAAACGGCTTTGATGTTCCCGTCTCACCTGATGACGATGACAATATCCACCTTCAAGTTATTGAACAGTGGGCCTCCTCCCCTCAAGGAGAACAAGCCATGCAGAATGAGGGAGTCAGCAACTTAATCAACAAGCACACACAGCTTCACATCCAATCGGAGGAATTTAAAAATGGAATCAAAGCGCAAAAAGCGCAAGGCGGTCAAGGCAGGCTTGGCGACCCCCGCGCTTCCAGAGTCGCCCAAGCTTCAAGATAAACCTTCTAATCCCGAAGTCCTGATTCACAATAATGGAGTTATGGTTGAAAGCCTCTTTCAATCCCAAGTGTGGAAGGAAATAGTTTTTCCCGTCCTTCAAGAGCAGATTGCCGGAGTATCAGGCCGTTTTACCAATGGCCGCTGGTGGCATGGAACACTTACTACAAATTGGAAGGAGAACACATCTCTTTTTGTGGCCGGTTATCAGAAAGCCCTCATGGACTTTCATAACAGTCTCCATGACTTCATTGTGGCAAAGGACAATTTACTCAAAAAGAAGAAAGATGAAGAATCGGAAAAGCAGGCTCCTATCGTCAATCCATTTATGGAGGAAGATAATGAAGAATAAACCAAATATATCGAAGCTCGTTTCAAACATGAAGAAGGACATAAAAGAGAAACCTGGCCCGATTATCATTCCTCATCCTGGAGAAAAGTATAAGGAGAGGGACATGAGACAGGAAGCCCGCGAGATGGGTTCTCATGGGGCAGAGGACTATTGGGGAGAGCATGAGTCGGCAGTGTGACGAATACGAATTCGCCCGTAAAATCATGAAGCGGGAGCAAAAAAACCCTAATGTTTATACCAGGAATCGCAAGGAAGCTATGCTGACAAGGGTAGCAAAAGAATTTGGAGACAAGGGACTTAAGGAGTTCAGTAAGGAATTTAAGAAAGATTTAAGGCATGCTGGTCAATGAATTCTACTGTCTGAAGTGTAAAGTAATTACCTCTAATGCCTGTATCGCTTCTTTTGTTCCTGCATGGCATGAAGGTTGTGGAGGATTACTCCAGTATCTTGGAAGCTATGAGGCAAACAATAAATGATTCCAAAGAAACTCCTTGATGAAATCAATCTCTGGATTAATGAGAAGCGGTACGGAAGCCTCCAAATCAACTTCTCAGGAGGCCGTATTATGAATGTCAACCGCGTAGAATCTGTCAAGGTGGAGGCTCTTTGTGTAATGATTGGCACGACATTAATATCTGATGGAGCAAATTGTCTTGAGTAGTCTGTTATAATTTAATTAAGAGTTCTAAAAGCGATTCCTAGTTTCGCTTAAAACTAGCGGTAATGGTTACTAGAGAACCTTAAATCTCTTGGGAGAGAATATGCCAGAAGAAATAAAGGTCGCTGAAGCACCTGTGCCTGAAAAGGCCAAAGCTCCTGATGCTGAATCGCTCATTGATAATCGTCGGATGGAAGTAGAGAAGGTAGTTACACTTGCTAACGAGACGGTTCCAGAGCCTGAGCCTCCCGATAATGCTCAACCTGTAAAGGAAGAGGAGAAGAAGGAGAATAAGGCCCCTGAGAAGGTAGAAGACCCTCTGGAACGGATTAAAAAGTCTGTTCAGAAACGTATCGACAAGGTGGTAGCCCAGAAGAAGTCTGCTGAAGAGGAATTGGCTGAAGCCCGCTCTGAAATAGAGCGTTTAAAGGCAAGTCCAAAATCTCTTGAGGTTTCTCCAAAGGATGATATGCCTCCCACTCCTGAGCAGGTGGAAGCCTATATCCTGAAGATGAGGGAAGAAGGAAACGCAAAGGAAGAAATTGCGGCAACCCGCTACCTCATCAAGCTTGAAAAGGAACTGGCCATAAAGTCAGTTAGGGATGAGCAGGAGAAAGCCCAAAAGGAGGCCACATCTGAAAAGGCCAGACAACTTTCAGACTGGACTCAACTCTCAAATGATTATGTGGTCTATGATGAGAAGAGCCAACCAGACTTGAAAAGTGACCTGACTCTTAGCAACCAAAGCGGTCTTCTCTACAAGACGGCACTAGCCCTTTATAACGATAAAGAGCTTCATGCCGACTTCTACAATGACCCCAATGTTATTCAGGGATTCCGTAGGGCCGTTTCAGACGCTTATCGTGAAATCCATCAGCAGAATCTAATTAAAACTCCCAAGGGAGAGCCGATTGTGGAACCAAAGCGGAATCCTAAATTGTCTCTGGCAGAGCCGGAGGCAGAAGTAGTGGAAGAAACATCCGTGCCCAATCCAAACTCCCTCTCTGACGCCGAAAAGGTAAGAGAAGAAATTAAATCTAGGAAGAAGAACCGTTTCATCCGGCCCCTTCCCCAATACTAGGGAGACCTAAATGGGACAGCAAATTTTTGCGACAAACTCACTCGGTGGGTTTTTCACGAATAACCAACTGTCTCAACAAGTCCGCTACCGGTCGCAGACACTTCAGAAGTTCAGACAGTTCGTAGACCCTGAGCCTGCCGCCGGAGCCAATCGCGGGAACAAGGTGTTCTTCGACAAAATATCGAACATCTCTACTGCGGGCGGAACTCTCGTTGAGACAGACACGATTCCAAAAAGGAACTACACGATTACTCAGGGAACCCTCACCATGACGGAATACGGTAATTCAATTCCGTTTACACAAAAGGTGAAGACCCTCTCTGACATCATGGTTCCTGAAACCATCAAAACCGTTCTGATGAACGATATAAGAGTGGTGCTTGACTCTGCGGCGGCAACGCAGTTCAAGACCAATGATTATATCGCCACCATCACGAACACAGCTACTACCACGTTCGGTACGGCAGGCTTGGCCCTTGCAACCGCAGGCGCTAATATGTCGGACAAGAACGTACGGGACATTGTTGACCAGATGAAGAAACTTCTCATTCCTCGCCGAGAGGACGACAACTATGTTTGCGTGGCTTCAACCAACAGTATCCGTGGATTGTATGACTTCTTCGAGTCAAAGGCCCAGCTTACTATGATGGATCCTATTTATCGGGGTGAAGTCGGACGTTACTATGGCTGCCGCTTTGTGGAAGAAACCAACTTCCTCGTTAATACTGATGGCTCTAGTGGACTATACGGGGAAGCAGTTTTCTTCGGGGCCGATGCTGTTAGAGAAGGCGTCGCCATTCCTGAAGAAATCCGTGTTGGCATCCCCGCCGACTTCGGAAGAGACCAAGGAATTGCTTGGTATGCCCTTTTGGGCTTCCAGCAGGTCTGGGACTTTTCCTCTGACGGTCAAACCAGAATCATCACAGTCGATTCTCTCTAAGAAAGGACGGATAACAATATGCCAGGTTCAAAAGGTGGACGTAGTTACTCCGACCAATCTTATGGGTCGGTGAAGACGATTAACTTTGGGTTTGTTGGAACTGCCGGAACAAGAGCAACAGTCATTGTTCCAGGCGGTATCATCAACCCGATGAACCCGATTACGATTGTTGATTGGCAGATGAACAACCGTATATTGGGTACTGGGGGTTCTTCTCAATGGGTTCTTGCGGCTACAAGTGCTAATGGTACTGCGGCTTTGGGAACTATCATTTGGGTCGGTACTCATGCGGCTAACGTGACCATAGAAGGCTCAGTTTCTGATGTTGCATCGGCTACGATTCCGACAGGGGGAGCTTTACACCTCTATTCGGTTCTTAGCACTGCAGCGGTCGAACTTGCCTTTGATGTCAGGGTTAGCTACCGAGAAGCGTTTGTTCAAGACGATACATAATCAATATCGTTGAATGAGGATATGGCGGGGGAGGTAAGCCCTCTCCCGCATTATCCTTTTAACCCTAAAAGAGGGATGATGGATTTTAAGGAAGTTACTTGTTGTAGAATATGTAGCTCAAACCGGCTTGAGAAATATCTCGATTTAGGAAAAGTTCCTCTTGCCAATGCTTTAGTCCTTCCGACTAATAAATATTCCAAAGTCTATCCTCTGGAAGTCCTGCTCTGTGGAGATTGTGCGCTCTCTCAACTGAGTATTGTTATCAATCCTGAAATTCTATATACCGATTATCCCTATCGCTCCTCCGTATCTGAAACCTTTAAGACCCATTGTAAGAACTTGGCTTTAATCCTTAAATCCATGTATCAGGGAAACAACTTTCCCACCGTTCTTGATATAGCCTCTAATGACAACTGCCTCCTGAAGGAATTTGGCAATCTAGGGTTTGGAGTCTTAGGGGTGGAACCTGCTAAGAACCTTGATATGTTTGAGAGGATTGATTTGGACAAGGTGACTGTGGATGATTTGATTCCAGTAGTCAACCGTTTCTGGTCGGAGCAGACAGCCTTGGATATGTTGACCATGAATATAAGGCCGAATCGAGGAAGAGACTTCATTACTGCTCAGAATATCCTGGCTCATGTGAATGACGTGTATGACTTTTTGAAAGGGGTCAAGCATCAGTTGGATAAAAAAGGAATATTCGTTGTAGAAGTCCCTTATTTGGTTGACCTATTTACAAAGAACCAGTTTGACACAATTTACCATGAACATCTCTCCTACTTTCTTTTTAAGCCCTTGAAGGAATTGTTCGAGTTTAACGGGCTTCCCATATTTAAAGTTGAACACTACGATATTCATGGAGGCTCATTAAGACTCTACGCTTCTCCTTGTCCTTATGAGATTGACCCTTCAGTCCAAAGACAGATTGATTTTGAGAAGTCAAACGGCTATTTCAATTTTGAAACTTATAAACAGTTTGCCGAAAGGGTCAACCAATCTCGTAAAGACCTGACTATCCTCTTAAAGAGTCTCTATAACGGGGGACAGAAAGTTATGGGCTATGGGGCATCTGCCAAGGGAATCAGCCTTTTAAACTACGCTTCTATGGACAGTCGTTACATCCATTCAATAGTAGATGAGACTCCTGCTAAACAGGGAAAGCTTACTCCTGGTTCTAATATTCCTATTGTTGACTTTTCTCATTTTGAAAAGGTTTCTCCAGATTATCTCCTTCTTCTTGCATGGAATTTTGAAGAGGAGCTTAGAAGGAAAACAAGCCATCTGAAGGCTAAGTACATCATCCCGATTCCTGATTTGAAGGTATCGAATTGAAGTCTATTAATGGTGTCATAAAACTTCATCCTAATATTAACTCTGATTCCAGGGGTGTCTCTATGGATTATCTCTATAAGGGATTCAATATGACTTACTCTCTTATTTCTCAAAATTACAGGAGAGGTACTCTGAGGGGGCTTCATTTTCAGACTGGGGAGAAGGCCCAGTCAAAACTAATCCGCTGCCTCAATGGAAAGATATTTGATGTAGTGGTTGACCTAAGACCTGATTCTCCTACTTATCTTAATTGGCATGGGGAATACCTCACGAACCGTGACTTTTTTATGCTCTACATTCCTAAAGGATGCGCTCACGGATTCATTACCTTGGAAAGTTGGACGGATGTTTTCTATCAGATTGAAGGGGCCTATGATGCCTCGTCCTCCTCTGGAATCAGGTGGAATGATTCACGCTTTGGTATCATCTGGCCTGAAGAAGTAAAGGCCATCTCTGAGCAGGATACCAAGTGGCCTGACTGGATATGAAGACCTGTTTTATTTCCCGTTTCGGCGGCTACGGCGATTTACTTCATGCAAGCCATCTTCCAAGGCTCATCAAAGATTATTACAAGGTAGACACCATCGACTTTGAAACCAATTATCAAGGCTACCAGATTCTTCAAAACAACCCTTTTATAGACAATCTTATTTATATTCAGGCTGACAAGCTGACTGATAACAGGCTTCGCAATAATTGGGACTACTGTGAAGAAAAGTATGACCTTTCTTTTAATCTGATTTACACTATTGAACTCGATGTCTGTTGTAATGAGAACGACCGCCGCTACTACCGGGACTCAAACTACCGTCGCACAAACTTTGGTAGAATGACTTATTACGATGTAATGACCAAAGCCTGTAACCTCCCGGATGAGTATCTTGGAACAAGAGGCCAGCTTTACTACTGCAATGAAGACCACCGGCTTGCCAGCGAAGAAATAACAAAGAAGAAGGCTAAATATGATGTCGACTACATTATTCTAGTCAACCTTTCAGGCACTTCTCTCCATAAGAAGTTTGTACAAGCGGAGTCCATCAGCAGAAAAATCCTTGAGAGATATCCGAAAACAATGATTTATCTCACTGGGGATGAACATTGTAAAGACCAGGTATTCGAACATCCAAGAGTCAAGTCATGGATAGGGAGAAACTTTAGAACCTTGATGTTGCTTACCAAGTATGTAGACCTCACAATTTCTGTGGAGACGGGTCTGCCCTTGGTGGCCCACTCATGGGATGCCCCTTGCCTTCAACTCTTAACTGCTGCATCCTATGAGAATCACATAATGGGAGCCAAGAATGCTTATTGGGTACAGTCTCCAGTCGTTTGTTCTCCTTGCCATAAGAACCCTCGCGAATATTGGGGATGTCCTACTGTTGATAAGATGCCTGCTTGTGTATGGTTTAATGAAGATGAAATAATGCAGAAAGTGGAGGTAGCCCTTGAGTCTGGCAAAATCTCTACCTCAAGTTGACCCCTTCTTCATGCAGGAGTGTCCTCTATGTGGGGCTATGCAGCGCATGATGATTCGAGGCCTCTATGTCGAGAAAGAGAAGGGCCAGCTCTACCCCGATATGGGATATTCCTTCTGCAACTGTAGAAACATCTTCTTTACCAAGTGGGAGAATGTAACAAGGGGAGATGAAGGGCTTAACAGCTGTAAAGACCCATTGGGTAAGCTGAAAGATGTGTTCTGCTCTTGTGAGCCAAATCAGGTTATTAAAATAACAATGAGAGACCCCTATTTTTGCATCTGGGGTCGTCCTCATGAATATACCGGCTTTAATCCAAGGGTTAATTTTACTCTTTGGGACATGGATAGCTTTGTTCAAGAGTGTCTCAAGATTGGGTTTGAACTAATCAGTGCTGAGCGTGATATGGATGTCAACAGCCAAACTCCAGAGTGTTATCACATTACTCTTAAAAGACCTCCTGTATGAATAAGGTTTGTGTGGTCATCCCCATGTATGGCAAAGAGGAATACACTCAAAAGTGTATTGACCTGACTATTAAGAATGCCGGAATGGAAGTTAATATATTGGTTGTAGATGATGGTTCCGAGGAACCGTTTTTAGCTCCTTACAACAGCCAGTTTGACACTATAAGGATTGACAAGAATTCAGGTTTTACCAATGCGGTTAATCAGGGAATCCTTTATGCCCAAGAGCTTGGTTTCAAGTATGTCCACCTTCTGAATAATGACACGGAGCCGGAACCTGATTTCATAAAGACCTGTTTCGAATGTTGTGAGTCAGATGAGAGTGTTGGTATTTCTTGTTCAGTCCGCATTCATCCTAACCGTAAACCACACTCAATAGAACTCTGTGGTGTAGACCTCATTAGAGGTTATCAATGTTTCACCGATGATGCCAATCTGCCCTCAGAGCCTCTTGAGTGTAACTGGATACCTCTCTGTTCGGCTTTAATGAGAGTCCAAATGATTAGGGAAATAGGCCTCCTTGATAAGAGATTTCGTAACCACTGTTCTGATTCCTCTTACTGCATCCACGCCAAGATGAACGGGTGGAAGGTCATGTTAGTTCCAAAATCTAGGGTTATTCATCATCTCTCTGTCACCACAACTAATCAGAAAGTAGATGTAGAGAAAGACCAGAGATTGTTCCTTGAGAAGTTGGCTGGTCTTGACTATGCCAAGTTGATGAAGGAGATGCCGCTTGATTGTGAGAATAAGACTTATGGTAAGCTGGATTTTACGATTTATTCGAAAGCTTAGTTTGTCAACCAAGAAAGGAAAATTGCCCCCGTGTCTCGAATACTAATATTCAGATCGGGGGCGTATTAGTGGCGACAATATTATTTTGTCGCCTATAATCCGCCATCTTCACTCTCAAGGCCACGAATTAGTTGTAGTCACTTCAAAGCGTGGTATGGAAGTCTTTAAAGGCAATACTCATATCTCTCAGTTGATTCAACATAAAGAGGAGACTCCTGTAGACAAGCTCTCCGACCAGATTGACTATCTAAGAAGAAAGTTTAAATGTGACAGGGTTATGGATTTCTCTGAGTCTATCGAAGTAGCCCTCTCTCAGCATCCTCGAAGCCCAAACTACAAACTATCAAAACCTGAACGAATTGCCCGCTTCAACAGGAATTTCTACGAATACTCTTTTGAGCATATTGGAGAGAAATGGGACGGCGTTGATTTAAAACCAGAATTATTCTTTGATGAGCCTGAACTTAATCAGGCCAGGAAACATCTCAAGAAGGATTGCTTCAATGTCCTAATCGGAATGTCCGGCTCAGGCTCTAACAAATGCTGGCCTTGGATGGAAGATTTCTGCAAGAAGGTAGTAACTGATTTCTCCAATGTCCATATCATTACAGTTGGGGATGCCAGGTGTAAACTTATCGAACCACAAGTCGAAGGAAGAATTACCAATCTATCCGGTGAGATTTCAATGAGACTCAGTATGTGCCTTACAGGTCTTGTTGATTTAGTAATTGCTCCAGATACTGGAATCATTCATGCTTCAGGTTGTTATCCTACTCCAAAGATTTGTCTTTTGGGCCATAATACGAAGGAGTGTATCACCAAATATTTTGAGAATGATTATTCGGTTGAGGCGGATGAGAAGTTGGCACCATGTTCCCCCTGCCTTTACCTTATATATGACCTCCATTTGCAATGTCCCATCCATGAGGAAACAGGGGCCGCACTTTGTATGGGTGCTGGGCTTCCATTCCAAAAAGTTTATGAGAGATTTAAAGAGGTCTATAACATTGCTCAATCTAAAAAAAGAAGCTAATACTCTGCAAGTAGGGGAATTAAAGGTTGTAAACTGTCCTATCTGCCACTCCTATATCTCCCATGCCTATTTCATGCAGGATGCAAAGTCCAAACAGCAATCCCTCTGGTATTCCTGTGCCTGCGGAGTGGTCTTTCAGAATAGGAAGCCGGAAGGTATCTATGACAAAGTCTATTGGGACAAATATGACCAGTATGACAAGAAGTTGAGAGATGCCTACGAATACCCCGTAAGAATCTATGCTCCTATTATTGAAGAACTGATTTATGGGAGAAAGGTACTTCTAATAGGCCGTGTAACAGCCCATCAAGAGGAGGCTTTTGCCGCTCGCGGATGGGTTCCAACTTCTATTGATAAGAACACCGCCTTTGAAACTAGCGGCTGCCTAATAGTTGATGACTTCGAGCTTCATAAATTTCCAGAGAATGTTAAATACAATCTCATCTGGATTTATCACACTCTTGAATGTTTATCTGATTCAGTGGCTTCCCTTGAGCTGTGTAAGACAATCCTTTCTGAGGATGGTATACTATTTATAGCAAGTCCTGATACAGACTTTATTCACACCCGTGGTTCATCAGGTTTTATACATTGGAAGCCTGAAATGAACTACCTGATGTGGAACAGGCGCTCAATCAGTAACCACCTAGAAAAACTAGGATTTAATGTGATTCTTGCTCGTCAAAACTACGAGCATCGATTCCCACAGTGGGACGATTATCACCTAATAGCCCAGAAGAAGTTTTTCTAGGAGGTGTTTTACGGCTACAAAGACTGTCACCATAGATACCGGAGAATGGGCCTACCCTGATATCTTCGGCATTACTCACCAAGTTACCAATGCTCAAACCTTCACCTTTGAAATGACCGATGGCGGAGCTTCTGCTGTTACCTATGCCAATGATAATGGCGTTTCTCTTTCCTGCACAGATGGAGCTAGAGTTTTTATTAGGCCAAAGGCCAGTATTTCCCAAGTTGGAGGTACTGCTTTTAACGGAACCATAGGAACTTGGGGGCCGACTGCTGATGCCCAAGACGCTGTTGCTGTCTACAGCTTAGCGGGAGAATTTAGAGCTTCTTGTTCTCTTGGTGAGGTTGAACAAATCTGGAAGTCTACGACTATAAATGTTGATGATGTAGACGCGCCTACTTCAATCACTGCCACCTTCGAAGACCAGTTTGGACATCGTTTTACATGGACTTCCGTAACTATTTCTTAAAGGAGAATCTATGCCACAACCAATAATGATTGAAGATGCTGACGGTCATCTCCTAATGGGACGTTCAACTACTATGGTTGAGGGTTCAGGGACTGTCAGTATAGGAGCCACGACAACTGTTATTCTCGCAGCCAACAACAACCGAAGGTTTGCCCACATTATGAATGATTCCAATGAGGTGATTTACCTAGGTTTGGGTGAAGCTGCCGTCTTGAACAGCGGAATCAGGCTCAACGCCCTTGGCGGCTCATTTACCATTGACGCAACAAACCTTTTTACAGGAGCCGTCAATGGAATCTCAACCTCTGGTAGTAAAGTAGCAACCTTCGTGGAGGCTTAAATGGGCAGTGTCAATAACCCATTTGAGGGAAATTCATTAGGCCGGGTTGCTTCCAAATCCATTACTTATGTAGCAGGGACGACTGGGGCCATAGCCACAGTTGCCATTTTTACTGTTACGGGTACAGTAGCTGTAAGAATCTTTGGAGTCTGCACAACGGCTCTCACTAGCGGAGGTGTTGCTACTATTGAAGTCGGAGTAACTGGCTCTACCGCAATCCTCATCGCACTTTCAACCGCTACCGACATCATAGCAAATGAAATTTGGGTTGATGCAACACCTACTCTCCTTGTCGATGCCGTTCCGGCAGCGGTGGTCATTGGCGGAGGTCTGGACATAAATCAGAAGATTACTGATGCAACAATTACAGGCGGTGTCATGGTTTATTACTGCCTTTGGGAGCCTCTTTCTGCCGGAGCTACGGTCGTGGCGGCTTAATAGGAGGGCTTTAAAATTATTAACGATACCTATAAACGGATTCAAGTCCGTGCCCAAGCTCTTGTTCAAAATACAGGAACCTCTACTACTAATGCCAACGACCTCCTTCCAAAAGTAAAAGACTGGTGCAGAACCCGCTATGACCGTATTCTCCGCTCATTCCCTTGGGCAGAACTTAATCGGACCTACAATCTGTCTGTCGTAGCAAGTACCAGAGACTATGCGTTGAGATATGACGTAGAAGATGTCATCAAGATGCTGGATACCACTCATGGAAATGAAGTTACAGCTTATGACATCAGGGACCATATCAGGTCGAACGCAATTAACCTTGAAGTGGCAGGAAATGTCCAGACTGGAAATGTTGACCAGTATATTGATATCGGTTCTAAATCAGTTTCCGCACTTCTATCGATTGCAGATAAGGTTCAGGTTCTTTCTACTTCTGCATCCGATATTTCCCCTATGGTTATCAGGATTACAGGAGAAGTCAGCTCTATGCCTGTGAGTGAGCAAATTGTTCTTACAGGAGTTACTGCCGCTGATTCAACCAATACCTTTGACTCTGAGGCTGAACTTTTCGTTACGGCAGGCACATCTGATGGAACCCTTCAAGACTTGGCAGGTGTGGTAACTGTCAGAGAAAAGACCACCACCGCAAATACTCTTTCTAAACTTGCTCCTAATGAACGGGCACCACTTTACCGATGGGTCAGGTTTTCTCCTACTCCTTCCGAAGCTGCCACTTTCCAGATTTGGTTCAAGAAACGCTGGCTTCCTTTGACTAATGACAATGATGCTCCAATCATTCCATGTGCCAATGAGATTGTGGAGGGGGTTGTGGCGGATGCCCTTTGGGAAGATGGTCAGGAAGTATCTGCCCAAGCCCAGGAAACCAAATTCACCAATGGTGTCAAAGAGCTTTGGATTAGTCGTAGACCTCGCAACCTGATTACCCAGATTGTTCCCGACAATGGTGATCCTCAAATGAGGTCTGAGCGGAACCTTTATTATTTGGGGAGTAGTTACTAACAATGCCTGTTCTAGCAGCCAAACGAGTTAAAGAGAGAGTCTTCGATTTCTCTGCTGGTCAAAATAGCGGGGCCGAGCCTTCCGCCGTCCTTCCCAATCAAGCCGAACTGCTTGAGAACTGCATCATTACCCAAAAAGGAAGATGTGACCAGAGGGAGGGGATTGCAAGAACTGGAGATAACCCGGCCACTCTCATTTCTCTTTGGACTTTCGATAACTCAACTGTAGTGGATGACAAGTCAACTAATAATGGAACTGCTACAGCTATTACTTATGTAGACGGTAAATTTGGAAAAGCGGCTAGTTTCAACGGAACTACTTCTTTAATTTCTGTGGCAGCGGCAGCAGCCATAAACATTACAAGCATGGGAGCTTGTCTTATCAGTGCTTGGATTTATCCCGACTCTGATGGTGAAGGCGATACAGGAAGGATTGTAGATAAGTTCTCCGGCACGGCGGTCGGCTACAGACTCTGGGTTCATGGGCAATCTGGCTCCACGGTTCTGGTGTCATTTGAAGTCGGCTATGGAACCACTAATGCGATTGTAATTACAAGTACAACAGTTGCAACCGGCGCTTGGACGAAAATCGATGCAATTCACAATGCAGATAAGTCCCTTGATATTTATATCAATGGGGCTATTGCAACTTATTCAACCGACACTACTGGAGTCGGAACTATTGGAGATGACGGGGCAGTCGACATGATTATCGGGAATAAGTCTGATGCCTCTTTAACCTTTGACGGAGAAATTGATGATGTCAGGGTCTATGATGGGACTTTTGCTGCTGATGATGTTGAACTAAAAACAATCCTGGGAATTACCCGTTTCAACGTAGGTTCAACCTATGACAAAGTTATTCGTGCTAAAGATACCCAAATTCAGGAGCTTAATTCAAACTTTCTTACCTGGGATAATATTACAGGTCTGACTGCCCTTACCACAGGTCTGACAACCAACTTTATTCAGGGACTTGACCGGCTCTTTATCCTCAACGGTACGGACAATGTATTCAGTATTGACTCAGCTTTGACGGTAACAGATGAAGGTAATACAAATACCAAGTTTCCCCGTACCACCTTTGCAGAGTGGGCGTCAAATAACCGCATGTTTGCTTCCGGTAGTCTTACCGTGGCTGACCGGGACATTGTTTGGTTTTCCAACTCTCTCGATCCTCAGACTTGGGACAGAACTCTTAATCTTTTCAACGTAGCCAAAGGACGAGGCGGGAAAGTTACCTGGCTTAAAATGTTTAAGGAATTTGAGTTAATTATCTACAAGGATTTCAATATCTACGTATTGAATATGGACGGAGCAACACCTTTGACAGACTGGACTCTTAGACCTCTTTCTGTAGCTATCGGGTGTCCTGCAGGAAGAACAGTTCAAGATATAGGGAATGACCAAATCTTTCTAGCCAATGATGGTGTAAGACTACTTTCAAGAACCACCTTTGATAAGTTAAAAGTAGGTGTTATCTCTGAACCTATTCAAGACATTATTGACGCCATTAATCAGGATGCCATTCAGAATTCAGTCGGTTACTTTGAAAATGGTCTCTATATTCTTGGAGTTCCTGTAGGAACTTCCACTACTCCCAACCGCTTTATGATTTGGGATTCCGTGGCGGCGAATAGAAACGGAGACCCCAATTCTGCCTGGACAACAATTCCAGTAGATACCTGGAATTTCTCCTGTATGACCTCCTTTGGTTTTGGAGACAATATCAAGACAGTGGTAGCAGGAGAGGCAAGGGCACAAACCCTTTGCTACAAGGTTCTCTCAGGCAACACGGACAATGGGGCTACTGTTACACAGACTATAACTTCAAGACAGCACGACTTCGGAGACCCATTCTTAAAGAAGATATTTGACCCGACACAAATGACAGCTGAAACAGGTTCGGATGGGGTCTACTCCTATTCTATGGACGTAGATAGAACAGGCTTCACGAATTTTGCGACTACAGCCACTCTTTCAGGGAGCCTGGTAACTCCTTTTACTACTCCAGCAACCACAGGAGGCTCAACCCTTCTTAATACAAATTCAAGGACAAAATTCCTTGGCAGGGGGAATTCGATGAGAGTAAAAGCTGTCAATTCCACCTATAACAAGAGGCCGACATTTCTTGAGTACACGGTTCATGCTCGGCCCTTTGAAGGACGAATCTAATGGGACTTGTTACTCTTCCTAGCTATGGGGCTGACCCTCAGACAATCAATGCTTCTAATCTGAACGGCAAGGTTGATCCTCTTGCCACAGAATTCAACGGCAATATTGAGAACGCCAATATCAAGGCTGGTGCAGGGATTGTTTATTCCAAGCTGACTCTGACTGATGGCATCCTGAATGCCGACATCAACTCAGCCGCCGCAATCGCTTTCTCTAAGTTAGCTTCTCTTACATCAGCCAGTATCCTTGTCGGTAATGGCTCTAATGTTGTGACAGCTACGGCGGTCACTGGCGATGTCACGATATCAAACGCTGGTGTTACCGCAATCGCTTCTGGTGTCATCGTGAATGCCGACATCAGTGCTTCGGCAGTGATTGATTTCTCAAAACTTGCCGCCCTTACTTCTGCCAATATTTTGGTAGGCAACGGATCAAACGTGGCAGCTTCCGTAGCCGTTACAGGCGACGTTACAATTTCAAATGCAGGTGTAACTGCCATTGCTTCTGGAGTAATCGTGAACGCTGACGTCAATGCTTCTGCCGCAATCGATTATTCAAAGCTTGCAACTCTCACATCAGCAAACATCTTGGTTGGGAACGGGTCTAATGTTGCAACCTCCGTTGCTGTCACCGGAGATGTCACAATCTCGAATGCAGGCGTAACAGCAATTGCTTCCGGTGTGATTGTGAATGCTGATGTGAATGCCTCGGCTGCCATAGATTACTCCAAACTGGCTACACTAGCTTCAGCCAGACTCATCGTTGGTAATGGCTCAGGGGTGGCAACCGCCGTTGATGTAACTGGGGATGTCACCATATCGAACGCAGGCGTTACTGCCATTGCTTCCGATATCATCGTAAATGCCGACATCAATTCCGCAGCAGCCATAGTTGATACAAAGCTGGCAACTATTTCTACAGCCGGTAAGGTTAATTTTTCTGCTTTGGTAGTGGGTTCCCAGGCCCAGGGAGATGTGCCTTATGCTTCTTCGGCAACCGTTTGGACGAGGCTTGGGGCTGGAACAAACGGCCAATTTCTTCAGACTGGAGGGGCTGCGGCGAATCCTTCATGGGTATCAGGGGCCTATGTGGCTGTCGGAAGTTATACAGGGAATGCGACCGATGATAGAAGTATAACCATAGGATTTTCGAATACTTCCATTACTCCAAAAGCTGTAATGTTAATGTCTGATGGCGGGGCAATTTATTATCGGTCATCCTCATTTACTGGAGACCAGTCTTTGAGGATTGATGTAGCAGCTGCCTTTGCCGCTGATTTGATTCAGTCCTTCGCCGCCAATGCTTTTGTTGTTGGTGCTGGGGCCGCGAATACCAACGCTGTTGTTTTCCACTTTATCGCATGGGGATGATGAAACATGGTAACTGTACTTAAAGACAACGAAGGAAAAGTAATCTCATACTGCGAATGGAGACTTGTCGGTCAATCAGGCCATGAGACTCCAAGTGGGGAGTATGTCTGGGTGAATGATTTCTGGGTGCATGAAGATTACAGATTAAAACACAAGGTCGAAAGAATCATAGATGAAGTCATGCGGATTGTTCCACAGGCCAGATACTGCTATTTTCAAAGGAAAGATAAGAATATGAAACTAAGGATATTTACCAGAAATCAAATGGAGCGTAGGCGGAATGCCTATGAAGTTGTTTAAGTGGGAGGAGGAGCAGTACCTCAACAACCAACCCCACCTCCGGCCCCACCAAGCGCAGGAGAAACCTCTGCTCAAGCGATTCAAGCTCAGATTGATGCCCTGCCAAAGATACTAGCCTCCCAACAGCAGTACGGCCCTCAGTTTTCTCAGCTAAACCTTCAAGAACTTCAACAATTCGGCCCTCAGTTTGCGGAGGAGGCCCTTCGGCTTCAAAGACAATACGCCCCTCAATTTGCGGAAGTAGAGAGAGGACTGTCACCAGAACTTGTCGGAGCGCAACAGACTCTTACAAATTTCTTGAATAGTACGGATAATCCACAAGCATTACAACAAGGAGTTGCATCGGGAGCGCAGGATATATTAAGTCAGTTGCAGGGTAGTCAATCTTATGGACAAGGGCCAGCATTTACACAGCAACAGTATGGGCAGACAGATTATTCAGGATATGGACAGGGGAATACTTATGGGCTTACAGGAAATCCTGATTATTTGAATCAGCAGGCTCCAGGCGGACTAGGAACTGGAACTATTAACCAGTTTCTTCAGGGTAATGATGAACAGGCTTACAACGAATTAAGGCCAGGATTATTAGAAGATGTCAGGTCGGCCCAAAGTCTCAGGGGTCTTGGAGCCATCTCTCCGCTCGGCTCCATTGATGAGGCAGTTCAGGTTGCAAGGTTGAAGGAAGATCTTCGTTCTCGCCGTCTTGGAATTGCACAAGGCGCACAGGGTCTTGAATATGGTGCACAGTCTCAAATCAGAGGATTACAGGCTGGCCGTGAATCTCAACTTGCTGGAATTCAATCAGGACTCACTTCTCAGGCAATGGGCCTTGCAGGGCAGAATGAAGCTCAAATCCGAGCATTACAAGGCTCAAACTTTGCCCAATATACAGATATTCAGGCTCAAAGAGAATCCCAGATAAGAGCCTTACAACTTCAACAGCAGGCTCAACAGGCTCAGAACCTATTTCAGGCTTACGGCCAATCAGCCGGATTAAGTGCCTTGCAACAAGCCTTGATAGACAGGCGGCAGAATGTTGCTCTGTCCACAGCAGGCAGAGTCCCTATATCACAATTCCCGCAAGTTCAGGGTCAAACTGGAACTGGACAGTTGGTTCAGAATGTAGCTCCTCAGTCTATTTTTGATTATCAGAACTCTTTGAACGCCTTCAATGCCAATATCTTTGGGACACAGGCGAATCTTTACGGAACGAATTATGGAAATGTGACGGCTAGGAGAGGGCAGAATGTCAGTATGATAAATTCAGGAATTGGCGTACTTGGTTCTGGTGCCGGAGCAAGTAGGTCGACTACAAACACAAATATTTTTTCGTAGCACTACATAAGGAGATTTTAGATGCCATTTTTGCCAGGTCTTTATGGAGATATTGAGGATAAGATTAAGAATGCAATAAACAAAGAGAAGAATCTTCAAAAAGCTAGGAGTGCCGCAGAGAAGATTACAGAATTAAGTGGTCATGCTCCGTCCCCTGAATTTCAAAATGCTTTAACAAAGCCTGGGGTTGCCGAGCAAGCGATTATCCATTTTGAGACTATGGCAACGAAAGAAAGAATTAAAAATAAGATGGCGGAAGAAGCTATTCCTATTAAGGCTAAAGAAACTACTGCCACTACTTTGGCTTCTGAGCAAGCTAAATTGTCTCCCGAAATCACAGAACTTAGCTTGCAGAAACGTGCCCAAGAGAAACAACAGGATTTAGGCTTCAAAGCGGAAGAACAGTTTCTTGATATTCAGAAGCAGATTCTTCAAAAGGGTGTGGATCTTGATGCTTCAGAGAAGCAAAGGCTTGTCTTTGCAATGCAAGGTTCGAAATCAGTAGAAATTGCTAAGACAATGCTCAACGATCAGAATTTTATTGGTGCGGTATTTCAATCAGGAGGCGGGCCGATTGGTAAACTTTCGACTGCCGGAAATACCCAATTGAGAAACTATAACACAGCGATTGAATCAGGCATTGTTAGCTACCTTTTTGCCAATTCTGGCGCTCAAGCATCAGATAAAGAACGCGGAGCGTTTCGAGCTATTTACGGCGCTCAAATTGGAGACACGTTGGATAACGTCAGGTTTAAAAATAATCTACTTTCAGACTTCTTTGTTACAGCAAGAGATATTACTGATCCAAACAGAGTAGGAGGACTTAGCGTTACTGAACTTAAGGGGAAAATGAACGAGATTCAGGAACAGATGAACAAACTTGGTAAAGGCGATAGTAAGGAAGCAAAGATTATTATTCAATCCCTTCAAGAGAGATCGCTGAATCAATCTTCTCAAGCCGATATCCTTAAAAGTCTCGGTCTTGATTCAAATAGATTTGAACTCGTTGAGGAATAATGGCTGAACCTAAGACTTTTAAGGTTAAGGACAAAGATACAGGAAAAATATTTACAATTAGAGAGAAGACTAAAGAAGCTTCCTTAACTACTCAAAAACCAAGCATCTTAAGTGAATCTTTAAAAGTTGCTCTCCAAGGAGTTTCTGGTGCTTCTCAAAACCTTCTTGATATCACGAATAAGCCTATTTCTGAATTAACATCAGGAGAAGTCGGATCAAGATTTGAAGAAGGATACCTTATTGGTAAAAAGATAAGGACTGCAAATAAGGAAGATATTGCTTCTACAATCAAGAGGTTTGTTAATAGCGGGCTTATAGGAATTGCGGAATCTATGGAAAGCCCAAGAGATACACTTTCTTCCAAATATGGTTTTCCTTCCCTGCCACAGCCTGAAACTGGAGTAGGAAAGGCTTTGGGAATTGTGGCCAATATTGTAGGTCAAGGATTGGTTTTGGGAAGACTAGGACAAGGTTCAAGGAACGCTAATTTAAAAATGCCTTCCTCTTCCCAAATTGATAAAGCTATTTCAACTATTGATTCCAACGTTACAAAAATAAAGTCTGCAAATTCTGAAAATTTATTCAGGACTCATGATGGAATCGAAGTCAATGCCATAGAACAGAGCATTAAAGACAATCATGCAATCAGCCAACTAGAACTTAATAAAACCAAGCTTTCAGATTCAATTTCTCAAGAAATTCAGGGTTCTCCTGGAAATAAAGGTCTTGGGGTAAAAGCTTCCAAGAAACTTGGAGAAGAATTTTATAAAGAATATCAAAAATACGCTGGTGAAGAAGTCTATGTTGATGATGTTTTGGACGGAATCGGAAAGGTGCTTCAAAAATACGGGATTATTGATGGAAAAGGAGAAAGAGTTCCTGAATCGAGTCCGAATCAACCTCAAGCAAAAGTCCTTAATTTCTATGAATCCTTAAAAGGAAATAAGCCAAATGATATTATTCAGATTGAGTCCAAGAAAGTAACTCTTGGAGAATTTGATAAAGGTTTGAAATCACTGTTTGGTAAAGGAAGACAATATGGAAGCGAAGATTATATCCTTACCGACATACGTCATGCCATGTCTAATTATGTTTCGAAATTAAGAGAAGTAGGAACTGAATTTGCTCCTGACTTTCAATTAAGGAACGCAGTTTATGACAAGTTTCATATATTTGACAGAATTGGATTCAGGCGTGGTTCTGGAGATCAATCTTCAGGGATGAAGGTCTTGGAAAATCTAGGCCATGAAAACCCTGCGGGTACTCTTCCACAAAATGAACGTATGATGGATTTTTTAAAAGAATATTCTGGTAAAGACCCATCTTCAAATGTTAGAAATATAGGAACTCAAATTAGAGGCATCAAACAGGCATCAGAAGCAAGAAAAATCGCATCAAAAATTTTGATTCTAAATATGGAACGTGACAAATTTAATACCGAATTAAAAGCATCAAAAGAAGCTGATTTGATGAAAGAAAAACTTGGTAATTTGAAGATTTCAGCAAGGATCAGAGAAGCGAGAACAGCTTTAAAAAAGAAAGTGGCTATTGGAGCAGGTCTTGCAGCAACTCTTGCTGTAGGCGGGCCAGTAATTCATCAACTAGCTAAGAAGGTAATTCCATTTCTTCCATGATGAACCAGATAACTATAAACCAAAGTAGAAAAGTTTCCATGAAATATACTATCACACCCCATGAATCGTAGTCTATCCGGCTTCCATTATGAACAAGTTCTTGCAGAAGATAAACCATTACCAATACCTAAGTTACAAGCAGAAGAGATATTTATTACTTTGCAGGGTGGGGAGATTAGGTATGTTTATACCCCTGGCACGGAACCGACAGCTTTATTCGGCCATCTACTTTATGATGGTATGAGTCTTAGGCTTACTAGTGTTGGACAGATAGAGAATTTTAAGTTTATCAAGGCGAGTGAGAGGCCCAGTGTGTTGTCAATTACTTATGAGAAGGAATAGTTTTTGAAGGAATAAATCTATGAAATTCATCCCTACCTCTTTCAAGGTCATGAAGTTTTGCATGTTCTTTTGCTGTAAGAAGTTGCAGGTTTTCAAGACGATTATCACTTCGATTATGATTAATGTGATGAACATATTCGAGCCTTTTAAGTTTTCTACCGATGCTTTTTTCCATTACCGCTCTATGCTCAAGAATCAAGCATCTATTAAGAGTAATTTGCTTGTATCCAGATTTAAGAAAGCAACCAGAACCACTTGGTCTCAATCGAGGTTTTTGGTTTGGATTACCATAAACTTTCCATCTAGTATAATGAACATTACAAAATCCTTTACAAGATGGCTTAGAAATGCAGTTATTAGCTTTACATATTCTTTTAGAGTTTTCTCTTGCTTTGTACTTTCCTCTGCATTTTATTCCACAAAAAATCTGAATAAATCTGTTGGATGGAAAGATTATGAAACAAAACTTACAGGTGAAATATTTCGTAGAGTATGGCAAGGTTCTTTTACTCTATAAGGAATGAATGGATAAGTCAATATGATTCAATCTGAACACTATAAGAAAGCAGACCAAATAAACGTAGTAGAGACACCATATAGAGTAGATAGGCCGATATTTCATGATTATGAGGTCAAGCGGCCAAAGTTTGTAGACGAACCAATAAAGGTTCCTGTTGGTTGGGAAGAAGTCATCAATACGCTTGCTGAAGATATGGCAAAGAGTGTCTTGGATAAAGTGGAATGCCTGATTGTGGAAAGGCTTGACCGAGTAATTGACAGAAGGCTTAAAGAGATTGAAGTCCCCAAGATTACAGTCATCGAGGAAACCCATGTGGTCTATAGAGACCTTGATGTTCCAAGAGCGGTAATCAGGAATGTTCCTGTAACTAATTCTATTATTACAGATGTTCAGGTAACCAATGCTGTCATTAAAGATGTCAAGGTGTTGAATGCTGTGGTAGAAGACATCCATGTCAAAAATGCAGTTATAGAGAATGTTCCGGTAAAAAACCTTATTATGAGCGGTCAAGTAAAACCAAATGTCTGAAGTAACAAAGGGTTCAGCAATAGGGTCTGGAAGAAGGGCAAGCACTACCCCAGGTACAGCCATTCAATTAACTACAACTTCAACTTCTTGCAAGAATGTTTTTATCTCTGCCTCGACGGCAAACACCAATCCAATTGCCATTGGAGATTCTGCGGTCAAAGCTGCCGCAGACACTACTCAACAGGGGATGCTACTCGTTCCAGGCAATGATGTTGTGTATATTGAGATTGATAATGTAAGCAAATTATATTTTGACGTTATAACAAGCGGGGATGCCGTAGTGTTTTCCTACACATCATGAAAAGTCTATTTGCGCTTCTTATTTTATTTCTGACCGTACCTGCTTTTGCATCTACCGAACTTAAAGATGAAGGAACAAGCCAGGGGTTTGTAAATCGATTAGACTGCATAGGAGCCAACATATCCTGTGCCCGTTCAGGAATTGAGGGGGATATCACTATTGCAGGCGGGACTGACGCCCCTGCTGATGCCGAATATTTAGTTTCAACCCTTAATGGTACTCTTTCTGCGGAAGACGTTATTACTGATGGAGCAGGCATTGACTACGCGAATGGTGTGGGTACAGCTACTTTCACAACTGACTCAACTGAAGCTGCCTTTCTAGCTGCTGGGGCTTTGACCTGTGGGGCAAGCACAGCAGGAAAGTTACAAATTCATACCACACCATTACAGTACTGTGATAACGCTGGAACCCCAGCTCTTCAATATGCTGCTTATGGTAGTTCTACCGGTGTTGCTACGAGTGCGACTGCTTTAGCTGCTAATGGAGCAAACTGTTCTGCAAGTAATGCTCCACTTGGTGTTGACGCCTCTGGTGCTGTTGAGTCTTGTACTGACTTTGAGGAGGAGCTAACTAACTCTGCGGGTTTGTTGGCGGCATTGTCAGATGAAACAGGCACTGGAGTATCGGTATTTGGAACTGCGCCGACTATTACACTTCGAGATACGGCTGCTGGAGCACCAACAGGAGATGGGGACTTTGGCTATGATAGAACGGCAGAAGTGCTTGAAATTGGTGATGGTGCCGCAACACGTTACGCTGCAGAGGCAAATTCTGTTGGGGATGCACTTCTTTCGGTAGCCTTATCAGCGAATGGGGCAAACTGTGCCGCTGGAAGTTTTCCTTTAGGAGTAGACGCAAGCGGGGCCGTTGAGTCCTGTACTGTTGGTGGTTCGGGAGGAGATTCAATCACTGTGGCAACAGTTGCGGCCACTGACCCCGATTTTATTGCTGGCGATATTACTTGGACACTGGATACTGGGGCGGCTCCAGACACTATTGCAGGAACTGTTGCGGCAAACGCAGTAGCTCTTACAACAGATACTACAGGGAATTACGCTGCCGGTGATGCGGAGGCTGGAGCAGCCCTAACAGGCGATTCCGCAACTTCATTTTTCTCAGCAGGAACGATTGCTCAGGCACGTCTTGGAACCTTCACAAGAACCTTTGTTATTACCGGTGTTACAGCCGCAGGGGACTTTGGGGCCGTTTGGAGAACTCCCGCCGCTGTCACAATTACCGCTGTAGTTGTTTTGGCTGTTGGAGGCACAAATGTTGTTGGTCAGCTTGATGAGTGCGATACCAATGGGGCCAACTGCGTTACGGTAGACAGTTCAGATATTACCGCGACAGCAGGAACAACTGCCACTGATGATAATTCTCTCTCCAATCCTTCCATTGACGCGAATGATTGGGTTGGCTGGCATACAACTTCCGTTTCAGGAACAAACACCAGAGTCTCAGTCGCGTTCTACTACACGGTAGATTGATGAAAAGAATAATCCTAGTTATGCTTCTAATCTGTTCTCAGGCTTTTGCAGGGATGGATGAGTTGACGAGAGAAAAAGAGCGCACAAAAGACTTGAATCTTATAGAGGAAGCCCAGCTTCTTCTTCGTGGATGGAGAAGCCGCAGGATTGGAGAATTGAAACCGATTGTTTCCTCCACCATGCGGCCCTCGGACTATCAGAATAATTTTCACAGGGGAACGGTTGAACACATGGCTAACTGGAAAAACTACTCATTCCATGAAGTAGAGATTCCTGATGGCTCTGAAGTCATTGGTAGGAACTTCTCTCAGATTGCTACAAACACAGATGCAATTATTCGTAAGCCAGGCCTCGGCCACAACCTAACCTTCAGGGATTGCAACCTCACCAACGTCAAGACCTACCCTGATTGGACACTCATTGGATCGAACAACGCACAGGTTGACCGTGTGAGAGATTCAGACGAGCCTATTTTTGTGGCTCCTAAATCAGGTGATGTACCGGCAGACAGAGTAAAGCCTGAAGGAGTATTGGAATGAAGAAGTTTATTTTACTCTCAATATTACTACTGATTCCTCGGTTGGCTTTTGGTGCTCTTGCCGCGACAACCGTTTGGGAAATCCGACCCGCGAACGGCTCTGATTTGAACGGCGGCTGCGTAAATTCAGCAACTGTTGTCACAGATTATAGCCAACAGGACGCTGCACAACTCTCTCTTACTGACCTTGCTGTAGCAGATGGAACAACAGCGGTTGTTACCTCAGCCGCTGCTGGCTTTACCTCGGCAATGGTTGGTAACTGTCTCCACATCGAAAGTGGCACGAATTGGGAACCGAGCTTCTACGCAATAGTTACCTTTACAAGTTCAAGCCAAGTAACCCTTGATAGAAGTCCTGCTTCGGCTGCGGCAACTCTTGGTGTTGGAAAAGTTGGAGGTGCAGCCAAGACTTTTGAGAGCGCCACGACTATTGACATTACCGACCTTTTGGCTGGTGGTCATATTGTTTGGGTCAAGAACGAGACTGGGTGGAATGAAAACGTCCTTCTTGGTTCTGACAATTCTAATGGAGCACCTGTTACAATTGAGGGATACAACACAAGTCGTGGAGATAATCCAACCGGAAGTAATCGTCCAACCAATGACCGGGCTGGAGGCGCAGGAGATGCCTTCACCTTGGACGGCACATCAGGCAACCACATCCTTAAACATTTGATTGGAAAGAGCGCGGCAGACAAGGGCTTTGAGACGTCAGACACAAACTCTATCTGTATTAACTGTAGGGCTACTGCCAATACTGGAATCGGATTCGGTAGTCGATGGGTACATCTCATAGGAGTTGAATCTGATACGAACTCAGGGGACGGCGTTGACTACGCTACAGACCAAGGAGATGTCCATGCTTCTGCCATTCATGACAATACCCTAATCGGTATTGACATGGGAGCAGGAGGAGAATCTGCAACCTTCAATTTGATTTATGACAATGGGGACGACGGAATTGAGGAAGCTAACGGAGGCGGCAAAACCCATATCTCAAACAACACTATCGACGGAAACACAGGGGCCGCAACAGATGGCTTTGAGACTACGACCCCCTCCGCAGGGAAAGTAGTCACCAACAACATCTTCTCTAACAATGGAAATTACGGTGTCAACGCTACGGATGGAGATTCTGCTTACAGCGATTACAATGACTTTTTCGGAAATGTAACTGCCGCAAGGATCAACTTCCCAACAGGCGACAACGATTCAACGGCAGACCCTACTTTCACCGATGCGGCCAATGATGATTTTTCAATCGGAACGAACCTTAAAGCGTTGGGGATTCCAAATGCAGGGAACTCTGCTTGGCCCTTAACCGATGGGTACACTGATATTGGAGCTGCCCAAAGACAGGAAGCAGCCAGTTCCTCAACCGACCTTCTAGGAGTCATCCAATAATGGTAAGAACCAACCTAGACCTTTGGCTCGACAGGGGAATGAAAATCATAGGCTTGCTTGGCTTCTTTGGGGCTGTATTTATGGCCTTTAACGGCGTTATGACCATCCCAAAGACCTTGGCCAAAAATGCCTCTGAAATAGAAGTCTTAAAACAATACCGCGAAAAGAACGAACTTGCCGTTCAATCTCTTACTAAAGATGTCTCATACTTAACCACTCAAACCGAAAAGATTGATAAGAAAATAGATAGAATTCTGGAAATGAACAAAGTCTAAAATGGGCCTAAAAGAATGGGTCATAAGAAAGGTAATAGAAAAGGAGGCAAAGAAAATGGACAAACTTTTAGCAGGTAAAAAGACTTTTATTGTAATGGGTGTTGTGATTATTCTTGGTGCAATTGAGTCCTATAATCAACACTGTGGTAATCCGGTAAATCTTTGTAAGGCATTAGATATACCGCCGTTTGTTTACTCGGCTTTGGGAGCCTTGGGAATTTGGACACGCAAGGTCGCAAAGCCAAACCAGTAAAACTTCCTTGGTGGGTATTCTTGGGTAAACACCTTAGAATACTTGATTGGGAATGGTCTAAGGATGAAAAGCGGGTTATTGTGGGTTGGAGAATCCCTTGGGGATGAGATGTCTAAATTCCTTGACCCTTTAATCATTGAAAAAGTAGATGGTACTGCTGACCGATGGCGTGTCGCAACGACCTTCAGATATCAGTCAGACCTTGGAGGGTTAATCACCGTTCCGAAGGGCGAGGTTACCGATTTCGCCTCAACCCCTCAACTTGTCTGGGCCTTCTTTCCGAAGAGCGGCCTTTGGGATGGGGCAGCCTTGGTTCATGATATGACTTACCGCTTACATTCTTTTAGCCGGAAGAAGTGTGACGAGGTATTTCTTGAGGCATTAGAGGTCTTAAATGTTTCAAGTTGGAAACGCTATACAATGTATTGGGCTGTCAGATTAGGAGGTTGGGTAGCTTACTGATTTTATCACTTCCCCTTACTTTGCGAGAGGGCTTTTTTAGCTTCTTCAGTCCACCTAGGAAAATACATCTCGTCGGTGTCGTATTCGTCGCAATGGTCTTTATATCGTTCATCGTTCCGGTCAACTTTGCAAAGTACAAGAAGGCCTATCTCTTCCGCCTTATCCTGAATGTCGCCTCCATCTGGAGAGCCATTAAAAACTTCATCAAAGAGCCAAGTCAGGAAATCCTGCATCCTCTTATTGGTTGCTTCTAATTTCTCCCTCTCCATTCGTTCGGTGAGTAGTTTTTTGTGGGCTTCGTTTAATTCTTCTTGGGCCTTTTTCATAGCGTCTCCTGCATCTAAACCACAAGATAAACATGGCCCTAAAAAAAGTCTTCCAGTGGGTTCTTTTTCTTCTAAGAAATTGTGTTCGTGAAGCCCGCTCATGTTTTCAAGTTCGTTCATACTTTCCCCTTTACTTTTTGGAGGACTTGTTCAATCAAATTGAAGTCTATATATCCGACGACACCTTCTAATCTTTCTAGTTCAGAAGTAAGCTCTTTTATTTGGGCACACAATCTGACGATTTCTGCGTTTTGTTCAATAACTTTTTCCCATCCTGTATTAGTTCTTCTTTCAACAGAAGTTAATTCCATAATCTCCTCCTCTTGGCGGTCTATGAGGTCAAGCAAATCTTGAATTGCTTTTTCAGCATTTAAATCTGTGTAAAATCCGGTTGCTATGGCGAGTCGTATTCCTTCCAACCTGGTCTTATCTTGTGGGGTCATAGTTCCTCCGGCCTTTGATAACGCCTATAAATAACCCTGTCATTAGCAACGTCAATCGCTTCCACTTCCCAATCCTTGCGCTTCATAAAGTTTCTGCTCCAGGCAAGAATGATGTTTTTCAGAGAGGTCGAAAAATACTGAATCTCTGGAGCCTTTGAGACTTGGCTCTTACCCTTTTTATTCATGGCTTCCTCACAAAGTCTTTTAATGCGGCCATAACGTGCCAGTCGCAACCAGATGCACCACAAATTACCGAAGGGTTTATGAATCCCTGATCGTCAATGGTGTGATCAATTAAATCGCCCCATTCGTTACATTGAAGGCATTTTATTTTAATAAGCGGGAGGCCGTCTCTCATCACATACTTCCAATGGTCTGTATCAAGCAGGACGCAATTCATCTTCCCCCTCCGCTAAAGAGACTTAGGAGTTTCAAGTTGTATAGACCTTGTGTGCCGCTTCCATTCCAGCTTTGTAGCCGTCAAGGATCGCGAGCTTCAAGGTTCTGTCCCTTGGCTCCCCACTCAGAATTTCATCCAATCTTCTACGCCAAATTTCCTCAATCTCTTTTTCTATTTCAGTTTTTGTCATTTTATTACTCCTCCAAATAACAGGACGCCATGAAACTCACAAAATGGATGGTTCCCATCTTTGCAGTTATCCTTTTCACAAGCCTTTTCGCACCAACAACACAGAAGGCTCATTTCTTCTCCAAGAACTCTTTACAGATGGAATTTCTTATTCTTGAAGCCACATTGGCACATTGGGAGTAGGTAAAGGTTAAATTATCTGCCGCCATAAAATTAAGATATTCTTCTTCGGCTATTTTAAAACACCTCTCCGCCGTTTGTCTCTCGACCTGGAGGAGGGCTTGTTCGATTGCGTCACAGCTTACACATTTACTTTCCGGCCCATAGTCAGAATGTCCGCCAACTTTTGAGCAAGTATCTTGGGCTAATTTTCTAATCGGTGTGGTCATTTGGCTCCTTCAAGGAGTTCTGGGTTCTTGTAAATGTTGCCGATGATTTCACATAATTCAAAAGCAGGAGGCCAATTCCGCATTTCCACATCCCCACACTCCCATCCTTTTGGCCAAAAACAATGATAGTCATATTCTATTTCGTAGTTCTTATTTCCTAGATGGCCGCCTGTAATAATATCCCCCTCCCAAATCTCCCTGCCGTTCTTGTCCTTGAGGCCGGTGGATTGCATGAGAACAAAGTTTTCTTCTTCCTGAACCTTTTTGATGGCTTGGTTCAAAATGGTTCCGCCTTCTAATTTACAATCAGGCGTCCAGACAATCGGGTCATAGAGCATTTCATTTCCCAACCAAAGCCTAAATTTAATCTCTCTCATTTGGCTCCTCCTTTTTCTCCATAACCTCAGCTATTCGTTCTAGGGAGTTGGCGATTCGGCATTGTTCATAAAGGTTTAACCATACTACGCTGTTCTTGCCTTGCATTATTTTATCTATTTGCGTTCTGCAATCTTCCTCCGCCCAACCCTTCGGCGCAAAGAGAAGTAAAAGAAGGACTACTGAACCAACCTTTTTCCACAAAGAGGACATTTCTTTCTCCTTTTTCTGTTTCGAGAAGCATCTAAAAAGACACCGCATACCTTACAGACCCTAATCATGGAAGTAAGAGAAGGAGGAGGGGAATCATTTACCGATTCTTCCAATACAGTAAATCTTAGAGTGCCCAACTTTTAGACAATCCTTAAAGGCATACACTTGCCACCAAACAAGAAAGCTAATAAGACCAAGAAATATTAAAATGTATACTAGATATTTCACTTAAACTCCTCCTCCAACATTTTCTTGACCTCGGTTAGGCAAGAATCCCAACCAGTTTTATAATCATCATAATCAAGTGCGCCGTGAGGGTGGTACGCGCTTTTATTTGGCAACCTCTCAAGAAGATGGGCGAGTAGAGCTTTTTTATTCTTCTCTAAATCCCATAGGTTTAGATTTCCCATGTATTCATCGACTTTACTCATCTCATCTCTCCAATCTTTTATTCTTTCTATTGCGCTTTTTCCAGGCTTCATGCTGTTCAATGGCGTGACAGATGCACTCCCAGTCAAAGGCTATATTTTTATAGTTCTCTCTACAGACTGGGTAATGGTCTTTGCCTAGTTTGCGGGTCATTCAGCTCCCTCTTTCTTTGTCAGAACTATCTTCTATTGCCTGAATCTTAAATACCTTGCCGCTGAAAAAGTTTGTCTTTGCGATAACTATGGCATCCTCTGCTGTTTCTGCCTTTATCAAATCAGAGGCATAAATCTCCGGCCCCCACCAGATTCTAAATTGTCTCATATGAAACACCCTTCTGCGTTTTCCCTATCCTCAAAAACAATTACTTGATCCAAACGATGGCTTGAGCAAAGGGTCTGACCTTTTGGATTAACGAACATGGTTTCTTCACGTCTCAGACAAACTAAGCAATCTAAGGGGTCAAAACTTAACGCTTTCTGGACTATCCAATGGTTGTTATGCAGAAGCGTTCTTTTCATCGTTTATCCCTCGCTCCCTCAATGCTAATCTCACTCATTCATCTCTCCATTTTTAGGGTTGCGCAATTTGCTATTTCTGATTTTTCATCTGGATTTCTTATTGCGCGTTTTATTGTTTGCCTGAACCCACACCATTGACACCAAAGATGAGTATCGCCTTCAGGATAAATTGGCGGCGCGTAATGCCAATTAAACTTGTGGGCAATCTTCATTACAAATCTGTAAATTTCTCCGCTCATTCACTCCCTCCTTTGTATAAAAACTGGCCGATAACGGAATCCCCGTTTATTAAGCGGTCAAGGCCGGATGTTCTTAGGCATCCTTGATTGAATCAAGCACCGCTCGGCCAATTAAACCTGCTGAGCAGGGGATATGGCCCAGGGAAAGACGTAACCCATGTCTCATTGTTTCCTTTGAGAATCCTCGCTCAGCATTAAATTTGCCGACCTTGGGCTTCGAAACCGCGAAACCACAAGGTATCAACTGGGCTTACTCAAGTGGTAAAAGGTCAGCATTAAATTTTGGCTGTGTGGCAGGCCATTTCAACCTGCACGCTTGTTGCAAAAGCATGATTAGGGGTCAACTGCCGTCCTCATTGCGTCTCTCTTCCGCCACACACAGCCGTTTAGGGTTAGTCCATTACTTCTCTTGCGACTTCATTCCAGGCATTTACACCTGGCTTATTTTGCTCGTTAAAAGTCCAATTCGGTTGAATGTCTGCGAACGACCAAGATTCTTTTCCGTCAACGTGGAGTTTAAAAATCGGCTTTTCCATTGGCATTTCTGGATGGTTAAGGCCAATCAAAAGCTTCTCAATCTCTGCTGCCAAAAACTGTTTCTCTCTTAAACTGAACATACCCACTCTCCTTTGTTATTTTTTAGTTTGCGCGGTTAGGTTGTACGTCTTTCATTTCTTCTGGAATATCTTTTTCCCAATTTTCATATGGGCCAACCATCCATTTTGGAGGCATAGGAATTTTTTCATTTGTTGGTTTCCAAAGATGAAGAACGAATGGATGAGCGTTGATATAATCTTTTTTTGGTGGATGAAATTGAACAACTGTTTCATTTTCATCCCAGAATAAACATTTAACAAAAGACATTTCCTTCCAATTTGGGCAACGATTTTTAACAGAAATAGAAACGTGTTCCCATCCATAATCAGCACTTGAAATAATGTTAAGCTCCATACCACAAGGCCCGAAAGTCTTATAGGCTCCCCAGTGCCAATCATTAGGATATTTTGAATCATTTTGAATCTTTTTTAATGTAGAAGGAAAAATTGTTCTCATCTCGCGCAACTCATTCAGGTTTAATCCTCTCTAAGCTCAGGAAGAACTCCACAATGTAGAAAGCCATGTCTCTACGTCCATTGAAAAACTTAATGGTAATCCCGTACTTTCGCTCGACAGTGCATAACTGGCGTAACATGGTAAGGCCATCTTTCTTAGAAGTCTTAATTTCGCCCTCGGAGAAATACTCATGCCCTCCCCGAATTTCCCAAGGCGTTGCCTCCACAGCGAGGATATAGTTAAGCGCCATGTCTTTAGCGCGTTTAATCTTTTCCTTCTCTCTAAGGTAGTTGTCGCCGGTGAAGCTAGTCCATAAGTCGGCAACTGATTTTCTCTCAAAGACTGTGGTATCTGGCCCTGTTCGTTCATGTATCGCTCCGTAATCCCCCACTGGAAGGGTCAACCTCTTGAATTCAATCCCAACTTGAGGAATGAACTCAAGAGGCAATTGCTCCCGTGTATCAGTTATGACAATCAAACTTAAACTAACGGCGCTTTAACGTACCGAGCAATGACATTCTTATTGCCGAATTGCTCTGAAACTTCTACCTGCACATCAGCATAAATGGTCTTATCAATCCAGTTGTCGATTGTCGGGCTTCCGTCCTGGTTGTAGTAAGCGTCAAAGAATTTCTCATTGACAGAGCGCTTCACGCCTTCAATCTTAGGCGCGACCTTGTTGCCGGTGCGGGTAATATAGGGCGCTACGACCTCGCCGTTGACCTTAAAGACCGGCTCGAAGCCAAGGGCCGTTTCAAGCTGATAGAGCTTAATCTTCCCTAACATCTTCTGCTCACCCGTATTTTTGTCCAGGTAAGGATAACGCTCAATATTGAACTGGTCTTCTATGATAAGCTTCGGCTTGGCATCCGCATGCTCAGTCTTTACCGAGCTGTCATCAATCTGTAAGGTCAACTTACAGGCATCGTATTCCTTGCCATCGACTTTATTCTTCCATACTGTCTTCTCAACAAAACTGACCTTAAGCTTGACACCCTTCTGCGCTACAATCGGCTCGCTAAACTGTACGTCATCCTGCTCGTCCGTATATCTACTCATGTAATCTCCTTTTTAGTTGTGTTATGCCCAATTAGGCTTTTACTTTCTCAAGCAGGGCAGTATTAAAGAAATTGTAGAAGTCGTTCTTTGGGACTTTAATCTTAGAAGGCTCCTTAAAGGGCTGAATGCGGCTCTTGGCGAGTCCTACATTACTAGAATCGGCCTCAAGCTTGGCGTAGTATTCATTTGGCTTACCTGGAGACTCCTCACACCAAAGAAAGAAGGCCCATGTTGGAATTCCTGCAATGGCATACTTCGCCTTGCCGTAAATCATGGGTTGCCATTCTTTCGGGTGCTTAATGCCCTTCTTGGTGTCTTCCAAGAAGTTGACCCTAGCCGAGACCTCCTCATCGACTGTCATTGAGATGTGAAAGCTTGCCAGGCAATGACAAGGCAAGCTAAAGAACAAGCGCATAAAATCCATGACCTCACTCTGATACTTTATTGAGAACTTAATCGAGTTGAAGTTGCCCCCTTCTGTAATAAATTCCTTACCAAAGACAACCTCGACGTAATCCTGAAAGTCCTGTAGAAAGGGCGTGCCGTTATCGAGAAAGATTGTTTCAAGACCAGGTGTAAGTTTAGTCTTTAACTGATAGAGGTAGCGCCTATACTTGGCAACATTCTTAGCCCTCGCTACTTTACTAAGTCCTACAACAACTTCTTCACTTATACTTGCATCACTAAATTTCTTCTTCTCATCGTCTGTAAGGCACTCAAACCAGTCAAGCTTTACTGGCGGTAAAATGTCTTTCCTGCCACTGAAATTAAGGGCCGTATCTTCTTCACTCGATCCCCAGACGTGTTGCTCCACACCTGGATACGACAGCCCCATTGTTGATTTACCTGAGCCAGGCTGACCTAAGAAAGCTGCTTTATGAAACATTCAAAACCTCCCTCTCTAATTGCTGTCTAATCATTTCCCGGTTCTTAAAGTTGTGCTGATAGGCGGTGTAGTAGGCATCAAAGACCCTCACCTCATAGGCGATATACTCAGCATCTGAAATCTCAATGTATTCAGGCTCTCCAGTTGTCTTATCGAGGCGCAGAACCCCAACAAAGCCTAACTCTCTACCAGAAAGACTCGCCTCCATTTGTAGGTACTTACAAACCTGTGTCCAATACTTAGGCCTGATTGATGAGGCTGACTTAAAATCTATGACTCCCCATCTATCCGGTAGCTCAATAATTAAGTCAGGGTGGCCCACAATCTCGCCGCAAATAAGCTCTTTCTGAATCTGAGCCTTACCCTCTTTAAGCCAGGGATACTTCTCTTTGGCCTTCTCCCAAGCGCACATCGAATTGTAGACCTGCTTATCATCAGGATTAGGCGTATACTCTTGTCCCTTCAAATCTGCCTGAATGAGGGTATCAACCACAGTGCCTACTCTTAAAGCCTCATCCTGAATCGCCTTGCGCTTCGCGGCCCCTGTCCTGAGCATCCAATTTAAAAGCTCAGGCTCAACCATATAATCTATGACCTCGGTAACGCTTGGCATCAGTCAGGCCAATACTCTTTCAAAGTATCCCACCCGCCACCTATCGACTTCTGCAATCTCACAGACTCCCCCTTTTTAGCCAGATAATCAAACCTCTGATAAGCCTCTTCCCAATCCTGCTCTCTGTAGCTATCTCTATCGCTGTCCCACTCAGGCTTAGGCTCACCCTGAAAGTGCCTCCAAACCTGTACCCTGTATTCGCTCTGCTCTCTAAAGTTCTCAGTCTTATCAAACGGCTCTTTGTCCATGAGTAATCTCCACCTAGTTTCCTGTGGCACTGTAAGGCTCCACTGAGACATCAATCAGACCTTTGGCAGGGTCATCAAGTCTTTCAAATGTTCTCTTACCAAGGTCGCATATTCGGCTGAGCCTTTTAGCAGGACCTCTATCGACGCACACTGCGACAACATATCGTCCAGAGTCGAATGCTTTAATCTTGTAGCGCTTACCAAAATAGCATTCCCAAGACGCAAAAAAGTCTTCACCGCTTCGCTCAAGGTCTTTAAGCGCTCTACCGCTTGCAGTTGGGCAAGATTTGTGCGGATTTCTTGGGCAAGTTTCTCTGCTTGAATACCAGGAGGCTTTGCCTTCAAGCTTCATCTCCATTGCTTGCAGGTTGCGGCATAGGCATAGGCAAAAGCTCATACTCATTACAGCGAAAACTACGTCCGCAATATTTAGTTTTCGGGTCCATCTCATCGACCCAATAACTGAACTTGCCATCATCTTCCCGTTTAATCTCCTTAATGACACATTTGATTGATAATTCAACCGCCTCTCCCCACTTAAACTTTGGCTCTTTTGTCTGGCTCATTCGACTCCTCCTTTGGAATATCCCACTTGACCGATTTACATTTCGGGCAGACAAAGACCTCTACTTGTCTCGCCGTCCACTTCCACCCACACCTAAAACACTCTAGCCAATGTAACTTTACTTTTTTCAATGTATTACTCCTTTACTATTAATTAACATACATACTACAGTATACTATATAGGTAGTCAAGCTATTTCTTTTCTAATTCTGTGATAGATAGCAAATAACTGGCGCTTCGGCATCTTCTCAAAGCGGCCTCTTGGAGCCTTGAAGTAGTCCGATAGCCACGAAACAAGTTGCCATTTGTGAGAGGGAATCCAAAAGCAGTTCATTTTTTATTACCAATCTCTATTTGCGGTAAATAATTTTGTCCAAAAAGATAATGGTAGGCTTCCTGTCTTGTAAAAATATGTCCCCATCCCTTAAACTGTTTTGTTTCGTACTCCTTACCATTCCACTCTTTGAGTACGTCTTCAAAAGTAAATTCCTTTATTTTTAGAATCTCGTCACCTCCAAAATCTATATAAACAGGTTTCTCAGTCATACCAATATAAGTTCTAGGTCTCTTCCAATAAAAAGTTACATATTCATTCCCATATTTGCTTATTTTATGGTAGAACTTAAATCTTTCTTTAAATTTCTCTCCATTAAAAACCCAAATCATGTTATTGTAAAAACATTCTCGCTCACTTACTTCATCTTCACTTAAAGAAGAGGATTGCAGTTCGATAACCATACCATTTGGAAGTTGAATATCTGCCCTGTGGTTTCCAATAGGTACTTCAATAAATTTCTCATCAACACAATTTTGCCAACTAAGATGCCACTCTGAAACTGGCTCCCACCAATGGTCACACTCCAAAAGATTTTTATGTGCCCAGTGCCATACTTTAATGTTTCCACATTTAGCAATTATTTCTACTGAGCATAAAGGACAAGATGAGATAGCCCTAGGAGTAGCTTTTTGTCTAAATTTATCTAATCTCATCGCTTATCTCCAAAAGAATATTCTTGCCTTCTTTTCTCGATTTTAAAAATCCTTGTTCAATTAGAATATCTTTCATATCAAAAGCCTTGGTTCTATTTTTACTGACTAAGTGTCCACACTTTGAAAGAATAAGGGTAATAGTCTGATTTGTGTTTAAAGCCTCTCCATTCATTTCGTCTGAAAGTATTTTATAGGTAAGATAAACAGGGTCATACCAATCGAATTCTTTGGTCTTATCATTATATTTAACTACTCGCCTAAATATGGTATCGCTATTCCTAAGTTCGAATTCAAGATGTCTATACCCGCTTTGTGTACGGCCTTCCATAACTATCGTAGTATCGGCCCACCCTCTAAGAGCAGAAGTCCCTCTTATTCTCTCAAGCAACGCTTCATTAGTCTTTGCTCCTGCTGATACTTTTCTAAAGTGTTGTGACATAATTACAGACAGATTAAACTCAGACTTCAATAAGTCTAATCTACGAAATAGGTTAGACATTTGGGAAGCATTGTTCTCATCATAGGTATGAAAGTTAATAAGCGGGTCAATCACAAGAATATCAGGTTTTAGTTCTTTCAAATTGCTTTTGATTTCTTCTATGTCATTCTCTATTAAGATAGCTCCCCTCGTATTCCAGGCATAAGACCTTGATAAAACATCTTTATCTACGCTTCCATAGGTATTGATAAGCCTACTTTTTAGCTTGGGTTCTCTTATCTCCGCTTGCATAAGAAGTACCGATAGAGGCTTTAGAACCTTGAACCCAAGAAAACTTCCCCCTGTCATAAGCTGTCTAAGAAGAGTAAATACCAAGGTCGATTTCCCGGCTTTTGATTCGGCCCCGATAATCAACGTATCGCCACGCGAAAAAAGCCCTCCTTCAATGAAGTTTTCTTCGGGCCAATCAGTACCAAGCAGGGAAAATAGGTCTATCGGCTTTATTGTCAACTACTTACACCTTTTTTTTGCGTTTCGAATCTTCAAGTACTATAAAGAAAGAAAGAATGGTACTAATCAGTACACTAAAAAAAAGGGAGAGGGGTGCGCTCTAAACGGCGCCCCCCCTACCCTATTTTATTTAGTCAATACCAGTAGTACCATGAAGTTAAAAGTCATTGGTATTTGTGGTACTGTAAAAGGCCGAAATAAACCCCTAGCCCTCATACCTTGGCGGGTGCTCCTTGCGAGCAAAGAGTGTGTCCGAAGACACAATGAGGGCGTCGGGGAATTAGACGATGATTTCATTCTGCCCAGCCAAGGATTTATATTTCACGCCTTCTAGTTTACGAATTATTTACTCCCTGTCAACTCCTTTAAACGTTCTTCTGCATCCTGGGCCTGCAACTTCATCCGGGCTATTTGGTCCTTCAACCGGCTGATTTCCCGCTCATAGTCCATTTGGGCTTGGCGATACCTTTCAAGATAGGTCGTTTTCATGGCGTATTTGCCCTCCTTTCTTAATAACGGCACCCTGTTGATACCTGGTACAGTCCTGTATAGAGCCATACCGCTAGGATACCTCTAATTTGCGTCACGTTGCTATTAGAGCGATTCTCCCTATACAGTTTTAGACTCTAAAACATGTCCTTAAAATGGAGTCCTCCGGCTCGTACGTCTCCAAGAATCCGTAGCCTACTAGGTCGAGTTCGTTCAAGCGATACCTCCTTCCGATTTACTATCCCTCATCTGCTCATAGATTAAATCTACGTCAGGCTCAGGGCCGTCCGGCACTTCACCGCAAAATAGACAGCAATGGTCTTCGAAATCATGCTCACATTCAAACCCGCAAGCTTCGCAAATCCCCGCCTTAAATGACTTATGCTCGCAATCACTCATTTCCTTTTATTCCCCTTTCTCTTTTAGTTCCTTGATCCTGGACTCTAATGCCTCGATATTGTCCCATGCGTTACAGGCGGTAACGATGAAATCGGTGTTGCCTTCGTTTTCCATAGTTTTTGCATCAGATGTTGACAGTAAAATCCTATTCTTTTTGTCTCTTACTTGATATTGCCCCCATTTATGCCAAGGCCTTGGAGTAATCTTAACCTCCGTTTTTTCATTTTTGATTTGATTTAGCAAACAAACAGTTTCGTGAGGTTCATTCGGCTCGTAATCCTCGCAAATACACTTTTTTGTTTTCTCGCGCAACATATCAAACCCCTTTCTCTTGTGTGTTGGTTATTGGGTTAATTCTTTTATTATTCAATTAGCTTTGGGTTTCTTATTGTTGACGCTTTATCTAAAGCCGATAGGGCTTTTGCCGCAAGAGCAACAAGGTAACCATCGGCTTTGCAATGTATTGGTGTACCTAAAATTTCTTGGAGATAGACGCGTGCCTCAACAATCGAGTTTCTTCTTGCTTCCAGATTCTTTACCGCTTTTTTAAGAATATCCATATCTGCCTCCAATGCTTTAAATTTTCTCTCAAAGTTTTCTCCATCCAGCGCGAATTAGCTTGTCACATATTTCATTTGCCCAAGATGCTCCAAGTTCATCGTATATTTTTCCTAGGTCGTTAGTCATGTCGTTCATCATGCTAGCTTTCAAATCTTGTTCGCTTTTTATAGTCTTGGAGCCTTTTAACGGTTCAATTCCTGACTTCTCGTTATTGTAAGGGTAGCTCATATCGTTCCTTTCATTTCAATATATTTTTCTGCTTCTGATGGAGTGAAATAACCATCTTCTAACATATTCAAAACTTCATTAACAGATTCTGGTAACTGTAATATCCAT
>ERZ1292623.296-Hain-H51-01um-R1-296-length-55777-cov-7_pt2 | contig 44062 bp, 43 predicted proteins | sample MGYA00564398_ERZ1292623 | MGnify/ENA primary metagenome ERZ1292623 (study PRJEB36523, sample SAMEA6512633) | groundwater metagenome | collected 2019-01-07 | study: AquaDiva: Metagenomics assemblies of 32 groundwater samples
TAAGTAAAACTTTACCGACTGCATCTAAACTATTTTTACTGCAAGATTTTGGCGCATCATGGCTTGTATGCCAATTTGGATAATCAAAATCAATTATGTCGATTGTTGGTATGCCAGATTCATTTAAAGAAATATGATCATCATAAATTTCATTTCCTGGAGATTTTACAAACTGATGTACATTTAATTCTTCAGCGATATTCCAAATTTTTTGAATAAGTTTTGGAGCAAATTTTAGGGAATTAATTTCAATTGGAATTTGCAAATCTGCATCGCCAACCATATCAAGTAAAATTGCAAATTTTGGCTGGTAAGTTGGAGATTTCGTTTTAACAAAATGTTTAGCACCAATCGAATAATTTGCTAAATCAGATGGCTTGCCGTAATCTTCGCCATCAACTAAAAGTATATCGACACCAAAATCTAATTTATTATTTTTAAGTTGATTTGCAATCTCAAGTAAAACAGCAACACCGCTTGCGCCATCATTTGCTCCTAAAATTGGATTTAAGCGTAATTTTGGATTTGGATCATTTTCCGCTCTCGGTCGTGTATCCCAATGTGCAAGTAGCAAAAGACGATTTTTATTTTGTGGATTAAATGATGCAAAAATATTTGTTAAACGAAGTTGTTCGTTGTAACCAGTATGATAAAAAGTTTGTAGTGAAATTGAATCGGCATAAAGTTTTAATTCGTTTGCAAGATATTGTAATGTTCTTTCATGTCCGACTGAATTTGGATTTCGTGGTCCAAAATTAGTTTGAGTAATTAAATAATCCCAAGAACGATTTGCATCGAATTTCGGAACAAATATATTTTGTTTTTCTTTTTGAACTATTTTTACTTTATCGTTTTGCTTTTCGCATCCAATAAAAAATAAAAATACAAAAATTAATATCTTCATTTAATCCCTTTTAAATCGAGCTATTTCGATGCCTATTTTATCTTGTGCATTTCTATAAGCAGTTGGAGAGCCAATAAAATTTTGCATAAAAATTGAAAATGCGAACATCTCACCATCTTCAGATTTTATAAATCCAGTCAGAGAGGAAATTCCGCTGTGCGAGCCAGTTTTTGCGCGAAGATTATTTTCGGCTTTACTTTTTTTCATTCTATTTTTGAGTGTTCCATCAACTCCTGCGATTGGTAAAGAAGCGTACATTCGCTCGAACAATTCTTGGTTTACATAAATTGATTTTAAAAATATAATATAATGATTTGTAGTAATTAAATTATAGTTTGACATACCACTGCCATCAACAATTAAAAATGTTGTAGTGTCGAGTCCTAATTTTGAAACTGTTTCATTTACAATCCAAAGGCCGCTTTGTGTATTTCCCGGCGGAGAATATTTATAAGCCGACATTATTCTTAAAAGATTTTCGGCAGATAAATTATCGCTCGTTTTGTTCAAACGAACTACAATCGAATCTATTGGCTCATTGTGAGTTACAACTTTTAATGATTTTGGATTTACATTTTTAAATAACATATCACCATCAAATAAAATTCCATTTGATGATAATGTCTCTTTGAATAAATGAAGGAAATAATTATTCGGCAATACAACACTCAAATGTTCACTTACAGAATCGGTTTTTGAATTTATTATTCCACTAATTAAAATTGTATTTGATCTTTCAAAAGGATTTCTTTTGATTGAAATTGTTTCTTTCGATGAATCATTTAAAGTAATTGCTTGATTAATAATATTTACAAATGAAGTTGTTGGATTTATTTTTACTATTGGTGATTTACCAATCGAATCATTTGGAAAAACTGAAACAAAAATTGAATTTTGTTCAATTGTAAGTGGCGCCGAATAAGCCGCGTAATAATATGGTTCGTCATCCCACATCCAACCGTTTCCCCAATTATTCTGATCAAAAAAAGAAGTGTCGCCGAAAATATTTCCATCAATACGATTTACCCCAAGAGATTTTAATTGAACGACAACTAAATTTAATTTTGATAAAGTGAAAGATGGATCGCCAAAACCTTTTACATAAAGATTGTAAGCAGTTCCATTTTTTGAAATTGAATCAGTAAAAAATTCAGTTGGAATTGAAAAATCTTTTGAAAAATTTTGCAAAACAGTCGCGCTTGTCAGTAATTTTAAATTTGACGCTGGATGAAGCAGTAAATCAGGCTTATTTTCATACATTATTTCATCATTATCAAGTGAAACTATTTTTACGCTGGCAATTGTATTTTTAAAAATCGAATCTGATAAAATATTTTGTATTTGATTTTGAAAATTAATTTTTGATGAAGTGATTTTAAAAATATGCGACAATGGGAAACATCCCACAAAGTAAATTGAAAAAATAAAAGTTAAAATTAAATTTGTCATAATTTTATTTAATTTACTGAAAAACAATATCTGCTGCAATTTTAAATTTACACAGAATTATTTATATTCAAGAGTGAACAAATCAATTACAATTCTTGGAATAGAATCCTCGTGCGATGAAACATCCGCCTCTATTATATGTGATGGTAAAATTTTATCAAATATAGTTTCTTCCCAAAAAGTACATTCGCTTTACGGCGGTGTTGTTCCAGAATTAGCATCTCGCGCACATCAAAAGAATATTCTTCCAATAGTTCAAATGGCATTAGATGATGCAAAAATAGAAAAAAATAATCTTACTGCAATTTCTGCCGCAATAGGTCCCGGATTGATGGGCTCACTTCTTGTGGGATTAAATTTTGCAAAATCATTTGCGTATGCTTTGGGTATTCCGTTTATTTCTGTGAATCACATGGAAGCGCACATTTATTCAAATTTTATTGATGAACCTGTTCCAGAATTTCCATTTTTAAATTTAACTATTTCTGGTGGACACACACAACTTGTTTTGATGAAAAAAGATTTTGAATACGAAATTTTAGGCGAAACAATCGATGACGCAACAGGAGAAGCGTTTGATAAAGTTGCGAAAATGTTGGGGCTCGGTTATCCCGGCGGACCAATGATTGATAAAATTGCAAAAAATGGAAATGAGGAAAAAATAAAATTCCCACGACCAATGATTGATACTGATGATTATAAATTTAGTTTTAGTGGAGTAAAAACTTCAGTACTTTATTTTTTAAGAGATAATAAAATTATTCCACCAATCGAAGAAAATCTTTTAAAAGATATTTGCGCAAGTTTTCAAAAATCAATAGTTGATGTGTTGATTGCAAAAACATTTAAAGCCGCAGAAAAATATCAAATAAAAAATATTGCAATTGCAGGTGGAGTTTCTGCAAATAGCCGAATCAGAAATCAATTTAAAATTGAATGCGAAAAAAGAAATTATAAATTATTTATTCCACAAATTTCGTATTGCACCGACAATGCCGCAATGATTTCCGTAGTTGGTTATAGAAAATATTTATCAGGGTTTACATCGGCACTTACTTCAACCGCTCATCCATATTTAGAATTATCAAATTTATGAAAAAATTAAAAAATGAATTAACAAATAATCGCAAGAAAATCGATTTAATTGATAGGGAATTGATTAAAATATTAAATAAACGATATGGATTTTCGTTGGTGATTTCACAAATAAAAAGGGAAATGCGACTACCACTTTTGACTAAAAAAAGGGAAGTTGAAATTTTGGCAAATGTTGTAAAAAATAATAATGGACCACTGCCAGATATTGAGTTGAGAAATATTTTCAAAAACATATTAATCCAATCTCGCAAAGCCTCGCTAAAAAATAAATAATTTTGTGAACCAAAAAAATAAAAATATTATACTTTTTATTTTAACACTTATTACAGCATCAGCGTTGACGCTTTCATATTTTCTATTTTTAAAAGGGAACACTTTTTGGCATAAAGAAAAAACGATTTCTGTTAATAGAGGAGAAACTTTTAACGATGTAGTTGAAAAATTTCATAATGCGGGAATAATAAAAAGTAAAAAACTTTTTAAATGGGCAGGAGTAATTATTGGTTATGATAGAAAAATCCAAATTGGAAAATATAAAATCAGTTCAGGCTCTTCAAATCTTTCAATTTTAAATACGGTTACAGATCCAGCTAAGGCAATTAGATTAAATGTAATTTTATGGGAAGGACTTTCCGCAAAACATTATGTTTCGATTTTAAAAAATGAAGTTGGAATTGACTCAGTCGTATTTATGAATGAATTAAAAAAAATATCGTATTTAAAATTCAAAGATAATAGTGTAAAAAACATTGAAGGATTTTTAATCCCCGATACTTATGAATTTTATTGGCAACAAGACGAAACAGAAATCATAAAAAAAATTGTATTAGAGTTTAACAATCTTTTTGTCGATTCGTTACAAAGAAGAATGAAGCAAATGAATTTAACTTTGAACGAATTAATGACAATGGCTTCAATCGTTGAAGGTGAAACAAGGCATCATTTTGAAAAACCAATTATAGCCGGAGTTTATTATAATCGTTTGAAAAAAAGAATGCGATTGGAAGCAGATCCGACCATACAATATATTATCGATGACGGACCACGAAGATTGTTGTATGAAGATTTGAAAATAAATTCTCCGTACAACACATATTTAAATTTTGGTTTGCCTCCCGGACCTGTAAATAGCCCAAGTCGTGAATCAATTTTGTCGGCACTTTATCCTGCAAAACATAATTATCTTTTTTTTGTGTCAAATGGAATTAAAGGTCACACATTTGCAAATACATTTGAAGAGCACAAAAAAAATATTCGCATTTACAGAAAAATTTTAGCGCAAAAAAAGAAGTAATTTTTGGAAATCGTGCTTAATTTTTTTATATTTGTAAAAGATTTTAAGGAAAAAAATGAAAACTAAAATTCACCCAAATTATAAACCAGCAAAAGTACATTGTATTTGCGGCTCTATTTTTGAAACCCGCACAACTGTTGGAGACATTCACATCGATATTTGCAATCAATGCCATCCGTATTACACTGGCAAGCAAAAATTACTTGATGCAGCTGGAAGAGTTGAAAAATTTAATAAAAAATACGCTCGAGCAACCGCTACAAAATAACCGAAGCGAATTACGAATGACTCAAGCGGAATGTATATTAATAAATGCATTCCGTTTTTCATTTTGAAAGATGAAAAAAGAAATCACAATTTCGATTTTTGAAGACGAGCTGACTTCGAGATTTTTTCCGTTAGCTTATTTTCGCCCAATCTACAATCTTCGCACTGGGATTTTTTCCTTAAAAGAAAAAATATTCCTTTCTTACAAAAATATAAATCAAGGAATTTTATGTCGTGAGTATTTATCTGACTACATGAAAATCAAAAACAATTCTTTAATTGTGAATGATATAAAAACTGATGATGTTTTATTTTTAAATGGAAGAATTTTAGCAGATAAACATTTAGCAAAAACAATTCCGCTAAAAGGTGAAGAGGAAGTTTTTATTTCCAATGATACAATTGTTGCTATTCGCGCAAAAGGAAATCTTGCTAAAATAATTATCAAAAATTACGATGGTAAAATCGATTCAAGTCTAATTAAATCTCTTCCCAAAAAAAATGTAAATGTGCGACTAATTGAAAACCTTTGGGATTTAATAAAATTTAATGGAGAAGAAATTGAAAATGACGCAAAACATTTCAAATCATTTTCAACTAAAAATATTGATATTCACAAAAGCGTTCATCTTTTAAATAAAAAGCAAATATCAATCGGACGCGGAACAATTATTAAACCAAATGTTGTAATCGATGCTGAAAACGGTCCAGTAGTAATCGGAGAAAATGTTACAATACTTCCGCAGTCAGTAATTATTGGTCCGGCTTTTATCGGAAATAATTCTACTGTAAAAGTTGGAACAGTGATTTATAAAAATTCTTCAATCGGTGCGATGTGCAAAGTTGGTGGAGAGATTGAAGGAACAATTATTCACGGTTACTCAAACAAACAGCACGACGGATTTCTTGGGCACGCGTATATTGGTGCGTGGGTAAATCTCGGTGCGGATACAATCAACAGCGATTTAAAAAATAATTACGGAAATGTGAAAGTGCACATTGGCGGCGAGCCCGTTGATAGCAAAATGCAATTTGTCGGCTCGTTTATTGGCGACCATACAAAAACTGCAATCAACTCGGTTTTAAACACTGGAACCGTGATTGGCGTTTCGTCAAATATTTTTGGATTTGGTTTTCCGCCGAAATTTGTCCCAGCATTTTCGTGGGGTGCGGCGGGCGAAACTTTTACAACTTTTGATATTGAAAAAGCAATTATTGTTGCAGAAAGAATGATGTTGCGCCGAAAAATAATTTTAACAAATGAGGAAAAAATTCTTTTCAGAAAAATATTTCTATTGACGAAAGCTGAAAGAATTAAACGAGGAATGCCATCGTAATGGAAACTACTGAAACAAAAATGTTGTTCGATGGAGTTCGTGGCGTTGCAGTAAAAATTTTAAACAGAGTTGAACGAACTGACGCTTATCTTGATAAATTAATTTCTTACGAATTAAAAAATAGCGATTGGAATGATCTTGATAAATCTTTACTAAATGAATTAGTACACGGGGTTTTGCGCTGGCAATTAAAACTCGATTGGGTTATTAATGGATTTTTTCATGGAAGTTTTTCGAAATCGGAAGTTATAGTAAAAAATAGTTTACGAGTTGCACTTTATCAAATTTTATTTTTAGATAAAATTCCTCATCACGCAAGTGTAAACGAAGCCGTTACATTTATAAAACGAATTCGTGGTGAAAAAGCGGCGAATCTTGTAAATGCAGTTTTGCGAAATATAATTCGTTCGATTAATCAAATTAATTATCCCGATCCAAAAAAAGATGATGTGCAATATCTTTCAATCATGTATTCTTTTCCATCATGGATGGTGCGAAGATGGAAAGAAAGATTTGGATATGAAGAGACAGAAAAATTATTAACTGCAAATAATATTAAACCAACTTTAACAATTCGGTTAAATACAATTAAGATGAAACCAGATGCAATGATTGAATATTTGAAAAATCAAAATTGCGAAATCGAACGATCAAAATATTTACCACAATTTATTCGTTGCGCATCTTTATCAAGCATTGGTGAGTCTGAACTTTTCAAACAAGGATTTGTAACGGTGCAGGATGAAAGTGCGGGACTTGCTTGCACCTTACTTGATGTAAAACCAAATGAAACAATTCTTGACATGTGCGCCGCGCCTGGAGGAAAAACAACTTTCTTTGGTGAGGTGATGAATAATTCTGGAAAAATAATTGCGGTCGATAAATATTCCGAAAGATTAAAACTTGTGAAGGATTCATGCGCGCGACTCGGACTGAAAAATGTCGAAACAATTTCCGCCGATGGAAAAGAATTGCAAATGGAATTGGTCGATAAAATTTTGCTCGACGCGCCTTGTTCGGGTCTCGGCGTTTTATCAAAAAAACCAGATATAAAAATTAAAAGAGATATTGAAAACATTCGCGAACTTGCGAAATTGCAAACGGAATTGCTTCGACACGCGGCAACTTTAATCAAACCAAACGGCGCGATTGTTTATAGCACTTGCACGACGGAGCCGGAAGAAAATATGGAAATTGTAAAAATTTTTCTTAATGCTCATCCCGAGTTTAAAATTGATGATGCAAAAAATTATGTTAACGCCGAAGTTGTAAATGAGTTTGGCGCAATTGAAACTTTCCCGCATCGACATGGAATTGATGGATCTTTTGCCGTAAGATTTATTAAACAAAATTAAAAATGAGAACGATTGTAAAAAATAGACCCAAAGAAAATGAAGCATGGCAAAACGGTTTTTATTTGCTTGATAAACCAATTCCGAAAATAAAAAAATCAGAAGTTTTGATAAAAGTTTTTGCCGCGGCAATTTGCGGAACAGATGTTGGAATTTATAATTCCAAAGATTCTTTGCGAGTAACGATGTTGAAAGCGAAAACAAATCCAATTACAATTGGGCATGAATTTTCTGGAACTTTTGCTGAGGCAACACCACAAGCAAGAAAAATACTTTCAAAAATAATTTTTAATCGAGCTAAAAAAATACCTCAAATAAAAAAACTTATTCGTGGAATGTCGCTTGAAAAAATTTCGCAGGAAAAATATTTTTCAAAAATAATTAAGCATTTCCATTTTACTGCCGAGATGCATATAACTTGTGGTAAATGTTATCAATGCAAACAAAATGATAAACATGTTTGTCAAAATACAATTATAAAAGGTCTGCACGATGATGGAGCATTTGCCGAATATGTTTCTGTGCCAGCTGAAAATATTTTGCTTTATCACAAATCTGAAATACCACTTGAAATTATGGCGTTCATGGATGCTTTGGGAAATGCAACTCACACAATATTTTCCGCTGATGTAAAAGGGAAAGATATTGCAGTTTTAGGTTGCGGAGTTCAAGGATTGATGGCGATTGCAATTGCAAAAACTGCCGGCGCAAAAAATATTTTTGTAACAGATGCATCGCGTGAAAATTTTTCACACAAAAAACTTATTGAAAAAAGATTTGCTCTTGCAAAAAAATTTGGCGCAACTTTGTGTTTCGATATGGCAGTTGAAAACGAAAGAAATAATTTTTCAAACGAGATTTTTAAAATTACAAAAAATAATGGAATTGAGGCGGCATTTGAAATGTCGGGAAGTTATTCCGCCTATCGCGATGTTTTTAAAGTTTTACGAATGGGTGGAACATTTTCGCTTCTTGGTTTGCCAAGTGGAAATATGGAAGTTGATTTTGCAAAAGAGGTGATTTTTAAAGGGATTACGATAAAAGGAATTATCGGGCGAAGGGTTTTTGAAACTTGGAATCAAATGGAAATACTTTTGAAAAAAGGATTGACGAAGAAACTTATTTCAAATGGTTTTGTTACTCATCAATTACCTTTGGAAAAATTTGATGATGCGTTTGAACTTCTTAAAAATGGTGAAGCATTTAAAATTTTATTAAAACCATAAATATATTTTATGAACTATTTAAGTTTAATTAAAAGCGAACTTACTCGATTAACAAACGAGGAAAGTTTTAAATATGAAACTGCTCTCCAAAGTGCTCAAGATGGAATAGTAAAAGTTCGTGGAAAAGAATTAGTGATGCTCGGATCTAATAATTATCTCGGAATGTCGAACCACCCGACAGTAAAAAAAGCCGCAATTGATGGAATAAATAAATATGGTTACGGAGTTGCATCGGTAAGATTTATTTGTGGTACACAGGAAATTCATTTGGGGTTAGAAAAAACAATTTCAGATTTTGTTGGAGCTGAAGATACGATTTTATTTAGTTCTTCCTTTGCCGCAAACCAAGGATTCATCGCAACACTTTTAAATGAATCATTTGGCGAGGAAAATTATCGCGACGCTATTTACACTGACTTATTAAATCATGCAAGTATAATTGACGCAATTCGTCTTTGTAAATCTCAAACCACAGAAAAAAATATTTACGAGCATGCAAATCTAAATCAACTTGAACAATTTTTAGAAAAAGATAAAAATAAAAATTATCGTTTTCGATTAATTGCAACCGATGGAGTTTTTAGTATGGAAGGTGATTTAGTTGATTTGAAAAAACTTGTTGAACTTGCAAAAAAATATAATGCAATTCTTTTTGTAGATGATTGCCACGGGATTGGAGTTTGCGGAAAATCTGGAAGAGGAACACCTGAGCATTTTGGAGTGTTAGGAAAAATTGATGTGTTATCGGGAACACTTGGCAAAGCAATCGGTGGCGCGGCTGGTGGATATGTAAGTGGAAAAAAAGAATTAATTTCTTTTCTTCGACAAAAATCTCGTCCATATACTTTTTCAAATTCACTTCCTCCTGCAGTAGTATGCGCATCTATCGCGGCTTTTAATCTTTTAAAAAAAGATAAGTCACTCGTAAAAAAATTGCACGAAAATACTTTTTATTTTAGAAATAAAATTTCAAAACTCGGATTTAAAATTATCGATGGCATTCATCCTGTCGTTCCCGTGATGCTCGGTGAAACTGCGCTGACTCAAAAATTTAGTAAGGAGCTTCTAAAAAGTGGCGTATTTGCTAAAGGATTATGGTTTCCGGTTGTGCCTAAAGGCGAAGCGCGAATTCGAGTGCAGATTTCGGCGGCGCATAATAAAGCATCGCTTGATAGAGCGCTTGAAATTTTTTCAAAAGTTGGTAAAAAACTAAATGTAATTTAAAATGTTGCACACATATCACCATAAGTCAGATAGATTTCTTTTTGTAGATATGTTACGTTTTCTTGCAGTGATGCTAATGTTGCAAGGACACACATTTGAAGCATTTTTAAGTGCTGATATAAAAAAAGAGTCTTGGTATTTTGTACATGATTTGTTTCACGGATTAACCGCGCCGATGTTTTTATTTTCCTCCGGAGTTGCATTTGGAATATCAACTTTTAAAAAATGGGAAGATCATATTGAAATTGGATTTCCGATTTACAAAAGGATTTCTCGTTTTGTAGGATTAATTATACTTGGTTACGCATTGCATCTCCCTTTCTATGATTTTTTCAAATTACTTTTTGAAAGCACAGAATCAAATCTTTTAGATTTATTTCAAGTTGACGCATTGCAATGTATCGCGGTTACACTTTTATTTTTGCAAATATTAGCTTTCATTATAAAAGATGAAAAAAGATTTATGATTCTTAATTTAACTTTTGCGTTGATAATAATTTTCATCTCACCGATTTTATATAATTTAAATATTCGCAACTCAATTCCTATTTGGATTGGTTCATACATCAACAACGATTACCGTTCGTGGTTTCCACTTTTTCCATGGTCAGGTTATACAATGCTTGGAATAGTTTTTGCTTATTATTTTATTGAAGAGAAAGAACATGAGCATGCTGTTGTACTAATAAAAAAAATAGTTTTGTTTGCAATTGTAATTGGGGCGATTTCATTTATTTTATCAAACTTAAATATTTTACTTTATCCTCCGCACGATTTTTGGAAAGCAAATCCACTTGTAGTTTTTGGTAGACTAAGTGTAATAATTTTAATTATGAGTTCTTTGTTTTATTTAGAACAAAAAATTCATATAAAATCAAAAGTGCCAACTATCATCGGAAGTGAATCGTTATTTATTTATGTCGTTCATCTTATAATTATTTATGGTTCAGTTTTAAATTTGGGATTAAAATATTTATGGGGAGGAAAATTTAATGTCCTTCAAAGTTTAGCAGTATTCGTTTTTCTTCTTCTATTTATGACTTGGTTCGCAGTTTTTTGGCATCACGGAAAAATAAAATATCGAAAAACATTTATCTATCTTAGAATTGGATTTATAATCCTATTTATTTTCTTCTTTTTATATTAAATGGAAAAATCAAAAAGACTATTATATATTGACTATTTACGAGGTTTGGCGGTAATAGTAATGATTGAGGTGCATGTTGTAAATGCATTTTTGATTCGCGAGACGAGAGCCGAATGGTGGTTTGTGATTGTGAATTACATTAACGGACTTGTTGCTCCCTCGTTTTTATTTATCACTGGTTTTGCTTTTATAATTGTTTCCGAGAGGAAGTGGGAAAATTATTTAAGTGGTGGAAAATATTTACGAAAACAATTGCTAAGAATTTTACAAATTATTTTGATTGGATACGCGTTGCACTTGCCATATTTTTCTTACAAGAAATATACAAATACAATTCCCGAACAAATGTTGACCACCTTTTTAAAGATTGATATTTTGCATTGCATCGCCATAAGTTTATTTTTAATGTTAATGTTTATTTTGATATTTAGAAAAAAAGAAATAGTCTTATCCGTTTTAGTTGTATTAACTTTGTTGATTGTATTTTTAAGTCCAATAGTTTGGAGTACTTCATTTTTAGATTTACCAAAAGCATTCGCAATGTATTTGAATGCAGAACAAGGCTCGCTCTTTCCAATATTCCCGTGGATGGGATTTGTATTTCTTGGAGGGATTTCAGCATTTATATTTTCAAAGTATAAAGAAAAAGAAAAAATATTTGAAAAGATTATTTACATTTCAATTGCGATTATTTTTGTAACAATTGTTGTAAGATTAATATCTCCAAATGTTTTATTATCATTTAAACAGATTCAACCAAGTCCGAGTTTCTTTTTTCAACGCGCGGCAATTGTAACTTTATTATTGGGATTATTTGGTTTCATCGAATCAAAAAACAAACTCCCGAATAGTTTTATTAATATTGCTGGGAGTGAGTCGTTGGTAGTTTACACTGCTCATCTTTTAATTATTTTCGGATTATTTTTTGATGGAAAAAGTTTGTCCTCTATTGTAGGCACCACACAAACTTTTCAAACAACTTTGTTTATGTCATTTGTGCTGATTTTATTAATGTGTTTGACTGCGTATGTTTGGAATTTTATCAAAAATAAAAATATTTTATACGCAAGAATTATACAATATACGATTTTGGCTGTTACTTTAATTCTATTTTTTTCAGGGAGGTTTTAAATGGAAATTATTTATGGGCTTTTAATTGGTGCTGGAATTGCTTATTTCTTTTTTAATTATTTAAAAGGGAAAGGAAACTCAAACAGTGATTTATTTATCCAACAACAAGTTGAAAATTTACGCACTGAGTTACGAGAAAATATGAGTAACACTTCAACTCAAATAGCAAGAGAGGTTCGCAATATTACTGATGGAATGACGGGCACTTTAGAGGAATTTCGTAAATCTGTAAAAGATAAAATGGAATTGCAAAACAATACTTTATCTTCCAATTTCAGTAATGTTTCAAATGCTCTTCAAAGTGTTTCAAAACAATATGGCGAAATAAAACAATCAACTGAGGAGATGAAAAATCTGAGCCAAAGTTTTTTAAAACTTGAAGAATTACTTCGCTCGCCAAAACTTCGTGGTGGAATTGGTGAAGTTATGTTGGAAGAAATATTGAGACAAATTCTTCCAAGTCAAAATTATCAAATGCAATACACTTTCAAGAGTGGAGAAAAAGTTGATGCCGCTGTAAAAACTTCTCAGGGGATTTTACCAATTGATTCAAAGTTTCCACTTGAGAATTTCAGAAAAATGTACGAAGCTACAACTGAAGAAGATAAAAAATTATATTTTAAAACTTTTATTTCAGATGTAAAAAAACATATCGATGCGATTTCTAAAAAATATATTTTGCAGGACGAAGGAACTTTCGATTTTGCATTAATGTTTATTCCTGCTGAAAATATTTATTACGAAACAATTATAAAATCTGAAAATCAGAATGAAGATAAATCTTTAAACGCTTATTGTATTGAAAAGAGAGTTTTTGCTACTTCGCCAAATACTCTTTATTCACATTTAAGTTTAGTCGTGATGGGATTAAAAGGAATGCAAGTCGAAGAACAAGCAAAAGAAATTATGCAGAATTTAGATAGACTCAAAAAAGATTTAGGAATTTTTGAAAAGTCGTACGAATTACTTGGAAAACATATGAAGGATGCTCAAAAAATTTATGATTCTGGTTCAAAACAACTTGATAAGTTTGATATGAAGTTACAAATCACAACTGGCTCAAATGAAATTACTCCGAATCAACTAACTTAAATATCTTTTAGAATTTATTAATTATACATATATTGCATTAAATGGCTGAAAGAAAAATTAAACGAATAGGAATTTTAACCGGCGGTGGAGATTGCCCGGGACTTAATGCAGTTATTCGTGGCGTGGCAAAGCCTGCAATCAACGATTATGGAATTACTATAATTGGAATTGAAGATGGCTTCGAGGGATTTGTTGAGGGACGAATGCGCGAACTTTCTCGCGAAAGTACAGTTGGAATTATCGGGCTCGGCGGCACAATTCTTGGTTCCTCAAACAAGGGCGATCCGTTTCATTTTCCGACTGAAACTGTAAATGGCATTGAAATTGTTGACGCTTCTGCGCGTGTAATTAAGCATTACAAAGGATGGGGACTTGATTGTTTAATTGCAGTTGGTGGTGACGGAACAATGCACATCTCGAAAAAATTAACTGAGTTGGGAATGAATATTATTGGAGTCCCAAAAACTATTGACAATGATTTAGACGCAACTGACCAAACTTTTGGTTACGATACGGCTTTATCAATTGCGACTGAGGCGATTGATAGATTAAATACAACTGGTATGTCGCATCATCGCGTAATGGTGATTGAAGTGATGGGACGAAACGCAGGTTGGATTGCACTTGAAGCAGGACTTGCTGGTGGCGCCGATGTGATTTTGATTCCTGAAATTCCTTTTAAATGGGAAAATATTTTTCAAAAAGTTATCGAGCGAAGTACATCGGGAAAAAAATTCAGCATCATTTGTGTTGCTGAAGGAGCAAAAGCTGAAAGTGAAGAAATTATAATTAAAGAAAAAGATATTAAACGAACAGATCCAATTCGACTTGGTGGAATTGGAGAACATGTTGCAAAAAGAATAAGCGATGAAACAGGACTTGAAACTCGCGCAACCGTTTTAGGACATTTGCAAAGAGGTGGAACTCCAAGTGCATACGACCGAATTCTTGCAACAAGATATGGAACAAAGGCTCTCGAGTTGGCAATTGCCGGAAAATTTAGTCAAATGGTAAGTTTGCGCGGAACATCTGTTACAAGTGTTTTGATTGAAGATGCAATTTCTCGTCAACGACTTGTACCAAGAGATGGTGAAGTTATAAAAACTGCAAAAGCTGTCGGAACTATTTTTGGAGATTAATAAAAAATTCAAGTTTGCACTCGGAATATTTTTATGAATGATGTAATCTCGCCCGAAGTTTTACTCAATGCTTATTGTGAGGGATTTTTTCCGATGGCAGATTCGGTTAATGGCGATATTAATTGGTATCAACCAAAAAAAAGATCAGTTTTTATTTTAAAAGATTTAAAACTTCCGAGAAGCGTTAATCAAATAAAAAATAAAAATATTTTTAAAATAACTTTTGATAAATCTTTTGAAAAAATTATAAGAAGTTGCGCTAAAAGAGATGAGACTTGGATTTCGGAAAAAATTATTAAAACTTATTGCGAAATGTTTGAATTGGGTTTTGGGCATTCAGTGGAAGCGTGGAAAAATGGCGTAATTGCAGGTGGTTTATACGGAATTTCAATTGGCGGCGCTTTTTTTGGTGAATCGATGTTTAGTAATTTTAGCGGAGCTTCAAAAATTGCTTTGGCTAGTTTGATTAAGAAACTCAAATCTCAAGATTATGATTTTATTGATGCGCAATATATGACGACACATTTAAAAATGCTTGGTGCTATAGAAATATCAAACGCCGAATATTTAAATATTTTAAAAATAACTATCAAAAAGGATTGCAAGTTTTATGACAAAAATAATAACACAAACTGACTTTAAAAATTTAAAACTCTTTCATCGTGGTAAAGTTCGCGATGTATATGATTTAGGTGAACATCTTTTAATTGTTGCTACGGATAGAATTTCCGCATTTGATGTAATTTTTAATGAAGGGATTCCAAACAAAGGAAAAGTTTTAACTCAAATTTCAAATTTTTGGTTTGAATATTCTAAAGACTTAATCGAAAATCATATCATAACAACTAATGTTAAAGAATATCCACAAATCTGTAAAGAATATGAAATAGATCTTGATGGCAGAAGTATGCTCGTAAAAAAAACAAAGCCAATTTTAATTGAAGCAGTTGTTCGTGGCTATTTATCCGGTTCAGGTTGGAACCAATATAAAATTGATAATTCTGTTTGTGAAATTACTTTACCAAACGGATTAAAAGAATCTTCGAAATTACCAAATACAATTTTCACTCCATCTACAAAAGCAGAAATTGGAAAGCATGATGAAAATATTTCTTACGAAGAAACTGTAAAAATAATTGGGAAAGAAAATGCTGAGTTTATTCGCGACAAGTCAATCGAGATTTATCAGAATGCAGCAAAGTTTGCATTTGAAAAAGGAATTATTATTGCCGATACAAAAATGGAATTTGGAATTTACAAAGACAATATAATTTTGATAGACGAACTTTTAACTCCCGACTCTTCAAGATTTTGGTCAAAAGAAAAATATGTTGAAGGTAAATCGCAACCAAGTTACGACAAACAATTTGTACGAGATTATTTAATTTCAATTGGTTTCAATAAACAACCTCCGCCACCTGAAATTCCTCAAAATGTAATTGATAGTACAAGTAAACTTTATATCGAAGCTTTGAAAATTTTATCTGGAAAAGATTTGCAATAAAATGAAATTCAGTTTGCTTTTAATCTCTTCAATATTTTTTCTGCAAAATAATTTTGCTCAACAACTGTTAGAAGAAAAATCTTTCGATACAATTGCTGTAATGAATGGAAAATCTATTACAAGTGCTGATTTTATTACGCGATTTGAGTTAATGCCATTTCAAGGAAGCGATAAAAGTGGAAATCGAACTGACCAGAAGAATGAAATATTATACTCCTTAATTGCAGAGAAATTATTTTCACTTGAAGGATATAAGCAAAATGTATTAATTGACTCATTGTTAAAATCAAAAGAGGAATTTTTGATAAAAACTTTTTTACGAGATATACTTTACAAAACTTTAGTTTCTAAAACTATTTCTATTTCGCAAGAAGAATATTTATTGAAATATAAAAAATATTCCGAGCAATTAACTTTACAAGTATTAGCATTTTACGATTTGAAGGATGCTGAATTATTTCTAAAGAAAAATAAAAAATATAAAAATATTAGCAGTGCAATTAGTATTTACAAAGATTCATTATTCGTAATTGCCGATACAATTATAGCGACTGCTGGCTCACTTCAAAATGATTGGGATGAAGCAGCATTTGGAATAAATGAAAATCAATTTACAACCCCTTTAAAAATACCAAAAGGTGGAATTGCAATTCTGCGAATTTTAAAAAGAGAATTGCATCCGAAGTTAACAACACTAAATCTCACTGAACGAAAAAAATGGATTGAGAATCAAATTAAATCAATTAAAGAAGATAATCTTGCAAAAGAGACATTTTATAATTTGTTAAAAAATGAAAATGGAAAAAGTGATTCACTTCTTTTTGAGAAATTAGTTGAAACGATTTACAATATTGCGCAATCAATTAAAGGAAATAAAGATAAAATTATATTTGGGGATAATGAATATAAATCGCTTAGAATTGAGTTAAAAGATTATTTGAATAAAAATATAATTAGCCATACTAAAAATACAATTACGCTAAATTGGGCAATCGAATATTTACAAGCCGAAAGATTAGAATTCAAAGATTCCTCAAAGCAACAGATGGCATTACAAATAAATTCGGTTTTAAAAACAATAACTCAAAATGATATTCTTTCATCAATCGCAAGCCAAAAAGAATTACAAAGTTCAATCGAATTTAAAAATGATGTTTCGTTGTGGATGGATAATTATACTTATCATTTCATTCATCAAAATATTTTAGACACCATTTCTACATCTGAAAAAGAAATTGCCGATTATATTTTAACTAATAAAAATAGTTTAAAAAACATTCCAATTTCAATTAAAGTTTATGAAGTGTTTGTAAAAAATGATGACGATTTAATTACAGCATTAAAAATGATTGCTGAAGAAGTTGATTTTAATGAAATCGCAAAAAAATTTCATCGAGATGATTTTAAGGTAGGAAAATCAGGCTTATTTCACATATCTAAATATCCCGAAATCGGTGTTTACTCACTCTTAAAAAATATCAATGAGATTATTGGTCCAATTAAAATAAATCAAGGGTATTCAATTTTTAAAATTACTGATAAAATTGATTCTTCAAAGTATGATTTTCAGAATCAAATTCAATCAATTAAAAACCAAATTAAACAGGAAAAAATTAATTCGTATATCAATAAATTGGCAGAGAATTATAGTTTAAAAATTTATGAAGATAAACTAAAAAAAATCAATGTTTCAAATTTACAAATGTTTACCGTACGACAAATCGGATTTGGAGGGAGAATATTGGCGGCTCCAATGGTTTCTCCTCAATTTGAATGGGGTAAAAAATTTAAAGAAAATAAAAAGATTAATCCTTAATTGAAGAATACCCAAATAGTTTGTAATTTTAAATAGAGAGAATAATGAAACCATTAAATCAAGAAAATATATTAATTGCTTTACGAAATGTTTTAGATCCCGATTTAAATCGTGACATCGTATCGCTTAACTTTGTAAAAAATATTTCAATCAACGGAAAAAATCTTTCCTTGGATATTGAGTTGACTACTCCCGCTTGCCCGGTAAAAGATGATTTAAAAAAACAAGCTGAAGATTCAATCAAAAATAATATTGATGTTGAAAATATTTCAATTAATATGACTTCCAATGTTGCATCGCGCTCAATTTCGCAAAACTCAATTACACTTCCCAATGTAAAAAATACAATTGCAATTGCAAGTGGAAAAGGAGGAGTTGGAAAATCAACAGTTGCAGTAAATTTAGCAGTTGCGCTTGCACAGGAAGGAGCAAAAGTTGGATTGATTGACTGCGATATTTACGGTCCGAGTATTCCTCTTATGTTTAACATTTCTGAGAGACCGCAATTTCATAATCAAAAATTAGTTCCTATAGAAAAATATAATGTTAAAGTTATGTCAATTGGTTTTTTAGTCGATCAAAAGCAAGCAATAATTTGGCGAGGACCAATGGCAAGTGGTGCTGTAAAACAATTTTTAACTGATGTGGATTGGGGCGAACTTGATTATCTTTTGTTCGATCTTCCACCTGGCACTGGAGATATTCAATTAACTTTGGTTCAACAAATTCCATTAACTGGCGCTGTAATAATTACAACTCCGCAGGAAATTTCTCTCATCGATGCTCGCAAAGGGCTCGCTATGTTTCAAAAATTAAATGTTCCAATTTTGGGACTGATTGAAAACATGAGTTACTATTTGTGTTCTCATTGTGGCACGCGCGAACATATTTTTGATAATGGCGGCGGAGAAAAGTCAGCAAAATCAATGGAAATACCATTTTTAGGCGAAATACCGATTGATATAAAATTGCGAATTGGCGCCGATTCTGGTTTGCCGCTTGTTGAGGCTGAACCGAATAATCCGCAGTCGCAAATTATTAAAATGATAATGCGAAAATTAGCCGCACAAATCAGTATAAATAATTTAAAAGATAATAAAAGTGAAATTGATATTTCTCTCGGAGTAAATTAATATTTTTTGAAATGAGCACTTTAGAAGAAAGAATTAAATTATCGATAGAAAAAATTCGTCCTTATCTAAAAATTGATGGGGGAGATGTTGAATTAAAAAATATTAGCAATGATGGAATTGTTGAAGTTCAATTTTTAGGGAATTGCAAAATATGCCCACTTTCTTCGATGACACTTCGCGCAGGTGTTGAGAGAACAATTTTAATTGATAATCCCGAAGTTAAACGAGTTGAATTAGATTAGATTATTTTTTTAATTTTACTTCTAAAACTCTTCTATCTTTAATTTGTAAAATTCTTCCGCCAACTTTTTTTATCAAATCATAATTATGTGTCGCCATAATTATTGATGTTCCTCTTTTATTAATTTCAATTAAAAGTTTTAAAATATCAAGCGATGTTGCAGGATCAAGATTTCCTGTTGGTTCATCTGCAATTAATACAATTGGATCATTTACGATTGCGCGAGCAATTGTAACTCGCTGTTGTTCGCCACCAGAAAGTTGATGAGGAAAATAATTTTTTTTATGCGTAAGTCCGACATGCGCTAAAGATTGCGCGACTCTTTTTTTAATTTCAGCATTTTTTGTGTTTGTAACCTGAAGCGCAAATGCTACATTTTCAAAAACAGTTCTGTCTTCTAAAAGTTTAAAATCTTGAAAAATTATTCCAAGTTTTCTGCGTAGTTTTGGAATATCATTTTGCGTAATTGCATTTGAAGCAAACTTTTCAATTATAACAACTCCTCGGCGTGGAAGAATATCCATAAACAAAAGTCGAAGCAATGTAGATTTACCACTTCCAGTTGAGCCAACAAGCGAAACAAATTCTTTCGGTTTAATCGAAAAACTTACATTTTCAATTATTGTACTTGCAGAGTAGCCGAAGGTAACTGAATTAAGTGTTATCATTTTCTTTCTCGATTTGTTAAAATATTTTTTGCAAGTTCGATTGCCGCAATCATACTTGAGGGATTAGCAATATATTTATTTGCAATATCATAAGCGGTGCCGTGGTCTGGAGATGTGCGTAAAACCTTTATTCCCGCCGTAAAATTGACGCCATTTTCAAATTCTAATAATTTTAAAGGAATCAATCCTTGGTCGTGATACATTGCTAAAACTGCATCGTAGTTTTTAAATTGCTTTGTTCCAAAAAATCCATCGGCGGCAAATGGTCCTTCGACCAAAATATTATTTTCTTTTGAAATTTTTATTGCTGGCGAAATAAATTCTTTTTCCTCAGTGCCAATTTCGCCATTTTCACCTGCATGCGGATTTAAACCGAGTACTGCGATTTTCGGCATTTTAATTTTAAAATCATTTTTCAAAGTAGTATCTACTATTTTTATTTTTGATAAAATTCTTTCTTTTGAAATACCACTTGCAACATCTTTTATTGGAATATGAATTGTTGCAAGTGCAACTCGTAAACCACCTGAAACTAACATCATTGTTGATTGTTCCGAACGACTTAACATTGCAATCATTTCTGTTTGTCCAGGAAAATTGTATCCTGCTAAATGCAATGCTTCTTTTGAAATTGGCGCGGTTATAATTGCATCAACTGATTTATTAAGCGCAAGCGAAACCGCTTTTTCAATTGCCATTCCAGCGCAAACTCCTGCATCGGGAGAAATTTTTCCGACTTGCAATTGTTTAATATTTATTTTAGAAACTTCAATTACTGGAATTGAATTCTTTTCAATTTCAGTTGGGTAGTTATCTATCTTTACAAGTTTTAATTTCAGTTTTAATTTCTTTGCAACGAAATCAAAAATATCAATCGAACCAATCAAAATAGGATTTACAGTATTTAAAATATTCTTCTTTGAGATAGATTTTAATACAACCTCCGGTCCAATCCCATTAAAATCTCCAATTGTAATTGCAATTCTTGGCTTCATTTTTTCCATTTTTCAATAAACGAAGTAAGTAATCGTACACCAACTCCCGAGCCACCTCGTTTTGCGTAATCAAAATTTTCTTCTAAAATTGCAGTTCCGGCAATATCTAAATGCGCCCATTTATAATTTCCAATAAATTTTTTCAAAAATAGTGCGGCAGTAATTGCGCCAGCCCATTTTCCACCAACATTTTTTACATCAGCAATATCACTTTTAATTTGCGATTCGTATTCTTCATAAAGTGGCAATTCGCATAATCGTTCAAAAGTTTCATCGCCAATATTTTTAAGCGAATCATTTAAAATTTTGTCGTTTCCCATCAAACCGCTTGCATGCTGACCGAGCGCAACAACGCAAGCGCCAGTTAATGTAGCTAAATCAATAACAATATCAGGTTTAAATTTTTCCGCGTAACTTAACGCGTCCGCCAAAATTAATCTTCCCTCCGCGTCGGTGTTGTCAACCTCCGAAGTTTTTCCATTTAAATGTGTGATGATGTCTCCGGGTTTGATAGAATTTCCGCTCGGCATATTTTCGACCGAAGGAATTAATCCGACAACATGCATTGGAATTTTTAACTTTGCAATCGAATAAAAAGTTCCGATAACTGCGGCCGCACCACTCATATCCATTTTCATCTCAGCCATTCCATTTGATGGTTTGATTGAAATTCCACCACTATCAAAAGTTACACCTTTTCCAACAAGTGCGATAGTTCCCTTATATTTATATTTTGAACCATGTTCTAAAATAATAAATCGAGCAGGTTTGTCGCTTCCTTTACTTACGGCAATTACTCCACCCATTTTTAATGATGAAATTTTTCTTTCATTCAAAATCTTAATTTTGAAATTTGCTTCTCGAGCATATCTTTCAGTTTGCTCTGCAAGTGTTTTCGGATAAATTTCATTTCCCGGCGCATTGGAAAGATTTCTTGCAACTATAACTCCTTTAGAAATTATTTCTCCTCGTTCAACTCCATTTTGGAATTCCACAATGTGTGTAGATTCATTTAAAAGAAAAAGTACGCTTTCAAGTTTATCATTTATTTTTTTAGTTTTATATTTATCGTACGAATAAAGCCCGAGTAAAATTCCCTCTACGAATGATTGAGCTAATAATTGAGTTGAAAAATTTACTTCCTCAATTAGTGGAATAGAAATTGCAAGAGACTTTGATTTTAATTTCTGTGCTTCATTAGCAATTTTTGAAGAAACGCGTCTGATTATTTCATTAGAAAATATTTCTTTTTTACCAAGTCCAATTATAGAAATTCTTGGAGAAATGGATTCTTCATCTGAAAAGAATGTTATAATTTCTTTCGCTTCACCTTTAAACTTTTGTAAGCGAATGACATTTGCAATTTTCTTTTGAAGGTTTGGAGAAATTTGTAAAATTTGCTCTTTTTGAAAATCAGAGTTCTCAAAAAGAAATATTGCCGATACTCCAACATCAACAACTTCAGGTTTTTTATGCGAAAGTGTAAAAATCATAATTTCCTCAATTAATATTATTTAAATAAAAACTAACTCTTTCTAAAACTGTTTGTTTTACCTCATCAATTTTACCGTTTAAAACCGTTGCACTTGCGGCATTTAAATGCCCTCCGCCACCAAACTCTTTTGCAAATAAATTTACTGGCATACTTCCTTTTGAACGAAATCCTATTTTTATTCTTCCATCAAGTTCGGTAAAAAGTATTGTCAAGATAACTTTTTTTAAAGTCAAACCAAAGTTAATAATATTTTCTACATCTTGCTCATTAGTTTTTGTTTCGGAAAAATCTTTTTTTAATAACTCCATTGTAGAAAGTTTTCCTTCATGCGCAATTTCGATTGAAGATAAAGCGCGTGAAATCAATTGCATTTTTTCAATTGATTCCTGCTCATAAATATTCTGATAGATTTCATTTGGAACTGCGCCAATAGAAATTAATTCAGATGTTATTTTGTGTGTTTTGTCGGAAGTTGAACCGAATCGAAACGAGCCAGTGTCGGTCATTATTGCTGTGTACAAAGCAGTGGCAATTTCTTTTGTTATTTTTGTTTTATCAATTTCAGAAACGATTTCGAAAATCAATTCACCTGTTGATGCGCTCATTTCATCTATCAAACTTATAGAATAAAACATTTCCGGTTCTGTGTGGTGATCAATGCAAATTATTTTTGCATTACTTTTTTTAATGTCATCAATTAAAGAAGGGAATCTTTCAAGTCTGTTCGCATCCAATACGGCGATTGCATCGCAGGATTGCAGAAAATTACTGTGAGAAGTTTTATTGTAAACTTCAGTCGCAAAACTCTTCAGCAAAAAATTATAATTTTCTGTAGCAGGATTGTCATTAATAATTCTAACTTCAATGCCTAAAGATTTTAAAAAAATTCCCAACCCAATTTCAGAACCAATTGCATCGCCATCTGGTTTTATGTGAGTTGTAATTGCAATCTTTTTTGCGTTTAAAAAGGTATCGCAAATAGATTTAATTTGTTTTTGTCGTTCAATCATTATTAAAATAAAAATAATAAAAAAAGGTGAGGCGTCAAACTTACCTCACCTTTAAATTAAAAAGAAAATAATTTATGCAATCTCCCAAGTTTCTCCACTATTTAAAATCTTTTCAAGTTCACCTTTGCCCAATTTATTTTTGGAAAATTGAATTTGCTTCTCAACTTCATTTTCGTAAATCGGTCTATCAATGTTTTGAAAAACTCCAACTGGTCGTGGCAATTCCTCATTATAAGTCATATTTGCAAGGATAAATGCAAGTGTCGAATCTTTTTCGTTATGAACCATTAAATCACTTTCAGAATATTTTCCATCGGTTAAAGAAACAACCTTTGGCGTAAATCCATCAAGCCGAATTCCTTTATCTTTATTGATTCCAAAAATAAGTGGCTTGCCATGTTCGAGAAAAATAACAGATTCACTTTTCGTCTCTTTTTCTGTGAATTGAAAAAATGCTCCATCGTTAAACACATTACAATTTTGGTAGATTTCAACAAACGATGTTCCTTTATGCTCAGCCGCGCGTTTGATAATATTTTGCATATGTTTCGGATCTCTATCTAATGTGCGAGCAACAAATGTTCCACTTGAACCAAGTGCAAGCGCCACAGGATTAAATGGATTATCAACCGAACCGAACGGAGTTGATTTTGTAATTTTTCCAAATTCGGAAGTAGGTGAGTATTGTCCTTTTGTCAATCCATAAATTTGATTATTGAAAAGTAAAATATTTACATCGAGATTGCGACGAAGCAAATGAATGAAATGATTTCCGCCGATACTTAATGCATCACCATCGCCAGTTACAATCCAAACCATTAAATCTGGGCGAGCAATTTTTAATCCAGATGCAATTGCAGTTGCTCTTCCATGAATGGAATGAAAACCGTAAGTGTTCATGTAATATGGAAAACGACTCGAGCAACCGATTCCCGAAACAAAAACTATTTTTTCTTTCGGCACATTAAAATCTGGCATCACTCTTTGAACTTGCGCCAAGATAGAATAATCTCCACAACCCGGGCACCATCTTACATCTTGATCGGAAGAAAAATCTTTCGCAGTATATTTTTTTTCGCTCGATTGAATTTTATTTACAACTTCTTCTATTAAAGTATTCATGTTATGCTCCAAGTATTTCATCAATTTTATTTGCAATTTCGCTCGACTTAAATGGCAAGCCTTGAATTTTATTAAGTCCGATTGCAGGAACTAAAAAATTTGAACGAAGTATTTTTATTAATTGTCCATTGTTAAGTTCTGGTACGAGAATATTTTTGAAGCCACTTAGAATCTCTCCAATATTTTTTTGAAATGGAAAAATATATTTCAAATGTAAATGCGAAACAGATTTACCTTCGGCTTGTTTTTGATCAACCGCAGTTTTGATTGCGCCATAAGTTCCACCCCAACCAATAACGAGTAAATCGCCTTGTTTTGCGCCATCAATCTCGGCAAGAGGAATATCATTTGCAATTCCATCAATTTTTGCTGCGCGAAGTTTTATCATCTTCTCATGATTTTCAGGATCGTAACTTATATTTCCACTCCCATCAGCTTTTTCAATTCCACCAATTCGATGTTCATGACCAGCAGTTCCGGGTATCGCCCATTGTCGTGCAAGAGTTGAGTCATCTCTTTTGTAAGGAATAAAATTTTCATTTTCTTTTACAAAATGAACAGGAATTTCTTTTAAAGAATTAGGATCGGGAATTAACCACGGCTCACTTCCGTTTGCTAAATATCCATCGGTCAATAAAAAAACTGGTGTCATATATTTTAGTGCGATGCGTGAAGCTTCGTATGCCATATAAAAACAATCGCCGGGAGTTGAAGCCGCAATTACTGGGACAGGCGCTTCGCCATTTCTTCCGTAGACTGCTTGCAACAAATCTGCTTGTTCGGTTTTAGTTGGAAGCCCAGTTGATGGACCACCGCGTTGCACATTTATAATTACAAGTGGCAATTCAGTCATCACTGCAAGTCCGATGGCTTCAGTTTTTAATGCAACACCCGGACCACTTGTTGTAGTGATTGCAAGCGAACCACCAAATGATGCGCCGATTGCACTTGCGATTCCGGCAATTTCATCTTCGGCTTGAAAAGTTTTCACACCAAAATTTTTAAAATAAGACAACTCGTGCAAAATTTCACTTGCAGGAGTGATTGGATAACTTCCTAAAAATAATTCAAGTTTAGATTTTTCTGCCGCGGCAACAAAACCAAGCGCAGTTGCTGTGTTACCATTTATGTTTCGATATTTTCCTTTTGGGAGTTTTGCGGGTTTAACATCATATCGAATTGCAAAAATTTCTGTAGTTTCGGCAAAATTCCAACCAGCTTTTAAAACTCGAATATTTGCATTTATAATTTCTGGTTTCTTTTTAAATTTATCTTCAATAAAACGAATTGTTTGATCAAGCGATCGATTGAACATCCAATAAGTCATACCGAGCGCGAAGAAATTTTTTGTTCGCTCAACAATTTTTATCGAAAGATTTAAATCCTGCAAAGCAAGCGTAGTCAGTTTTGTAACATCAGCCGAAAAAAGTTGGTAAGATTTTAGCGAATCATTTGTAAGTGGATTTTCAGCATAACCTGCAAGCTTTAAATTTTTATCATTAAAGCCATCGGTGTTTGCAATAATAATTCCGCCAGCAATTAAACTTCGCAAATTAACTTTTAAAGCCGCGGCATTCATCGCAATTAAAACATCGCAATAATCGCCGGGAGTGTTGATTTCGGAGCTTCCAAAATTTACTTGAAAACCGCTAACGCCGTACAAAGTTCCCGCGGGCGCGCGGATTTCGGCAGGATAATCTGGAAAAGTGCTTAAATCATTTCCCATCGCGGCAGTTGTAAGTGTAAACTGCGAACCAGCGATTTGCATTCCGTCGCCAGAATCGCCAGCAAAGCGAATAATTACACTATCTAATATTTTTGTTTCTTTACTCATATAATTTTTGCTTCCTAATTTTTAAGATAGATCGTTTAAAAAGGGAAGAAGGTTTTGCAGTTTACTAGCAAGAATTGATAAATAATTTGTGAAAACTAAAACTCCAACTATCACAAGTAAAATTCCTCCAACCACTTCAATTGTGTGAAAATATTTTTTAATTTTATTGAAAAATGAAAAAAATAAATTAATGCTGATTGCTGTAATTAAAAAGGGAATTCCAAGCCCGAGAGAATAACTTGTTAAAAGTAAAATTCCCTCGCTGATGGTTTCCTGTTGTGCCGCGATTGATAAAATTGCGCCAAGCACCGGACCAATGCAGGGAGTCCAACCAAAAGCAAAAGCCATCCCGATTAAAAATGAGCCAGCAACACCAAATTTTTTTTCCTGCAATTGAAATCTTTTTTCGTAATTCAAAAAAGAAATTTTAAAAAGTCCAATCATGTGCAAACCGAAAATTACAATTAACACTCCAGCAAATTTACTAAGGATTGGTAAATTATCGTTAAACGCAATTCCAATTTTTGTGGCGGCCGCACCAAGTAAAATAAAAATTAGTGAGAAGCCAAAAATAAAAGCAAGCGCATTAAAAATAACTTTTTTATTTATTTTTGAATTTCCATTTTCATCTTTTAAATCTTCAAGTGTTGAGCCAGAAATAAACGAAATGTAACCTGGAACAATCGGTAAAACACAAGGCGAAATAAAAGAGAGGAGTCCAAAAATAAAAGCAGTAAATAAATTTATTTGTTCCATAACTTTCTCGTACAAATTTACACCAATATTGAATTAAAATCAATTTAGGAATTACATCAATGATGAATTATATTTATAAAAAAATTGGAGAAAATATTTTATGGGTTTTAATTGTGGAATCGTAGGGTTGCCAAATGTAGGTAAATCAACATTATTTAATGCAATAACTTCCGCTGGCGCTGAAGCGGCAAACTATCCTTTTTGTACAATCGATCCGAATGTTGGAGTTGTCGCAGTGGAAGATGTGCGAATGGACGAACTTTTAAAAATTTATAATTCTGTAAAAATTGTTCCAACATCGATTGAATTTGTTGACATTGCTGGGCTTGTAAAGGGCGCAAGCAAAGGGGAAGGACTCGGAAATCAGTTTTTATCACACATAAGAAGCGTTGATGCAATTGCGCATGTTGTAAGATGTTTTGATGACCCAAATGTAATTCATGTTGATGGAAATGTAAATCCGAAAAGAGATATTGAAGTTATTGAAACGGAACTAATTTTTAAAGATTTGGAAACGGTTGAAAAAAAATTGCAAGAAGCGGAAAGAAAAGCAAAAACTGGTGATAAAAAATTTCGCGCTGAAGCAGATTTTTTTATCAAACTACAAAATCATTTAATGGGATCACGACTTGCACGATACATAAAATGCGAAAATGATGACGAAAAAATTTCTCTTCGCGATGCACATCTTTTAACAAATAAACCTGTAATGTATGTTTGCAATATTCACGAAAAAGATTTATTGAAATCAAATCCGTACATCGAACAAGTTAGAGAAATTGCCGCGATTGAAGATGCGAAAGTTGTTGTCGTAAGCGCGGCAGTTGAAGCAGAAGTTGCCGAATTACCAAAAGAAGATCGCGCAGGATTTTTACAAGAACTTGGTTTGAAGGAATCTGGTTTGCAACAAGTTATAAGAGAAGGAATGGAACTTTTAAAATTAATTACTTTTTTTACCGCAGGTCCAAAAGAAATTCACGCTTGGACAATTACAAAAGGTTCAACTGCTCCGCAAGCCGCTGGCGCAATTCACTCCGATTTTGAAAAAGGATTTATAAAAGCAGAAGTGATAAAGTGCGATGATTTATTTCGGCTTCGAGATGAAGTGAAAATAAAAGAGGCTGGTTTGCTACATATTGAAGGAAGAGATTATATTTTTGAAGATGGCGATATTGCTCATTTTAGATTTAATGTTTAAATGAATAATGACGAAATAAAATTGTTATTCAAGCGAGTTGAAGAAAAAAATCTTTCGATAAAGCATGTTTGCGAGGTTGGTGTTTATTTACCTCAAACATCAAACATTTTAAATTTTATACAAAATGGAATTAAGGCGACTTTAGTTGAGCCAGATAAAAATAATATTGAAGCAATTAAAAATTATTTTGGAAAATTTAATATTACAATTTACCCATTTGCAATTTACGATTATAATGGAACGCTTGAATTAATTCAATTTGGAGCATCAACATTTGCGGCGCCACTTAAATCAAGCCCTGCGCTTGTAAATGAAAAAAATAATTTAAATGATAAAAATAAAATTGAAGTTGAATGCCGACGATTTGATGAAATTGACGATGGCTCAATTGATCTTTTGAGTATTGATACGGAAGGTTGCGAATGGTTTGTTCTAAAATTTATGAAGAGTCGCCCAAAAGTTATTTCGATTGAAACGCACGGTGATGCTTATGTAAATCCTTTTATAAATGAAATTAGAAAATGGATGAAAAATAATAATTATAAAATTTGGTACAAAGATTTAACCGATAGCGTATTTGTTAAAAGTGATTCAGTTGAAATTAGTTATAAAGAAAAATTTGAGTTATTGAATAAAACTATTATAATTAATTGGCGTACGATTGAATACAGATTTAAGAAAAGATATTTGTAAATAAAAAATCCCACAAAAGTTTGCGGGATTTTTTTTGAAAATTGTTAATTGTTAACTGTTGATTGTTAACTGTTAAATGTAATTTACATTCCAAGTTTCATTTTTGCTTCTGGGCTCATCATCGATGGATTCCACGCAGGTTGCCAAACTAAACGAACATCTGCTTCGCTAACACCGGGAATTTTTAAAACTCGCTCTCTCGCATTATTTGCGATGTAAGTTGCCATTCCGCAACCGGGAGTTGTGAGTGTCATTTTCACACCAACCCAACTATCAATTATTTTCACATCGTAGACTAAACCTAAATCAACAATGTTGACAGGAATTTCCGGGTCGTTCACATCGCGAAGCGCGTCGAAAACAATTTTGGAAGTAAGTTCTAATTTTTGTTCGTTTTCCATTTCGTTGATATAATAAAATTATTTTGTAACAAATTCAAATTTAAAATAACCAGATGCGCCTTGGTCGTTATAATAAGTAAGCATTTGCATTTTAATTTTTTGAAAAAGAAATAATAAATTTTGTAATTAATTCCTTTTCATTTTCAGTAGCTTTCGAGTCATTTAACATTTCAGGAAGTAATGCTTTCCACTCATATTTTGTGTGCGTTTTTGGGCTTGGCAAATTGTGACAGCCCGAACAACGCGTAATAAAAGCATCTCTCGCCAAAATAAAATCTTCTTTTGTAAAATCAGGATAATTCGATTTTACAATTCCAACATTATCGAAGGATAATGTTGGAATTACACTACTACAACTTGCAAAAATCGTGCCACAAAAAAATAAAATTAAAAAAATCCTCATAATTATAATTCAAAAGCGAAAAGAATTCTTGCAAGACTTCTTTCGTAACTATTTAAATTTAGATTTCCGCTTGTTGCACCTTTTAATGCTTTTACTTGGGGAAGATAAGTTGCAACTACCCAAAAATTTTCGGTTGAATAAGAAATTGATGGACCTAAAAATAAAACTGAATTATTGATTTTATTTTCAAGTAAACTATTTTTATTAACCGCTTCTAATCCAACAGAAAAATTATGTGTAAAGGAATATGAAGCGCCAAAATCTATTTCAAAAATATTTTCTTGCGATTTAACTTCAATGCCATTTTTGAAGTCATATTTGTTTTCGAGCTCGTAGACTAAATTTAAAGCAAATAGAGTATTATCAATTTTTTTATCGAAAAGTAATTTTCCTTCATATTCAGTTTCGTGCGGATAAAAAGTGAATTCACTATAAAGTGCAAATCCGATTGGATCAGCAACATTATCGGAAATTTTATATTTCCATTCATTTGAAAAACCGACATTTGTTTTGCGGGAAATCGATCCTCCAGCAGTTACGCCATTGTCATCTTTTAATTCGTTTGTTAAATTTAAATAAAAAGCAGTTTGCAAATTATTTCCCAATCCGATTTCGTATTCCACTCTTTGGTCAAGTCTTCGGAAAAAATATGAACGAGCAATTCGGGAAGTATTCCAAATTTCAATTTCGCGAACTCTTTTTGGTAAAACATTCGATTCGTATGTGTATGAAAATTTTCGCTCGTTTGAAATAGAAGTATTTGCAAACACAAAAGCGAATAAAATTAATGCCAATAAATAAAGCATCGGTGAATTACTGTTTTTTTGGTGTATCATTACAGCTCCTTTTTGTTTGGTTTTTAAATGTGAGTACCAAACAAATGACATTCTCTTAAATTTTTCTTAAATTGAATCCAAGAGTTGTCATTTATGGCACTCTGTTTTGGTGTATTGCCAGCAGACCTTTGTGGAGAAGTTGGCAATACATTTTTTATTTTTTTACATCGCAGTTATCACAGCCGGAATTATTTTTTTTATTTCTGTAGGAATAAATCAAATAAACCAAAGCCATCAAAACTATTATCGAAACTATTAAATCTTGCAAATCCATTAAATCAAAACTCCAATCCTATAAACTAAAAAAGTTACAAAATATGCCAACAGCGTCATGTACGAAAATTGTATCGCAGGCCATTTCCAGCCGTTGGTTTCGCGCTTCATTACGGCAATGGTTGATAAACATTGCATCGCTAAAACATAATAAACTAAAAGGCAAATCGCGGTTAAAATTGAAAATGAAGGTTTGCCAGTTTGCTGATTGATTTCGGTTCGCATTTTTTCGCCGAGAGATGAATTTGAATCATCTTCGATATTATAAATTGTTCCCATCGTGCTGACGAAAACTTCTCTTTGTAAGATTGATGTAACAAGTCCGATTCCAATTTTCCAATCAAAGCCAAGCGGTGCAATTGATGGCTCGATAAATTTTCCGATTTTGCCAGCAAAACTTTTTTCAAGTTGCTCGCTTGGATTTGCGTTTTCTATTTTTGGATAAGATGCTAAAAACCATAAAACTATTGAGACGGCAAGAATAAAAGTTCCGGCTCGTTTTAGAAAAATAATTGAACGCTCCCACATAATTTGAAAAAGAGTGCGAAGCGATGGCATTTTATATTGTGGCAATTCAATTAGGAAAAGTGGAGTGGCGCCTTTTAATAAAGTTTTTTTAAAAATAAAACCGAATACAAGCGCGGCTAAAAGCCCAAGCATATAAAGTGAAACAAGTATTAACGCAGGAAGTGAAATTATTCCGAAGATGGAATTGTTCGGAATGAAAGCCCCAATCATTAAAGTGTAAACCGGAATTCGCGCGCTACAACTCATTAGTGGTGCAATCATCATTGTTGTGATTCTATCTTTTTCATTTTCAATTGTGCGAGTTGCCATAATTCCGGGAATTGCACAAGCAAAAGAACTCAAAAGCGGAATAAAAGATTTTCCGTGCAAGCCAACTTTGCTCATAACTTTATCCATGATGAAAGCCGCACGAGCCATGTAACCGCTATCTTCAAGAATTCCGAGAAATAAAAATAGAAAAACAATTTGTGGCAGAAAAGAAATTACTGCTCCAACTCCACCAATAATTCCATCAACTACTAAACTTTCAATTTGCCCCGAAGGAAGAATTTTAGAAATTTCTGTTCCGAGAAAATTAAAAAATAAATTAATCCAATTCATTGGAATGGTAACCCAACTAAACATAATTTGAAACATGAAGGTCATAATTCCGAAAAAGAAAATAAAACCAAAAAATTTATGAGTCAAAATTCTGTCAACTTTATCGCTTAAGTTTTTAATTTCAGTAAATTTCTTTTTCACAGAAATATCACAAACCAATTTTATCCAATCGTATCTTGAATTTATAAATGCACTTCCGCGATCAATCTCTAAAAAATCCAACTTCTCATGTTTCTTGCGGATTATTTTTATCAAATCCACAGTTAGCCAAGGATGAATGAGCAATTCCTCAGTCGGCATCGATAATAATTGAGTTGCTTCATGAAATGCCGAAGATTCATCGAGATTATTTTTCTGAAGAATTTGTGAAATTTCCGAATGCTCTTTTTGCAAAACAGAATCTATCTTCCATTTTCTTAAATTTTTAGATGGAAAAATATGATTTTGCAAAGTCTCTTTTAATTTATCAATTCCGAGTTTGCTTTGTGCGATTGTTTTTACGACTGGCACACCGAGTTGTTTAGAAAGTTTATCTTCATCAATTGTAATCCCGGATTTTAATGCAACATCAACCATATTTAAAACAACAACGCAGGGAATATTTAAATCTATAATTTGACTGAGGAGAAAAAGATTTCTTTCGATGTTGCTTGCGTCAACTACGCAAAGTATCGCCTCAAATTTTGATGATGAATTTATATGATTTAATAAAACATCAGTTGCAATTTTTTCGTCGGGGGAGAAAGCAGTTAAACTGTAAGTGCCGGGAAGGTCAACTAAATTTGCAACATCACCATTTGGCAAAATAAATTTGCCTTCTTTTTTTTCGACTGTAACGCCGGGATAATTTCCGACTTTTTGTTTTAATCCTGTGAGCGCATTAAAGACAGTCGTTTTGCCAGAATTCGGATTTCCAATAATTGAAAAAGTTCGCAACATTAAATATTAATCTTTCTGGATTAAAATTCCGTGCGCTTCGTTTTTTCGGAGCGATAGTCTGTAACCGCGAAGTGAAATTTCGATTGGATCGCCAAGTGGAGCAAAACGAATCACTTGAACTTTTGTTCCGATTGTTAATCCCATTTCCAATAATCGTTGGCGAGTGGAATTTGAGTCGTGCGAAATTTGTGTAACAATTCCAGACTCATCAATATTTAATAAATCAAGTGTAAATATATTTTTTAATTTTTTGTCTGACATTTGTTACATTTTCCAAAAATTTGCAAAGTGGAATTAGTTGATTTAAAATTATTTTCTTTACAAACATCTTTTTGAATTTTTAAAAGCTTTTGATTTACAAATTCAATTATGTCTCCACACTCTAAACAAATCAAATGATCGTGATGCGGACGACCAATTGCTTTTTCGTATCGAGAATGATTTTCTCCAAATCGATAGCGAGATATTATTCCACACTCTTGAAGTAAATCTAAAGTATTGTAAACTGTGGCGCGAGAAACTTTTGATTCGTTTGTTTTCATTTTCAAAAAAAGTTCGTCAGCATCGAAATGACCATCTTTTTGAAGAATTGCCTCAAGCACTTCAAATCGTTCAGGCGTAACTCGGTAATCATTTGATTTGAGATATTTTTTAAAATTTTCTTTTGCAAGTTCTTCTATCATTTTACTATTTAGATTTAATCTAAATTAATATAATTACTATTTTAGTAGATTTCAAGAATAATATTGAAAAATCAACAATATTTTTAAATAAGACAAGATTAGTCTTATTTAGTCTAAACAAGAAAATTTAATAATTTGGAGAATAAAACTTTTTCAAAAAGAAGAAAATTGCTCTATATTTGTACCAATTAGTTGAGTTGAACGATTTTAAAAAAATTTACACAATTTGAAAAATAAAAATAATGAAACAAAAAAATGATTAACATAAATTTTAAAAACTTAATTATTGTGCTGATTGCATGCATAGTGCAATTTGGTTTACGCTTACTTGATTTGAATTCAAAAATTATTGTGTGGGAGATTGAATTTGATTTGGTTTTATTTATTCTCGTTTATTTATATTTAAAATATATTTTCATCGAAATAAATTTTAAAAAATCAATTCAAGATAATGTCTCGCTAAAAAATATTAAACAGTTATTATTTTATTTTTTTATTCCATTTATTTTAATTGCAATTGTACTTTTAATCGGATTAAGTTTTAATGAAATTAAACTTACAGAAGATAAAAATATTGCGACAAATATTTTAGCATTGGTTTTAGATTTTCCGGCAGTTCTTGTTTTTAGTATTTTTACAATTTTCATAGAGGAATATTTTTTCAGATTATTATTCTTTAATAATCTTGTAATAAATTCTTTCAAAAGAATTCTCCTCTCATCATTATTCTTTGGCTTGTATTTTACATTAGCAAACACAAATCTCGAATTTAATATCTATCAAATTGTAATATCATTTTTATTTGCATTTTCAATCGGGCTCTCATCTATTATAGTATTTCGTTCAACGGGAAATTTATTATCATCATATTTATTTAGAATTGGAATTTTAACTTCTTTCCCAATTCTACTAAACTCATTTGACGACAAAAGTTTTTCACTTTTTGAAACATCCTCAAATATCTTTCTTTACAATGGATTAGTCTCGTCGTTATTCTTAATGTTATTTGCTATATTTACGAACTTAAAATTAAAAAAAAATAAATTATGAAATCAAGGTTTTTAAAAGGCAAACAAATTATTCCAAATCCAATTAAAAAAAATGTTGGAGTTGTTGATTTAATTGATAACTATTTTCAAGCATATAATTCAGGTCGATTACGCGAAGCGGCGCACCTTTTCACAAAAAAAATGCTCAACAAAAATGTTACAATCGGAATGAGTTTAACTGGCGCGTTAACTCCCGCTGGGCTCGGTGGCTCGTGTATTGTTCCGCTAATCAAAGCCGGATTTGTAGATTGGATTGTTTCAACTGGCGCAAATATTTATCACGATACGCATTTTGCAATTGGCCACAAACTTCATCGCGGCAATCCTTTTGTTGATGATAGAATTTTGCGTCGCGAAAGTATTATTAGAATTTATGATATTCTTTTTGATTACGATGTGCTTTTATCAACCGATGCTTTTTATCGAAAAATAATTATGTTACCAGAGTTTAGAAAATCGATGAGCACCGCTGAGTTTCATTTTAGAGTTGGAAAATATGTTTGCGAGAGAGAAAAATTTTTAAATATAAAAACTCCGAGTATTCTTTCGACAGCTTATAAATGTGGAGTTCCAATTTACACTTCTTCGCCGGGCGATAGTTCAATCGGGATGAATGTTGCTGAACAGCAATTAAACGACAACCCACTTAATTTTGATGTGCTTGCCGATGTAAATGAAACTGCGTCAATTGTTTTATCTGCAAAACGAAGTGGAGGGAAAAGTGGAGTTTTAATTTTTGGTGGTGGCTCGCCGAAAAATTTTATTTTGCAAACCGAACCACAAATCCAAGAAGTTTTAGGAATTGATGAAAAGGGTCACGACTTCTTTTTACAAATTACCGATGCACGACCAGATACTGGCGGACTTTCTGGCGCAACTCCGTCCGAAGCTGTAAGTTGGGGAAAAATCGATCCAAATCATTTATCCGATACTGTGGTTGCTTATGTTGACTCAACTATTGCAATGCCACTTTTAACAAGTTACGCTTTGGCAACAAACAAACCGAGAAAATTAAAACGACTTTACGATAAAAGAGAAGAAAATCTGAATCTTCTTAAAAGAGAATATTTAAAAGTTAAAAATAAACGAAAATATAATTCCTAATTTAATATTTTATGAAATCTAAAAATTTTATTTCCCAAAAATTTTCTTTCCTGATTTTTAGTTTTCTAATTTCCTCTTGCGCAACTTTTCGTGCAGTTGATGAAATTCCAATCGAAATAAAAAATTTTCACAACGAATCAATTCTTGTTGATACGCATAACGATTTAATGATTCGCATTGTTGAAAAGAATGAAGATTTATCAAACGAAACAAAACTTGGGCATTCAGATATTCCACGATTTAAAAAAGGTGGAGTTGATTTGCAAATTCTTTCAGTTTGGCTTGATCCGAAATTTGAAAAATCAAATCCATTTGCGCAGACAAGTTTAATTTTCGATTCAGTTCATTCATTCGTTTCAAAAAATAAAAATAAAGTTGTATTTGTTAAAAATTACGACGAGGCAATCAGTGCAATCCAGCAAAAAAAACTTGGAGTTTTAATCGGAGTTGAAGGTGGTCATCCGATTGAAAATGATTTATCAAAACTTGAAAATCTTTTTAATCGCGGAATGCGTTACATGGCGTTCACTTGGAACAACAGTACAAATTGGGCAACTTCTGCGCGCGATGAATTTGCGGACTCGCTAAATGAAAAACCAAAGGGCTTGACGGATTTTGGAAAATCGGTTGTGCGAAAAATGAACGAACTTGGAATTTTAATTGATGTCTCGCATGTTGGCGCGCAATCGGTTAATGATATTTTGGAAGCGAGCGAAGACCCAATAATTGCTTCACATTCTTGCGTTTACAATATTGCGCCGCATTTTAGGAATTTGAAAGATGACCAAATTAAAGCAATTGCAAAAAAAGAAGGAGTGATTTTTTTAAATTTTTATGCGGGATTTTTAGATGTCTCTTTTCAAAAAAAATATTCCGAACTTTATGCAAGTAAAAAAAATATAATTGATTCACTTCATAATGCAATGAAGGATTCGATGAAGGTTGAGTTTTTAGTTTGGGATATGTTAAAATCGGAGAGCGAAAATTTACTGCCACCAATTTCTGTTTTGATCGATCACATTGATTACATAAAAAATTTAGTTGGCTCAGTTGATAATATTGGTTTTGGTGCTGACTTTGATGGCGCGGATAATTTCCCAAAAGGAATAGTTGATGTAACTTCGTATCCAAAAATTACAAATGAATTATTCCTTCGAGGTTACACAAAAGAAGAAATCAAAAAAATACTTGGTGGAAATTTTCTGCGGGTTTTTAGAAAAGTTTGTGGTTAAAAAAAATCCCACGACAAGCGTGGGATTTTTTTTATTGTGCTTCTTCTTCCAATCGTGCGCGATGCGCTCTTCGTGTAGCTCTGATTTGCTCAGCTCTCTTTTTCACAGAAGGTTTAATAAAAGCGGCTCTTGCTTTGTATTCTTTAATAACGCCAGTTCTTTCGAACTTCTTTTTAAAACGACGAAGCGCTTTATCAATCGATTCATTTTCATTTATTGTAACGCCTACCAAGATTTCACCTCCTGTTCATTTGGATTTAAAAATTTATTCTTCATCAACATGTATAAGTGATTCGACTAATCTCCTCGAACCATTTTTTTGAAAATTTACAACTATAACTTTTCCACCACCCGATGTTTTATCTTTTCCTGTAATTGTTCCAACATCATTTAAATTTTGATGATAAATATGCGTGCCGATTTCGTAAGTATTTTCTGGTGAATAATCTACGCAAACCTCTCGCGTTAAATCATGTTTAGAAATAGATTTTTTTAATGTTGATCGATCAATAATAAAACTATGGCGACATCCTGTGCAACGATGCCAAAAACGATTTTCATCTCCCTCAATTTGAGAAAGAATTTCCATCTTTTTTTCTTTACCACAATAATTACAGAAAAGAAAATCAAATTTTGATTTTCCCATTTAGTTGCTCCTTAAAAAAATATTAAAAAAATTGAATTGCCAAACTCGCGAGATGAATTGTTTTTATTTGCGACGGGTTTAACAACAGAAAATTACCGAAATTTATCCATAAAAACAAGTTATCCGTAGATTTCTTGTTCAACTTCCTGAAAAATTATATGGCCAATTGTAATGTGTCCTTCTTGAATTCTTTGCGTGTCTTCGCTCGGAACAATAATTGCAACATCAACTAATTCGCGCGATTTGCCACCATCTTTTCCAAGAAAACCAATAGTATTGATTCCCATTTCTTTTGCTTTGATAAATGCAAGATTTACACTTTCAGAATTTCCACTAGTTGAAATTCCTATTAATACATCTCCGCTTGCACCGAGTGCTTCAACAGTTCGAGAAAAAACATTGTCATATCCGATATCATTTGCACCAGCAGTTAAAAGTGATGAATCAGTTGTGAGAGCAATTGCAGGCAAGCCGGGTCTTTTAATTTTCGGATTTAATCTAATTACAAATTCAGTTGCGAGATGTTGCGCATCTGCAGCAGATCCACCATTTCCACAAAGTAAAATTTTCTTTTTGTTATTTAGTGCATTTATAATTATGTCAATTGCTTTTGAAATATCGGCAACGCAAGTCTCGGCGATTTTTAATTTCATCGCTGAACTTTCTTTGAGAGATTCCAAAATAAAACTTTGTCTGTAAACGAGTGTTAAAGGTAAATGTGCCATTAGGTCCTCAAAAATTAAGAATGAATTGCATCTGCAAAATTCTTTATAAAATTTAAATCAAAATTATTTTCAAAAATATTTCCCGCAACAATTATTTTTGCACCGGCTTGAATTTTTTCTTTCGCTACTTCAGCCGATTTAATTCCACCTCCAACTATAATTGGAATTGAAACTTCATTTGCAACAGCGCGAATGACTTCATTCGGAACAGAATATTTTGCACCACTTCCTGTCTCGAGATAAACAAATTTGAATCCTAAATATTCTGCCGCCAAAGCGTGCGCAACTATTAAATCAATATTTTTATGGTCAAGCGGAGTTGTTTCAGAAATTCTTTGAACAGTTGTTTCAATTCCACCATCAATTAAAATATATGCTGTTGGAATTACTTCGATATTTATTTTTTTTAAATATGGCGCGGCGCTAACTTGTGACTCAATTAAATGTTTCGGATTTCTTCCGCTGATGAGCGACAAAAATAAAATCGCATCAGCATTTTTAGAAATTTGCTCTGGGCTTCCGGGAAAAATTATCACTGGCTTTTTTGTTAGCGAGCGAAGTAATTCAATTGTCGAGTCAAACTTCAATTTTGCAATTGTACTTCCTCCGATAAAAAAAATATCGACTCCGCATTGTTCAGCTTTCGGGATAATATCTTTTAACGAATCTTGAGTTGCTTTTTCAGGATCAATTAAAAAAGAGAAAACACCCTTTTGTTTCAGGGCTAAATCGAGTATTAAATTATAAGTATTCAATTTGTAGTTTTAAAAAAGAGAACGAAATTTTAATATTGCATCATCGATTTTAGAAACATCTTTTCCGCCGGCAGTTGCCAAATGCGCTTTTCCACCGCCGCCACCGCTAATTATTTTTGAAACTTCCAAAATAATTTTCCCCGCATTTAAATTTTTCGATGCAATTAAATCATCTGTAACGACGCAAACAAGCGAAACTTTTTCATCTATTATAGATGCAAGCAATCCGACTCCGCTACCAAGTTTTTGTCTTAGCAAATCTCCGAATGATTTTAATTCATTTGCGTCTGTGGAATTAATTTTTTGCGCAACTATTTTAATTCCATTATGAACAATTGCATCTTCGATAAATTTATCTAAAAATACTGAAGTTGAACTTAAAGTATATTTGCTTAATTCTTTTAGAAAAATCTTTTTCTTTTCCTGTAGCATTAAATTAAAATTTTCCAAAGCCAAAAACCGAGAATCTTGCAAATCAAATTCATTTTGCAGAATTTTATTTTCGATATTTATTGGAGCAGTTGGAATTTCTTCCAATTTTCTTAATTCAACATCAAGCAACATTACATTATCTTTAACGAGTGGGGAAGTGCCATTACTATTTTTTGCAACTTGCTGAAAGATTGTTTCAAGTTCGTCCAAAGTTTTGTATGCGTGTTCAATTTGTTCTCGGTAAGTTAAATTTCGAAGTGAAAGAAATTCCAATGCATCGCTGTTAGTCAATGCTTCGATTCTTCTAATTCCACTTGCACTACTTCCTTCAGTTTTAATTTTAAAATATCCGATTTCGTTTGTGTTTGAAATATGCGTGCCTCCGCAAAATTCAATCGAATAATTTCCGAATTGAACCACATTAACCTTCTCTCCGTACTTATCGCCAAAAAACATTATCGCTCCCATTTTTTTCGCATCTTCAATCGGTAATTCTAAATGATGAACTAATTTAGTTGAGTCCAAAATTTTTTCATTTACATAATTTTCGATTTCAATAATTTGTTCATCTGTAACTTTATTGTAATGTGCAAAATCAAATCGGAGATGATTAAACGAAACAAGCGAACCAGCTTGGTGAACATGCGTACCGAGAATATTTCTTAAAGCAGAGTGCAGTAAATGTGTTGCGGTGTGATTTCGCATAATTGATTTGCGTCTTTCGACATCAACTTTTGCAATAACTTTTGCACCCGATTTTATTTTTTCATTTTTATTTTTTAAGAAATGCACAATTCCATTTTGAATTTTTTTCGAATCGATAACAATTAAAATTTCATCTTCAAATAAAATATTTCCAAAGTCGCTAATCTGTCCGCCAGACTCCGCATAAAGTGGCGTTTTATCAAGCGAAATAAGGCTTTCGTTTGCAAAACTAACTGTCGATTCGATTTCAAAACTATCGCCGTATCCGCAAAATTTTGTTTGAAGATTTGATTGAATATTTTCAGGGATTTCAATCGCGATTGATGAAAATTGAAATTTGTCGCCAGTCGCGTTTCGCGCTTTTTGTTTTTGAAGATTCATTTGGTTTTCAAATTCTTTTTCGTCAACGCTCAATCCTTTTTCGCTACAAAGCAGTTGTGTCAAGTCAAGTGGAAAACCAAAAGTATCGTAAAGTTTAAATGCCTCAATGCCCGAAAACATATTTTTCTTGCCAATATTTTTTAAAGTTGATTCGAAAATTTCCAAACCTCTATCTAAAGTTTTATTGAATCCTTCCTCTTCGCCTAAAATAATTTTTTCAATATGCGATTGTTGCGCGCGAAGTTCGGGAAATGCATCTCCCATAGTTGAAGATAAAGTTGAAACAATTTTATAAAGAAATGGTTCGTGCATTTTTAAATTTCTTCCAAATCGCGAAGCACGACGTAAAATTCTTCGTAAAACATATCCGCGTCCTTCATTTGATGGAAGCGCGCCATCTGCAATTGCAAATGCAAGTGCGCGAATGTGGTCGGCAATCACACGATGTGCAACATCAATTTCTTCGTTCACTCCATATTTTAAATTTGTAATTTTAGAAATTGAATTTATAATTGGAGTAAAAACATCTGTATCGTAATTTGATGGAAAAGTTTTGTATCCATTTTTAATTGTATTCATTACAGAGCAAACTCTCTCAAATCCCATTCCTGTATCGACATGTTTTGCTGGCAACTCTTCCAACTCGCCATTTTCTTTTCTGTTATTTTGAATGAAAACTAAATTCCAAATTTCAATTAAATAAGGGGAGCCAGAATTTACTTTTGATGCATCAAGATTTCCATCAAGCGATAAATCAAAATGTATTTCGGAGCAAGGTCCGCACGGTCCGGTTTCGCCCATTTCCCAAAAATTATCTTTTTCTCCAAATCGCAAAATATGTGCAGGATTTATATCAGTAAAATTTTTCCAAAAATCAAAAGCTTCATCATCATTTTTATAAACTGAAGCCCACAATCTTTCTTTCGGAAATCCCCAAACTTCGGTCAACAATTCCCAAGCCCACATAATCGCCTCTTTTTTATAATAATCGCCGAACGACCAATTGCCAAGCATTTCAAAAAAAGTATGATGAAAAGTGTCGCGACCAACTTCTTCCAAATCATTATGCTTGCCACTTACGCGAATACATTTTTGTGTATCAACCACGCGAAGCGAATTTGGTTTTTCACTTCCGAGAAAAATTCCTTTGAATTGATTCATTCCCGCATTTGTAAAATAGAGAGTTGGGTCGCCATGCGGAATTACGGGCGCGCTTGGAACGATTGCGTGATTCTTCGATTTGAAAAAATCGAGAAATGATTGTCTGATTTCGTTTGATGTCATTCTAAATTTCGATTTGTGTGTGAAGTCCAATTTCTTCCAATATGTGAGAAACTAAAATCGAACGATTTATTTCTCCAACAAAAACGCAAGCTTTTCCTTTTGTATGAATTTCGTTTGCAAATTTTTCTGCTTTTTTTGAATCGCATCCGATTGCTTTTATTAATTGCGAAATCACTTCATCAAATGTGTGAATGTTGTCGTTGAAAAGAATTACTCGCGTACCATTTGCAATTCCGATTTCTGCGATTTCTTCTTCATTAATTTGCGGATTTTGAATTGTTAAATTTTCGTCCATTTAGGTTAATTATACTGAATTTTCAATTTCTATTCAAGAAAGTATAAATGGTAATCTGATAGAAATAATTTCAAATATGATTTAGTGAAGTATAAAAATAGTTGTTAGTTTTAATTTACCACACTTAAGTATGTAATTTTTAATCTAACAGTATTATGAAAATTAATGTTTCAAATTTTTTTTCTTTTCACTAATATTTTAAAGTAACTTGTACAAAAATTTTGATTTTTAAATGACAAAATGGTTCTTGCTTATTATTAATTTATTTGTTAGTCTTATTGTATAAAATAAGTTGTGTGTAGTTTGAAAAATTTATTTTTTTAAGAAAATTCAAAGGAAGTTATGGAATGAAATATTTGTTTATTTTTCTGGTTGTGAATTTTTTTAGCCGAGAATCATTATTCTCTCAGCAGTGGCGGCTTGCTAAGGGAACAGAAGGTTTCGTTGCGGCAAACATTGATATTTATTACAACGATCCCGACACGATGTATGCAATCGGGAGTTTCATCAACAATCACAGCACACCGGGTCTTTTGATTAGCACTGACAGAGGGGAAAGCTGGAATGTTGCAAAAGGTCAATCAACTGATGTCGGTGCAGTAAAGGTTGATCCGTTCGATTCGAAAAGAATCTATGTTTCCGTGTATGGACGTGACGACGAGAGTAATGATCTGAAGATGACAACAGATGGAGGTGAAACGTGGACTACGGTGTTTTACGGCAGAAGTTATCCTGCACCTGTTGTTGAGATTGACCCAGTAGATTTACGAACAGTATACGTTGGAGTTGGACCCGGTTTCATACGCCGCAGCTCAGATAGAGGCAAGACATGGGAAAGTATTGCAACTCCTCCTGCTCCTTATCCTCCGTTTCTCAATGCACTTGCTATTGCACCTTCGAACAACAGCATACTCTACGCAGCGTATGTGTCGGGTTTGTTCAAGAGCACGGATAGAGGAACGAGTTGGACAAAACTCCCGCTTGATCCAGGGCATTGGGGCATATCATGTGTGGCTGTTGACCCGCACAACTCGGACATAGTATATGCCGCTGTTTTCAGCAGAGGTCTTCCGCCCGGCGGTGTATTCAAATCAACAGATGGAGGAACGACATGGAATGAAAGAAATAATGGGCTGGATAGCACAAACTGGGATATTTCTTCTCTATTAGTCAATCCCAAAGAAGCATTCAGTATGTTTTTGAGTACCTATACAACAAAAGGCACTGATGATACCGTGGGTGTTTTTAGGACAACAACCGGAGGAAATGCTTGGATACCGTTTGACTATGGTCTCCCCGGCGGAGTCTACAAATTTGCTTTTGACAACGTATACAACAGACTTTACGGAGCCGCACTTGGAATTTATTTTAATGACTCTTTAGTTACTTCTGTGCATAACAGCCCATCATCTGAACCCGAAACATTTTCATTGTTTCAGAACTATCCCAATCCATTTAATGGCTCGAGTATAATTACATACAGATTGTCTGAGAAAGCTTTGGTGAATCTCACACTTTACGATGTGCTTGGAAGAGAAATAACAACATTGGTAAATCAAGAGCAACAGATGGGTGATTACCAAATCTATTTCACGCCCCAAAATCTTTCCAGTGGAGTCTATCTTGTTAGAATGACCGCCGGAACTTTCACACATACAAATAAAAT
>ERZ1292623.470-Hain-H51-01um-R1-470-length-44046-cov-16_pt1 | contig 44046 bp, 36 predicted proteins | sample MGYA00564398_ERZ1292623 | MGnify/ENA primary metagenome ERZ1292623 (study PRJEB36523, sample SAMEA6512633) | groundwater metagenome | collected 2019-01-07 | study: AquaDiva: Metagenomics assemblies of 32 groundwater samples
AAAGAGGTACGTGAGCTGGGTTCAGAACGTCGTGAGACAGTTCGGTTTATATCCGATGTGGACGCAAGGAAACTTGAGAGAATCTGCCCCTAGTACGAGAGGACCGGGGTGGACGCACCGCTGGTGTACCAATTGTCATACCAATGGCATTGTTGGGTAGCTATGTGCGGAACAGATAAGCGCTGAAAGCATATTAAGCGCGAAACTGATCTCGAGATTAGGTTTCCCTATGAGGGCCCTGATAGACTATCAGGTTGATAGGTGCAAGGTGTACGCACAGCAATGTGTTCAGCCGAAGCATACTAATAGCCCCACTGACTTCTTATTTACTATGAGATGCATCGCTTTCGGGCGGTTAATCTCATAGTAGCATTTGACTAGTTATTGATGATTATTCATGCTCATTATTGAGCAAATAATCACAGCACGTTTACTTGACGCACCAATTTATATTGGACATCGATTTAGCAAAAGCCCATTTTGGGTTTGCAAAAATCGGTGCCCATAGCACAAGAGTCACACCTGTTCCCATCCCGAACACAGAAGTTAAGCCTTGTAGCGGTTAAAATACTTGGGGTTCACCCCTGGGAAAATAGCACGGTGCCGTTTTTGTGATCAAAGCCTTCTTTTACAGAAGGCTTTTTTCTTTTCCAAAGAAACAAATTTATTCTTACCACTTTTGGTGGCAAAAGTGGTGCAAAACCACTGGGCTGGCCAAAAGCTTGATATAACTTCTTGTCAAAGACTACAACAGCCTGCGGAACTCTCTCCCTTTGGTCGTTCAAACAGTCCTCGCCTGATAGTTGTAGCTTTGCCGAAGTTATTCAGGCTTTCACCCAAAGCCCAGATCTATAAAATAATCGTCATTTATGGTTAAATACTTAAAGAGGGAGATATATGAATATAAACCTAAATGATCCTGGAACAGCTGCCCTAGTTGGTGGTTTTTTTGGTGCACTTATGACGTTTGTGTTTAGTAGAATTGGAGATTTTTTAAAATCAGTTAGAGAAGGTAAAAAAGAACACCACAATTCACTAATAAAACTTGAGAGACTACTATTAGAGCATGGAGCTATAGTGAATGATAATATATATCTCGTAACTCCGTTCATGGAAGCAATTAACAGAGGGAATCTTTACTGGTCTCGACTCTCAACTCTACCAATAGACAAAGATATTGACTTAAAGTTACAAAATATTGATTTAATTAATGCCTTCGTTACTTATCAAGATAACGTTCGAAGAATTAATGATGACATTAGCTCACTACAATTTGGTTATTCAAAGTTGGAGACTGCTTATATATCTGGCGACATAGATCAAAAAACTTATACTATTAATGCAAATTATCTTTCTGAACAGTTTCTTGCTATCGATGTCTTCCTAAAGAATCTATTAAACGATGAGTTAATAGAAATTTCCTCTTTATTAAGGGTACATATAAAGAAAAGTAGCACTAGTTTTTCTCAGAGAATTCGACGTTTTTTTCTTAAGACTGAGTCTCCGCAAAGAGACGAAATTGATGAAGAAAAAGACGGTATAAAAAGAGAGATTGAAGAAAGTCGTAAAATTAGCAAAAATAAATTAAAAGATATTGAGAAAGAAATAGCTAGAAATAAAAACACGAATTAATATTATATGAAATATTCTTTTTCTTCTGAGCTTTGGTTGTGGGAGGGGCAGGGGGCTTGGCATTTTTTGACTTTGCCTGGTGATATCTCTGCAGAGATCAAAGAAGCTTTTGGTACTGGTCGTCCAGGCTTTGGCTCTATCCGTGTTACAGCAACTATCAAAGGTCATGTCTGGAAAACATCAATTTTCCCAGACAGTAAATCAGGCTCTTATTTGTTGCCAGTAAGAGCAGAAATACGCAAAAAAGCCGAAATCTCCGCAGGCGATCAAGTAGAAGTCAACTTGGATCTAGAAATATAATTATTTTTTCTTTGACTGGTTTCTTTCGACACAGATGGCGGTCATATTCTTTATTAGGTCTATTGGCAAGGGCTGATCAAGAGGGAACTGAACTGTGCCTTTGGATGTTTTGTAGCCTGATAGCTCTTTTTCAAACTCTTTGATAGGGACAGATCCTGGATAGAACCCAATATGGTGTTCGTATCCTGCAAAGTGCACGATGTTGCCATTTAGATAAAAAGTAGGGATACCGTAAGATATTTTCTCAGTAGCCTCTGCTGGCATAACTGACTGGATAGTTTTTCTGATAATATCCAATTTCTCTCTAGTCTCACCAGAAAAGTTAGCCAGGTATTCATCGATATTTGCGTAATTTTTCATTTCCATAACTTAGATTATACGCTTAGTATATAATTATTGTCATGGATAATTTAAATAAAACAGCCTTCAGTGCCACTTTGCATTGTTTGACTGGTTGTGCGATTGGTGAAGTTTTGGGAATGGTCATTTCTACTGCTCTTGGCTGGGCTACAATGCCTAGCATAGCTTTGGCAGTGACCCTAGCTTTTATATTTGGTTATGCCCTTAGCATGAGGCCACTACTTAAACATGGCTTAGGTGTTAGGAGGTCTCTTCGTGTAGCATTTGCAGCTGATACAGCCTCTATAACAGTGATGGAAGTCACAGATAACGCATTTATTTTGGCAGTACCAGGAGCCATACATGCCGGTCTAGCAACCTGGTTATTTTGGGGGAGCTTAGGTTTATCATTGTTTGTAGCATTTTGGGTTGCTTATCCATTGAACAGATATCTTATATCCAAAGGTAAAGGTCACGCTTTAGCTCACCAACACCACCACCATCATTAAAAATGGTATGATATTCTTATGGTTTTTAGAGTTGGGCTGACAATATTCGGACTCCTTATAATAGGAGCATTTGTTAGAGATGCTCAGGTATTTGCGCAAGGCGCGTCAAATGGCTACAGGATTGATGAGAGCTTTATTGGTCCGGGAGGAAATCTAGAGAGTGGATCGACTGGCTACTCATTAGAACCAGGTCAGTCAACAGTTGGCAACCCCGGTGGAGTAGGAGAGAGCAATTCTACCAACTTCGGTACCCAGAGCGGGAATACCACAACTTCAGATCCTCGGCTTGTCTGCGTGGTCAATTCTAGCTCGATCAACTTCGGCGCACTATCTAACAGCGTCACTGTATTTGGAACAGTGAATTTCAGTGTACTCAACTACACAGCCTACGGCTATAACGTCTCAATTCTGGGCAATCCTCCAAGCAACGGCGGGCATACATTGAATGCTCTGAGTTCCAACAGCGCATCTGTTATTGGCACAGAACAATTCGGCATGAATCTAAAAGACAACGCCACACCTAATGTTGGAGCAGAAGCAGTCCAAGTTCCATCAGGGTCTTTCTCTTACGGTGTGGCTGCCACCAACTACAATACAGCAGATAGTTTTCGTTTCAACTCTGGTGAGACTATCGCCACAGCCCCCCGAAGTTCTGGACAGACAGATTACACAGCGTCTTATATTGTAAACACATCAGTGACAACTCCTGGGGGACAGTACACTGGTAACCAGACGATACTATGTACGGGAACCTACTAGTGTAAAACGCTTGTGAATAAACTATTGTGTAGACTCTATTTATATGGTAATATTTGGTAAAGTTCTAATGCTAGTGTTATTAGTAACTATTTAACAGGGTAAAAATAAAAATGCAGATCAATCCAGCAACAGAGAAAATCAAGAATATATCCAGCAAGTTTGTGATAGCGATAGCTATTGCTACGCTGTTGGTGGTGAGTTTGCAGTTTGCTTTTATGCCCAACTCTGCACATGCTGCCCAGATAACATCACGCAAAGTTACCCTCGGTAGTTCAGCGCCAAATGCTGTGACAACCTATACTTTTGATTTCACCACAGCTACCACAGATACTTTCCAGTCTTTCCAGGCACAGATCTGTACAACAGCTTCTGGCGCATGTTCCACTCCATCAGGCCTAGTCACCACGTCATCAACATTTAACTCAACAAGCTTATCTGGTAGCTGGTCTGTAAACAACGGTACCGCCGGTAGTCTCCGTGGTTCCGCCACAGGTGCTTCCAGCACCACCAGTGGTTCTGCTAGGCAGGTTGTTTTTGGTGCGGTTACTAATCCGACTGCTACCAATACTACTTACTATGCCAGAGTAACTTTGTATTCAGACGCAGCGTGGACTACGTCAGTAGATACTGGTACTGTGGCAGCTAGCACTGCAACAGCTATAGATTTCACAGCTACAGTTGACGAGACATTGACATTTTGTACAGGTACATCAGGGATTACCACCTCTAGTTGCACAGGCGCAACAGGCTCAACAGTTGCCTTTGGCACACTAAGTCCAAGCGCAACAAACAGCGGTGTTTCACAGCTCGGAGTAGGTACAAATGGAGTTAGTGGATTTGTTATTACCGTCAACGGGGCAACTCTGACCTCTGGTGGCAACACAATATCAGCTCTTGCAGCACAGACAGCATCAACTATTGGTTCAGAGCAATTTGGCTTAAACCTTAGAGATAATGCAACACCAAACGTTGGTACTGATCCAGATGGTTCAGGTACTGCCACCCCAACTGCCAACTACAACACAGTTGATCAATACCGATTTGTCACAGGTGATAGTATCGCTAGCAAGAACAGCTCAGACCAATTCAGACGTTTTCACGCAGCATATATAGTGAATATTGACCCTGCTACAGAGGCAGGATCATACACCGCAACACTTGTTTATATCGCCACAGCAACCTTCTAGAGCTTCGCTTTTGCTTACTCTTGTCCTTTTGCTATAATAAGCACAAGTATACTTATATGAAAGGGTTTGGACTGATGGGGAAGAAGTTATTATCGGTGTTCATTGCTGTGTTTTTTGCCGTGTTTGTAGCTGGTAGCGCGATAGTCAGCGCGCAGACTGCTGGACAAGGTCTAGAAATAGCTCCTCCTCTTGTAGATTTAAAAGCTGACCCAGGACAGACCATAAAGACCCAGATCCGTGTTCGTAACGTTACTAAAGATCCGCTGGTCATCAAAGCCCAGTTCGAGGATTTTGTAGCAAATGGTGAGGACGGACAACCAAAAATATTGCTCAAAGAGGGTGAAAAAAGCCCATACTCTATAAAGGACTGGCTTGTTTCTACCTCTGGTGTGACACTTGCTTCAGGGCAACGTGAATCAATAGAAGTTATCGTAAATGTACCGAAAGATGCTAGCCCTGGTGGCCACTACGGAGTAGTCAGATTTACGGGAGCTCCACCGGAGATTGCTGACACTGGCGTGTCACTTTCTGCAAGTGTAGGAACATTAGTGCTAGTAAATGTATCTGGTAATGTATCTCAGTCTGCAAAAGTCATAGAACTCTTTACTTCTAGGAATGGCAAAAGAGGAAGTTTATTCGAATATGGTCCATTGTCAGTTACAACGAGGGTGCAAAATACAGGCAATACGCACTTTCAGCCAAAAGGCACTCTTCAAGTTACCAACATGTTCGGCAAAAATGTCTTAGTAGAGCAATTTAACCAAGATAATCGTAATGTTCTACCGGGAAGTATCCGTAAATTCGAACAAAATATTAATAAAAAATGGCTTTTTGGTAGATATACAGTCAAGGCAGATGTTGTCTACGGCACAGATAGTCAAATTACGAGCGCCAGTAAGACATTTTGGGTAATACCGTACAAGCTGATCATCATATTTATACTAGCAATAGCTCTGTTAGTATTCATCATCAAGCGTTACAATACATACATAGTAAATCGTGCTAAAAAGAAACAACAAGATGATGGCTCAACTAAAAAATCAAAGAAAAAAGCTAAGAAGTCGTAAGCATCATGACGCTACGTACCGAGCAAAAAAGCTCGGTCTGCGTATTGCTCACCACAAGCATACTGGGCGCAGATTGCCATTTTACTGTACGTCGTATGCAGTACTGTTCTTCCTATTAGTATTTGTGAGTTCAATAGTGCTATTTGTCTCATACTCTGCCAAGGCAGACCAGCAGACAGGAACAATACAGCTAGGTGGGGTAGTCAGTGGTAAGCCACCAGAGATACCCGCCAAGATAACCTCACCGTCTAACGGCTCACATTTTACCGAATCACAGATCGAAGTCTCGGGAACATGTCTGCAGGATAATTACGTAGAGATCTACAGAAAAGATATCTTTGCTGGCATGACTAAATGTAGCCCCGAGGGTACATTTACTATCACTATAACTCTAGTGCCAGGAGAAAATCGTGTTGTCGCCAAGACCAGAGATAGCTTAGGGCAGTATGGTCCTGATTCTGAGGCAGTGACATACTTTTTGGACGCAAAACCAGGCACAAAACAGAGCAATAATACTGGGCTGTATAAGCCACTTCTGATCTATACTGATCCGGTTCAGAAGGGCGTGTTGATGGGGCAATCATTAAAAATCAACTATGAAATTGACGGAAATGAAGGACCATATACTATAGTTATTGATTGGGGTGACGGATCGCCGATAACACTGGTAAAACACGACAAAGAAGGTGATTATAGTGCTAGTCATATTTATAAAGAACCAGGTCAGCGCACAGTACGTATTAGCGGTATTGGCTCTCAGGGCGGCAAGGCTAGTATCCAGACAATAATAGTAGTTCATTCTGAAAGCGCACCCATCACTTCTACTGCGAGTAGTTGTGATAGCACCACTTTCGCAAAATACTGCTTCTCATCTGATAGGATCACAGTTATCATTGATTTTTTGTGGCCAGCTATCATCATAGCGATGCTTATGACTGCCAGTTTTTGGGTTGGCGAGAAAATATCATACGAGCATTTACGGCCACGGCCAAAATCCTAAAAAAAGTAGAATTTTGTTGTTCAATTTTTGGTTAAAATTTAAGCCAAATTTAATAATAAATTTACCTGTGGATAACTTGTACTTATAAGAGTAAATAGTGTTATAATTTGAGTACATTTTTTATCTAAAACAAAAACAAAAAAATGTCCGGACAAAAAACACAAACTATCATCAATAGAATTTCCCTCATGCTGGTATTTTTGATAATCGCCAGCAGTGTTTCTATTGGCTACCTGTTCTTCAAGAAGGGTGATCCAAAAATCCACAACTCTATAGGGGTAAATGAACAGATCAACTATCAGGGAAGACTACTGACTAACACTGGTGCTGTAGTGCCAGACGGCACTTACAACGTAGAATTCAAGATATACCAGGATGGTGACGGTGTTCTAGGGGGTGGTGATGAAACAATCAAATGGACAGAAACACGCACAGGTGGGAATAAAGTACTAGTAAAGAACGGCTATTTTTCAGTCTATTTGGGGGCTGTTACCGCCTTTGGGAGTAATGTAGACTGGAACCAAGACACCCTTTGGCTATCAATTAACATTGGTGGGACAGGCTCACCAAGCTGGGATGGGGAAATGACTCCGTTCACTCGGTTTAGCTCTACGCCATATGCGCTAAATAGCAAGGCTCTCGGAGGTCTGACAGCTGATAATTTTGTAAAATTAGCACAAGGCGTACAGGCAGATGCTTCAACAACAAATAGTTCGATATTTATCAATAAAACTGGCGCTACTTCTAATATATTGCAATTCCAAAAAAATGCAGTCGATGTTTTCACTGTCGGCAATACTGGAGCTACGCTGTTTAGGAATTCGGCTGACTCAACTACCGCTTTCCAAGTTCAAAAATCTAACTCAGATCAAGTATTTAACATAGACACATCTACTACAGCCAACCTTCTAACAAATGGAAACTTTGAATCAAATAGCACAGGCTGGGCTGCAAAGGGTAGCTCAACAATTTCCCAGATAACAAGTCAGCACTATTTGGGCAATGGAAGTTTGCAGGTTGCTAATACTGCCGCAGCTAATGATGGGGCAAAATATGACTATTCACTTGCATCACAAACTACCTACACTTTAATCTTTTATGCAAAATCTAGCTTCTTAACTACTGCCACGTCAACCATCAACATCGGTAGAACAGAAGATGGGTCAACTGATAAAGACTGCGCTACAGCACAAACAATCAACGGAGGCGGGTGGAGCAAAGTGTCTTGTACGTTCACCACAGGCAATGTTACAGGGACTAACCACATCTATATCAAGCAGACAGATGCTACGTCCAGAACAATCTACTTAGACTCTGTTCAACTTCAGACCTCTACTAATCTAGCAACAAATCCTGATGTAGAGGTAGATGCCTCTGGTTGGGGTGGTTATGGAGCCATAAATCTTAGCCAAACTACAGCTCAGTTCTACACAGGTGCGGGGTCTCTCCAGGCAGATACAAGTACGTCTGCTAGTCTTGAAGGCCCAACTCTTACCCCAACGGTCCAACCAAACACTACCTACACAGCTAGTTTTTGGGTAATGCTAGATGCAGGTACTGGTAGCTCAAAGACATTCAGTCTATACAAGCGTTTCGATACCATAGACGCTGGGATAGGTAGTGTTTGTGCTTCAGCGTCTCTTAGTCCTGGTACGTGGACCAATATGACCTGTACTTTTACTACCGGTAGCGTGACGTCAGGCAGCCCATTTATAGCTGTGAACACAACTGATGACGGTGTTACCCCCATTACATTTTATGTTGATAATGCATCATTCTCCGCAACTAAATGGAATTCAAATGACTCAGGGCGCATAAGCCTAAACGGTGCTATTGAATCTCCTGTAACTCTACGTGGACAAAATACAGTGGGCGCACTGCAAATCCAGCAACAAGATGGAAAAAACATATTCACAGCAGACACACTAAACGGCTATGTGGGTATTGGTACAGATGCTCCAACCAAGAATCTTCAAGTAGACGGTAAAGTTCTTTTCAAGGCTACAAATACAGACACAGATACGGTGTTAGTGCAAAATGCTTCTGGGGTAACGGCTTTTCAGGTTGGGGCTAATAGCAGAGCTGTAATAGTAGGAAACAGCACTTCTACTACAAATGGGTCATTGACTGTATATGGTACTCAACTTGTCCAAACTAAAAGCACTTCCGGCTCTGCGACAGCATTTAGAGTCGCTGATTCATCTAACAAGTCTATTCTTACGGCATCAACTAGCACAAGCAATAAACTAGTCTACGTAGGTAGTGGTGGCATAGATGCAAAATTTCAGATTATTGATACTTCAAGCACTCCGCTACTTGATGCTGATACTACAAGTGGCGGCCTTCTTACCTTGTCATTTGATCAAATATTTATAACTAATACAAGCACTTTTATAAATGGACTTTGGGCTGATGGTGCCGGGGGTCTGAGTATTAACACTGGTGCTATTCCTGCGTATATCTTAGATGTTGGAGGAGACGCTAATCTATCTTCAGGCTCGGTTTATCGAATAAACGGCACAGCAATTTGTGCTGTAGCAGGATGTGCTGTAGATGGTACTTCAGGTATAAAAAATCAGACATCCCTGCAGACAAATTCTAATTTCTACGTTCAGTCAGCTGCTTCGGGCAGTGTTGCTGGTATTGTTCGTGGACATGCTAGTCAGACTGCAGATATCTTCCAGGTTAAAGATGGCGCAGGTAGTAATTTGCTATCAGTTGGAAATTCAAATACTTTGATCAACGCGACAAATTCGGCCAAACTTCAATCATGGACTTCGACTTCTTCGCTCAGTACAGCAAGACGTATTCCGAGTGTGGCTTATGGCAAAAATGGATACATCTATGTTGCCGGAGGTTACGCAGGGGGCTACTCAGCGACTTCAGAATATGCAAAAATAAAATCTGACGGAACATTAGGAAGCTGGACTGCTGGTCCTAGTTTGAACACCGGACGTCAGGCTGCGGCAACAGTGGTTGCTAATGGGTTCCTTTATGTCATAGGTGGCACAAACGGTAGTAGTTTGGCAGATGTAGAGTACGCTAGGATAAACAGTGACGGGACATTAGGTACTTGGGTAGTGAGTCCCTCTAACCTTAATACACCTCGTGAGAGATTCTCAGCAGTAACGGTAAATGGATATATATACGTAGTTGCTGGTAGTGGAGGTTCTGACCTGTCTAGTGTCGAATATGCCAAAGTTAACGCTGACGGAACGCTAGGTACTTGGACCGCTACCACCTCGCTCATTACCGCTAGAAATAGTCATGCAGTTTTCGCTGCAAATGGCTATGTATATGTAACAGGCGGGATAGGCGGATCTAATTTATCGAGTACAGAATACGCAGTTGTTAACGCTGACGGAACGCTAGGTACTTGGACCGCTACCACCTCGCTCAATAGCGCCAGAAATAGTTTAACAGCATCAGTAGCCAATGGGTATGCATATGCAATTGGCGGAAATAATGGCAGTGTCACAGGAGCCGTAGAATATGCTAGCTTCAACTCAAACGGAACTTTAAGTAGCTGGACAACAGATACAAATTCACTGGGTGTAGCTAGAGACGATCTCGTCTCTGTGGTAGCCAACGGCTACATTTATGCAATAGCGGGTTATTCTGGAGGATTCTCAAATGCTGTTGAGTATGCATCTACCACCAGAACAAAAATGGGAGGAACTCTCGATCTCGTAGGTCTTAGCAATGGTGATTTATCCAACGGCGAGACGGGTGGAGGGGGAGGTCTCACAGCAGGTGATACAAATATCATAGGAGGATTGCAGGTTCAAGGACAGGTTAATTTTGCGAAAGGTCTCAATGTAGGCGCTGACATAACTGTAGGCGGAACTACAATAAGCGGAATCGCAGACTTAACTATCAGGAGCGGAGGAATTACTGCACTTAATCTCCTTGGCGAAGGCGGGGTCTATATAGACTCTTCAGCATCTGGGCAAACATATATCGGTACGCAAGGATCTATCCAAGACGTGAATATCGGGAATCCTAATACCAGTAGCGCCACAAGAATTTGGGCTGGTAGCAGTGGTATTTTGGTCCAGCCAGGTGCTAATACTCCAACAGCCTTCCAGATAAAAGATACTGGCAATGTGACACTATTCGGAGCTGATACCAGTAACTCTAGACTTGTGTCTGGTCTTGCCGACGGTGCTTCTGCTGTAGGGTTTAAATTTAATACTTTGAACAGCTTCACAACTGCAGGCGCAAAACTGCTGAATTTGCAGAATAATAATACAGAGAAATTTGCAGTAGACAAGGATGGTAATGTGAATATTGCCAGTGGGGCTGTCTATCAGGTTAACGGTACACCGGGGGCTTCAACTACCTGTAGTGGCGGTCAATTCTTGCAGAACCAAGTCACTCTAGGTGGTCTAACAACTAGCGGAACTTGTGCTACCCCTACAGACACAGGAGTGACTATAGTGGGAGCATTTTCTGGGTCATCCCAACCAAATGGTGCGAGTATATCTGGCAATACTATTACTTTTGGTCCAGCAGATGCATCAAATCCCGGAATGGTAACAAATGGTACACAGACTTTTGCAGGCAACAAAACTTTTAATGGCGATGTAGAGATATTCGGCAACAGTATTAACCTTGGAAATAACATCGCAGATACTATCTTATTGCAAGGTGAGATTGGCTCAGCCTCGCCACTTGCCTTTGAAGGAGCTACAAACGACAATATTCGCACAATATTTGCGATTACAGATCCAACTGTCTCTGACAAGACGATTACTTTCGCAAATGCAACTGGTACAGTATTGCTACACTCCATGATAAGTAGCGATGCACTGGTAGACTCGGCTGGCGTTTTGACTATCCAAAACGGGGTAGTTAGCAATGCAAAACTTGCCAACTCTTCATTAACCGTAACAGCAGGAAATGGTCTGACAACTGGTGGTTCAGTATCACTTGGTTCAAGTGTGACTTTGGATATCGGCGCCGGAAACGGTATTACCGTAAATGCTAATGACATTACCCTGGATCTTACGGTTGCTACAGATGGGCTGTCGTCTACAACTTCAAGCGGTTCAGGACTCGAAGTTCTAGCCAGTGGGCTAACTTTACTACAGGGATGTGCTGACGGTGATGTGCTGAAATGGGTTGAAGGCAGTGATGTTTGGAACTGCGCAGTAGACGCAGGAGGTAGCGTCGACTTAGATGGAGCATATGATGCTGATTCAGATAAAGAACTGCTAATTGACTCTGCAACCGGCTTGATATTTGACCTAACCACAACAGGTGATTTTGTTATCCAGGACTCTAACACTACCTTTGCTACTTTCAGCAACACTGGTGGAATCACTTTTGCTCCAATAGGTTCAAGTGACATAACATTCACTCTTGATGATGATTCAAGCTTTATAACCAACGGGACTGTCACAAACACTGGATTTTTGAAGGATGTTAATCTAACTCTCGGGGCGGATGCAGATGTAGATACAGTCTCAGCCCTTAATATCGATGTTACAAGTGCTAACACCGGTGATGCAGATAATCTAGTGGGTATCAATGTAGGTGACTTAGCGAGTGCCGACGCTACAGTAAACGAAAAGGCGCTTCGTATAGGCACTGGATGGGATTATGATATTCAGCTTGATAATGCTAATTCAAGTATTCTGTTGGGTGCAACTGATAACACAGCAATATTTAATATATTTGATAGCTGTAGTAGTAGTTGTGTCAATGGTGGGACTTCCCCTAATTCACTTCTCGAGGTTCGAGATATTGCAACTAACTTCGGTGGGCTTGTTACTTCTGGTGGCTTCTTTGGCACCAACTCATATACAGCTCAAGAGTTTTCTGCAGACCTATCTGCTGCCTCAACAGCAGATAGCGCCGCCGTTGGAGATAATGGAACTTGGTATGCAGATCTCAGTACTGCTGCCTCAACAGAGAACTGGTCACAAACAGATCAAATAGGTGGTTTTGTCAGACTAACTACAGGAACAAACTCAGGTAGAGGAGTATTACTTGGTTTTGGAGCTGCACAGAACAACTTATCACTAGGATTTTCAAAAGCGAGTTTGCCTGTAATGCAGATGAAGGTGCGAACTAACATAAACAACGCTACAAACGATCTTTTCTGGGGATTCATGACTCAGGCTACGGCACCAACCACTAATGACACTAAGCCTGCTGAAGGTATTTATTTCTGGAACAACAATGCTGCTGGTGCTTGGCAGGGAGTTGTTAGGAGTGGCGGAGCTGACGTGGGCACTGTCACATGTTCAGGCTCTATTAGCACAACCCAATTTGCAATAGGGCGCATACAAGTTGAAAGCGCTACATCAGTTAGGTTCTTGATAGATAATGACGTATCAGATGGGGTGTCTTTGTCCGATTGTGGTACTGTTAGTGGCGCCAACCCAGCTGGATCATTAGGTATTGCCGCCTATACTATCCACACCGAGACTACAGGAAGAACTTTTGACATTGATTACGTAAGAGTGTGGCAAGATGATAATCCGCCTCTTGCCAGTACAGCTCAAATACCAGAGAATACATTCGTTTCTCAGCCCCAGGGTATTGATAATCTATCAGTTGAGTCAACTACTGACGTAGAAGGTCTATCTACTTCGGAGTCTGACCTAGTGTCCCTCAGGGAAGATATGCCCGGCATTTTCATAGAAGACTCTTCAGAAATAGATACGACAAAGCTTGCTGTTGAAATGCTTGGCAAGATAAAATCTCACGACAATAGGATAAGCCAATTAGAACAACCACAACCACAAGAGCAAGTAAGCGAAGAGGGCGCAGATAATTCTACAGATTTGAACACAATTAGTGTTCAAAATGCCACCATAAGCCTAAACCTAGGAGTTAACGGGGCAATAATAGCAGGTGGTGGTTTAACCGTGGGTGGTCCAGCTACCTTTAATGGTGAAGGTATATTCAACAAATTAGTCACATTTGTAGATAGAGTTATCTTCCGAAAAGATGTCACCTTTGCCGGTAGGACTACGTTCAATAACGATACTGGTGGTTTTGCAACAATGGCGCCAAACCAGACAGAGATTAGAGTAAACTTCGTTATCCCATACGAGACTAAGCCTGTAGTAACGGTAAGTATAAGAAATGGTCAATTTGTTCAGTACGCGTATAAAGACCTTGATGCCAATGGCTTTACTATAGTCCTCTCGCAGCCAAGTGCTGTTCCGGTAGAATTCTCATGGACTGCTTTGAGCGTAGACAATGCTCGAACTGTTGGCGCAGTGTCTAACTAGGCTTGTGCATATTAACTCAAGTGTCTATAATTAGCATTAACGTTTTAATGTAAGGGGAGCATGAGTCCATGGCAATACCAAAAATCAGGAAGAACAAGACTACTGAACAAGTAGAAAAAGTTTTAACTAAAAAAGAGTTAAAGCAAGCCAAGAAAAAGAAGATGATATTGATAGGCATTGGTGTAATTACGCTCATAGTCGTTCTCCTAATAGCCTTTTTTACCGTTCGTTATCAGAACGCTCAGAAAGAAATAGAGCGACTTACTAATCCTCAAGAAGCGGTTAAAGAAGAGAAGAAACAACTGCAAGATAAGGTGGGTAAATTGGTCGCACTACCAGAGGGCGAGACACCAACAATAGCTACTGTATCTGATGTTAATAAGCTAAAGAGCCAAGCATTCTTTGCTAAGGCGGAAAACGGCGACAAAGTACTTATCTATACTCAGGCTAAGAAGGCGGTTTTGTATCGTCCAAGTATCAACAAAGTGATAGAAGTCGCCCCTGTTAACTTAGGTGATAGTCAAAAAGACCAAGCGCCAGCACCAGCTCCGGCACAGTAATAACCGCCAAATACTCTAATTTTACCCTTTATTATCTTTGGTAGTTTAACTATAATAAAGCTTATGGTTGTGAGGTACGGGCTGGGCATTCTTTTTTCTATGGTTTTGACATTGGTCATACTTAGTTCTAGTCCCGAAGTTCATGGTGCAATTGGTTGTTCTGCAACAGTAACTCCCCATACAGTCAGCCCCAATAGCTCAACGAATTTCCAGATACAAATAAATAATACTGATAGTGACTCTATCACCTGGGTTAGGATAACCCGACCGTCAGGCAACTTTGTCATAACAAGTAACGGATCATCTGGTTGGGCATCTTCCACGACTGAAGAATATGCTTATCAATCTGATGGGGTGCTGGATCCGGGGCAGAGTATGGTGGTAGACGTAACAGCTACTGCGGTGAATGCACAGGTGCCATCGGCAGATTGGATCGTAGAGACAACTAATACGCCTGGATTAAACCTTGTCAGCTGTAATGGTGATCTAGGTACTTCAATATCAGGACAAGTTGCTGATACAACACCACCAAACATCTATAATATTTCCGTATCAAATCTTAGAACAAGTAGCGTTACAATCTCCTGGCTTACTAGTGAACCAGCTACATCAAAAATCAACTATGGTTATGATGACCAATATGGATCATCTACCAATGAAGATCTTACTCTCAAGACAAATCACAGTATGCAAATTACGGGATTATCACAGGGAGAGGCATATCATTACCAGGTAGTAGGGCAGGACTCTAATGCTAATCAAGCACTCTCTGGAGATAATACATTCTTGACTCCATTAGTTGATCCAGTGTCGCAGACTCCAGAAGATGTTATCACGCCGACTGGCGACATAATAAAGACAAAAATACCCATAAAAGCCATACCTACAGAAAAAATTCCTCCTGAAGTAAGCATCTCAACAAATCTTGACAAACCTTTTAAAGAAGCGCCAATTTTAACCGGTAATGCTCGAGACAACGAAGCATTGGCTGGTATGCATTATTCTACAGATGGGGGCAAAAACTGGCTACAAGTAGATAAAGATCAAGGCTTAGGAACAGTGCAGGCAACTTTTTCATTCAAGCCACTGAATCTAGATGACGGCAATTATCAGATTATTGTTAGGGCCATAGATACTTCAGGGAACATAGGTTTGAGCGGACAGAAGACATTAGTGATCGATAGGCTACCTCCTCAAGTTGGTGGTAGCGTTATATCATCAGGACCACAGATATTCCAGCCAAATAATGATGGAGTTATCTATTCTCTCGTAGGTGTTGATCAGAAGGTTACTGTAAGTGCTGTAGGTGGACCAACATCAATATTGGTAACTGCTAAGAAAAATGGCAACAGTAGCACACTAAAAACATTCAATCTAACGAAATCACCAGATACCGGTCTTTGGTCTGGTATTATTAGTTTTCAAGAGCAGGGTGACTACACTCTGGTAGCAGATTCTTTAGATGGAGCAGGCAACAAAACATCTAAAGTTATCGGTCTGGCACAAGCCTTAGCTCCTGCTAGGGTGACAAATAATAAAAATTCCTTAAAAGACGCCAAGGTAACCCTTTACTATCTAGAGCCGACTACTAACGTCTGGACAGTGTGGGATGGGGCATCTTATGGGCAACTAAACCCACAGACAACAAATGAAAAAGGTCAGTTCAATCTATTTGTGCCTGAGGGCAAGTACTATCTAAAAGTGGATGCAGAGCACTATAGAACACTTATCAGTGACGTTTTTGAGATTAAGGGATCAATGCCTATTCTCTCAAGCCTCAAGATGAAAGAAGCTATAAATATTAACATAGGCAAATTCTCTATTCATATTCCTCCGTTTTCAAATGATAGGGCGCAAATTGATCCTCCAAAATTGTCATATGCTCTTCCTCCCACTGCTAAAAAGCTTATTAATAAGCAAGCACCTGACTTTGAGTTGAAGGATACTAACGGTAAACTGGTAAATTCTAGTGAATTAACCGGTCGTCCGACCGTGATAACCTTTATATCTAGTTGGTCCCCTCCTTCTAGAGAGCAACTCTATGCACTTTCTCAGCTACAAAAAAATAAAGATATTAATGTTATTCCTGTTGTTATCCACGAAAATTCAGGAAAAATAAATGCAATAGTCAAAATATCAGGGATACAACTAGAAATTCTGACTGATCCTGACGGGACTATGGTAGATAAATTTGGAATTCAGACTTTGCCCGCACATTATGTGCTTGATCGACGTGGAGTGGTAAAAAGTGTAACAGTTGGTGTATTATCAGAAGAGAAAATTAACGATGCTTTGTCTGGGGGGCAATAGAGCAGTGGGTGGATCTTACAAGTGTTAAATATTCAATTTTTTGGGCAAAACCTGCACTTTGCAATAGGGGTATTTGTTTCTCTCACTTTGTTTGCTGTAGCTTGGCTTTATTTTGACGCCTGGACGAACAAGAAGGCAAGGAATAATGCACTTAGATGGATTGGTTTTTTACTCCTGAGCATTTCTTTTTTGGTCTACGCAGTAGATATACCCTGGATAGGGACGTCAACTAGCAAGGATACTAGCTTTGGACTGTTGTCTAGTGTTGTTAGGGTTTTAGGATATCTTTTCATAATAATTGCTGAGATTATGGACCCTCTGCAGAAAGTTCCGACGCATGATGCTGTAGAGCTAGACAAGAAACAAAATAAGTCGCAATCTTTCTCTGTCGTGAGCTCTACGGCTAGTGCTATAAAAGTCTTGCCTGTACTCGGAGCGACATTAGTTAGTTTTCTGTATTTTAGAAGGTCTACAAAGGGTCTTGAGAGGCACTTGAAGCCTCTCGCGCTTGGTTTTATGGGTCTTGCGGTGTTTGAGATATTGGCTCAGGCTTATCTGTTGCGAGGTAGTACTAATGTAGTTATAAATCAAGCAGTTGCAGTATATGGACCGGTGTGGTGGGCAGAAAACCTAGTTCTACTACTGTCAGCAGTCATACTTGGGCGTTGGGTTTGGCGCTATCTTGTAAAGAGATTTATGAGTCAGCTCTTCATGATCTTTGTCACAGGCATAATAGTTGTGTTTTTAGTCACTACGGTAACGTTCACATTCCTGTTGCTCAGAAATATACAAAATGCTACGTTATCAAATTTATCTACTACAGCGAATGTTTTGAATTATGCATTTGACAGTAAACGCTCAGAGACCGTATCTAGCTCTGAGGCACTTAGCTATAATCCAGAGTACATTTCTGCAATTATCCAAAAAGATCATAAAAAATTAGTCCAACTTTCTGCAAACTATTTAGCAACAAAAAAACAGTCAATGTTATTGATCACTAATGATTCGGGCCAAGTTTTACTCAGGGGTGAGGACACAGATCGCTGGGGAGATTCTCTGTCTTCCGACCCTCTAGTTAGGAAAGCTTTGATTGGTCAACCTAGTAGTAGTATTTCTACGATAAGTGGAGTATTAGCACCCACTATGTTTATCGAATCGACCTCCCCAGTAAGAGATAGTAATAACTTGATAGTGGGGACCATAACAACAGGTGTAGCTATGGATGATGCTTTTGTGGATGGTATAAAGAATTCTACTGGATTGGACGCGTCTATTTATAGTGGCAATATACGCTCAGCAACCACAACCTTAACAGCAGATGGCAAGTCACGGTGGGTCGGAGTAAAAGAGCATAATAAATCAGTGAATGACACAGTGCTTAAGAGTGGCGAAACCTTTAGCGGTCAGCTAGACATTCTCAATATACCGTATTTAGCTGTGTACAGACCGCTCAAAGACGTTGATAACGTAGTTGTAGGTATGATCCTTGTAGCCCAGCCACAGACTTATTTGCTTAGCACCGCCAACCAATCAATACAACTGACATTTATACTTGCAACGACACTTTTACTTTTGTCGATATTCCCGGCATATCTCGTGTCCAGGTATATAGGAAGGCAACTCTAGAATGCAGATAAAATCGACAAAAAGCTTGATCAATATAATCAGTTTAGTCTCTTTTGTCTGTGGTTTGACCCTGTGGCTCGCCATATTTGGCCCTGATTTTGATACAGCAGATTATGTATTTAGGCCACTAGCTATGTTGCCCTTGCTGGCAACAGTAATTAACACAGGCTTAATTATATTTTTATATCGCAGAATTCAGCCATCAGAGACGGGATTTTGGTTCTTGGCTTTTTTGGGCACGACAACGTTTTGGTCATTGGCAGAATTTTTACAAAGGTCGAGTGGTGTTTTAGAGGTGTCTATCTTTTGGAGATCTCTAGCTGTTTACGGATGGGCTATTATGCCTATCGCATACCTATTTTTTACGCTTAGCTATGTTGACAGGCAAGTTCTTATCAGGCGTTTGCATCTTCAGATAGGGCTATTTCTGATAGTCTCCTCTTTGATATATGCTCAGTTCAAAACACATTTAACTGTTTCGTCGGACTATGTCTTGCAGTCTTGGGGATACGATTCTCCAAACGGGGGTTATATAAATATATTCACAGTATGGCTTTTGGCTGTTTTTCTTACTGGACTTGCCCTGTTTATTCATGAATATAAAAATGCGGTCAGCCAACAAAAACGAAAACAGATAAGAATCTTCATAATCAGCCTACTTGTTCCTCTAGTTGGAGGTACAAGTACTGACCTAGTGTTACCTAATCTATTTGATGTGAATATAATTCCTATGGCAGCATTTTTGACTGCTGTAGAGGGCATGATACTTAGTTATGGGGTGTATCGTCACGGGCTATTTAGTATAAATCCCGTTAGTCTTTCCGGCGAGATAATGAAAACTTTACCGCAACCTGTTATTGGTACTAATGAAAAATTCCAGATTCAGTTTATGAATGCCAATGCAACCGAAATGTTTAAGCAACATGCGCCGTTTGTAGGGAAGAGTATATATAGTCTTGTCGGGGCGGAGAACTTCAAGATTATAAAAGAAGAGTTAGGTAAGACAGCTCAGGATGCAGTCACTAATATCCCAAGGATTCCTCTAGGGCTTGACGGAGGAGTTGTTATTGCCCAGGCACAAATTAGCTCCATAGGTAAGGGGCTGGGTTATATATTCGCAATGTCAAACATAACTCAGCAGGTACTTTCCATGAGAATCATTGAAAAAGAAGTTAGGATTCGTACTCAGCTCTACAACCAAGAGAAGGCTCGTCTCTTTTCATCTGTTAATGGACTAAGACAAGGCTTTTTGATCGCAGATGTGAATAGCAAGATAACACTTATGAACATCAAGGCACAAGAGATGTTCCCAGAGGTTAAAATATCAGATGTTCAGAGCGGTAATGTTGTTGACAATAACGCAATCTCCATTTTGGAAAAATCACTTAGTAACTTTGGTTTAAGGGAGAAATTAGCTTCAGTAATCCGTAATAATCAATATCTAGAGTTTGAAGAAGTTGATATGGGCCAATCAATTCTTGATATAGAGATACTCCCAATAAGTGCTCCAGAAGGTGCAATTGGAGCAGTGGTTCTCCTTGACGATGTAACTGAACGTACGATGATAGAAAGATCAAAAGATGAGTTCTTTTCAATTGCCTCTCACGAACTTAGAACTCCTTTGACAGCTATACGAGGGAATACTTCGATGATGCTTAGTTATTATTCGGAGCAACTGAAAGATCCCGAGCTTAGAGAGATGGTTGACGATGTTTATTCTTCGAGCATTAGGTTGATAGAAATTGTTAACGATTTCTTAGATACATCAAGGCTAGAACAGGGGAGAATGGTTTTTGAGCCAAAGGACATTTCTCTATCAAAAGCCATCAAAGAAGTTGCTAAAGAGACGAATGCAGTAGCCAAGGAAAAAGGGAATACTATTATAATTGATGGTGCTATTGATGGGCTACCTGAAGTTCGTGCAGACTTTAACAAATTAAAGCAGATTATGTATAACTTGGTTGGTAACTCTCTGAAGTTTACAGATAAAGGCACAGTAACTATCAGAACGAAAATTGAAGAATCTTCGGTAAGAGTGAGCATCAGCGATACGGGTAAGGGCATATCAGAAGATAATATCAAGCTATTGTTCCGTAAATTTCAGCAAGCTGAGAGTAACCTGTTAACTCGTGATGCTACCAAGGGAACAGGCCTTGGCCTCTACATATCCAAATTGATTATTGAGAATATGAAGGGTACGATTGGGCTTGAAAGTTCAAAAGTTGGAGAAGGAAGTACTTTCTTCTTCACTGTGCCATTAGCCAAACCAAAAAGTATTGATTCGCTAAATAATAATGTATAATTAAGAGTAAGAGGAATTAATAAATATGACAAAAATACTTATTACAGAAGACGATCCGTTAATGTCACGGATGTACCAGAAAATATTCACATTTGAAGGCTACGATGTTGAAATGGCGGGCAACGGACAAGAGTGTCTAGATAAGGCACGAACAAACACTCCAACTCTAATTCTGCTTGATGTGATGATGCCTGTTATGAACGGACTCGTTACGCTTGAAAAGCTCAAAGCAGATCCTGTTACAAAGGCAATTCCTGTAGTGATGTTAACTAATCTTGCTGGACAGCAGGACGCTGAATCTGCCCTCGCTAAAGGAGCTGTGAAGTACATCATAAAGAGTGAACACGATCCCAAGGAAGTGGCTGATATGGTAAAAGAGATACTGGCTGGCTATACCCGAGATGACATACCTAGTCAAGCATAAGATTTATTATTGACATTAGCATTAAGAGATGGTATCATAAGCATATTCGAGAGAAATTAATAGAGGGTTTTGCCGTTTTGGCAGGACCCTTTTTATTTCCCGGAGTTAATAATAAAACAGTGGTTTTACAGTGGTGGATGTAGATACCAATAAAGGGAGGACTTTTCCATGGCAGGAACAGTTAAAGGTGGCGAAGCAGCCGCAGCAACAAATAAGAAGAAATATGGCTCTAACTTTTACGCAATAATTGGCGCAAAAGGTGGTAAAAAGGGTCGGACAGGTGGCTTTTATGCTAACCGTGAACTAGCTAGAAAAGCTGGCGCAAGAGGTGGAAAGATTAGTCGAAGAACCAAGAAAGAAGCTACTGTAGCTTAAATCTTAGGAATTCTTCAGGAATAATCTTCCAAGGAAGAGTCTGGTCATTTGGCCAGGCTCTTTCTATATACTCTAGATTCTTGAGCACTGCTAACTTGCCATCTATGGTCACAGTTTATACACTTATATTTTTTCTCTGATATTTCTAATCCATTTTGAAAACATTTTGAGCATAAGCTACGTTTGTGGATCCATAGACGATAACTTTCAATACATTCATTGATGTAATTTTCTGATATGCTTATGTTAAATTTCTTGGCAATATTCTTGGCAATCTCCCATGCTTCGAGCTCTTTTTTCAGTAGTGATAGGTCGCTTGAGTAGCTAATATGATCCAGCTCAATATGACCAAGCTCATGTAGCAAGTCAGTGGTAGCATGCTTGGATTTTTTGTTGTAAGAGATACTGCTCTTACTATGATTCCATGAGAAATCTTCGCCTTCAGAGAATGTAATATTCGGATAGTCAGACTTTATTTTATTTAAAAGTCGGTCAAACTTTATATCTTTTGAAGTGCTAGTTCTAGGCATCCGTAAATCACTGCCTCTTCCGGGCGTTTGGCTTTAATTATTACTGGCTTGCTGATTACTTTAGGGGTATATTCATCCATTTTCTTCTCAAGAATATGCTTGAATTTATCTAAGTGAGATCCAACCCCTCCACCTATTATCAGGCATTCAGAAGTCGTTATTGCTGAAATATTTATTATTCCGATGGCCAAGTATTCACAATACTCTTCCCATATTTTTGGGTCATTAATCTCACTAGCTTTCTTCCCGTATTTCTCTACTAGTGCTTTGCCAGATGCCAGATCCTCCCAGTATTTAATTTTTCCGCCGTGAGGATATATCATTTTACCTGGTTCTTGATCGACAGTATTTGGATCAAACTTTCCATCAACAATTGCTATACCGCCGATTCCTGTACTTACAGTTATGTAGTAGATTTTTTTATACTTGCCATCAAGAAGATGAGCTTCAGATAATCCAGCCAAATTAGCATCATTTTCTATCGTAAAATTACAATTAAATATCTTTTTGAAATCTTCGCTTTCGTGCTTATTCTGCCAGCCAAGCATGGAGTCTCTTATGAGCATTCCTTTTTTTCTGTCAACGACACCTCTCGTACCAATTGCGCCTGCAAAGAATCTCTTCGTGGTTAATTTATCTTTGGTTGCTTCAAGAGATGTCAAGAAATCCGAATAATCTTTAGATGTTGGAATTTTTATCTGTTCAACTAGCTTTTTATTATCGTCAAATACAGCAACTAATGTTTTTGTACCCCCAATATCAATTGCTAAAATCATGACTAAATTTTATCACGTATCCCCAAGTATTTACATATAAAGACTTTACAGATATAATAAGAAGTAATCTTGCGTAGTTCTTTCGTAGACTACACTCGAAAATATGGAATAAAGGGAGGCATGGGACACATGTCAAATAAAGTTACAATGGATGAGCTCCTAGAGGCTAATGGGTCTGTAGAGCGAGTCAAAACAGGTGATCTTATAGATGGAAAAATTTCATCTGTCAAAAAAAATGAAATCTGGGTAGATCTCGGATCTCAAGGGATGGGTCTCGTTTCAAAGCGAGAAATGGGCTACGGCCAAAAATTTAATGAAGGAGATGATGTTTCGGTAAGTGTTATCGAACCAGAACTTGATGAAGGATATTCTCTACTTTCTCTCAAGAGAGTCTCAAAAGACAAAGGTTGGGACGAGTTAGAGAAAATTATGGCAGAAAAATCAATCGTTGAGATTGTGCCATATGATGCCAATAGAGGTGGACTGCTGGTTGAAAGTGAAGGAATAAGAGGCTTTTTGCCCGTTTCTCAGCTTGCTGCTGGTCACTATCCTAGAGTTACTGGAGCAGATAAGGATGAAATTCTCACTAAGCTAAATGCTCTAGTCAATAAGCCAATAAAAGTCAGAATCTTAGACTTAAGTCGAAAAGATAACAAGCTCATTTTCTCCGAGAAAGAAGCTATCAAAGACCACATGCAAGAGAGTTTCTCAAAACTCAGTGTAGGTGACGTAGTTTCTGGTGAAATTACTGGAGTTATCGATTTTGGTGCTTTTGTAAATGTTGATGGAATAGAAGGTTTGATACACATTTCTGAAATTTCTTGGGAACGCGTAGAAGATCCTAAAAAACATATAAAGCTAGGTCAAAAAGTTGAAGCAAAGATTATTGCAATAGATAAAGACAGACTATCTCTTTCTATAAAGCAACTTTCACAAGATCCATGGCTTAACGAAGTTAAGAAATTCAAAGTTGGAGAAATGGCAGAAGGAAAAGTTACTAGAATAACGCCTTTTGGTGCATTTGTTCAACTCAGTCCATCAGTTGAAGCTCTAGTGCACGTTAGTGAGATGAGTAGCGATGATTCTGTGAATCCTGAAGAAATCTTCCGGCTTAATGAAAAGAAGAAGTTTAAGATAATTGATATTGACGAAGAAGCACGTAAAATCGCTTTGAGCCTCAAAGATGCCTAAATAATAACTGACAAAAGGAAGGAGCCGACCTGTGAGTAGAACAATCGAAATAGATAATACAGTAACGGTCGGCAATCTTGCTGAGCTAGTTGATGTTCCGGTAACCCAAATAATCTCAGAACTTTTCAAAAGTGGAGTACTGGCTACTGTCAACGAGAGAATAGATTTTGATACAGCCACTATAGTTCTGCAAGAACTAGAGCTTGATGTTGAACTAAAAAAGCGATCTTCGGATAATCTGAACAGTCCAGCTAGTCGTAAAAAGAATCCTTCAACGGGAGAAGCCCGTCCACCAGTTGTTGCGATGATGGGCCATGTAGATCATGGTAAAACCTCCCTACTTGACTACATCTGTAAGGCAAGTACGGCTTCTGAGGAGGCTGGAGGCATAACTCAACATATCTCTGCTTACCAGGTGAAGAGAAAAGATCGAATGATCACTTTTCTTGACACGCCGGGGCATGAAGCCTTTGCTGCAATACGAGAACACGGCGCTAAACTAACAGATTTAGTAGTGATTGTTATTGCTGCAGATGACGGTATAAAGCCTCAAACACTAGAAGCAATTAGATTTGCTAACCAGGCGGGTGTGAAGATACTAGTAGCAATTAATAAAATAGATAAAGAAGGCGCCAATGTAGAGCGTATCTATCAACAGCTTTCTGACCAGAATATTCTTGTTGAAAAATGGGGCGGGGATACTGTTGCCGTAGAAGTTTCTGCTAAAACAGGTGTTGGTGTTGATGACTTGCTAGACATGATTTTATTGGTCTCTGATGTTGAAGAGTTGAAGGCGGAAGTTGATGTGCCGGCAACGGGGCTTATTATAGAAGCTCACCTAGAAAAGGGCAGGGGTTCTGTAGCAATAGCGCTCGTTGAGTCGGGTTACTTGAAAAAGGGTGATTATATAGTCGCGGGAGCTGTTTATGCCAAAATCCGTAATCTAGAGAATACACTAGGCGGAGATATTGAAAAAGCAGGTCCATCAACTCCTGTTTTGATAACAGGATTTAAGAGTTTGCCAGATTTTGGCGATACGTTTGAGGTAGTCAAGTCTGAAAAACAAGCCCGTCAGCGATCCGAAGAAGTTTCTAGAGATAGAAAGCTTTCAGGCCAAAGTCTAAATATTAGTAGTTCAGAGCTGATCAGGATTATTGATCGGAAAAACGAAATTAATGAGTTGAACGTTATAGTTAAAGCGGATGTTCAAGGCTCGCTTACTGCAGTGCTTGACAGTATAAAAACTCTCGAGACTAGTGATGTTGCAGTTAAATTAGTTGGATCCGGAATAGGTAACATTACAGAGAGGGATGAGCATTTGGCTGCTACGAGTGGGGCCCTAATATATGGCTTTAATGTGAATGTCTCTACTAGTATTCGTCAGCTGGCTAATCGCGATAATGTCTCAGTACGGACATTTAAGATCATATATGAGTTAATTGATGATGTAAAAAAAGAGATGATTGAAATAATACCTCCTGAGATTGTCAAAGATGACATAGGTAGGCTAATTGTAAGAGGTATCTTCAAGATTGGAAAAAATGAAGTTATCTGTGGTGGTGAGGTTACAAAAGGAAAGTTGGTTGTAGGGAGTAGAGCTCGCTTGGTACGTGATGATGTAGAAGTAGCAGATATGGAAGTTTCAAAACTTCAACAAGGTCCACAAGAAGTTAAAGAAGTACTAGAAGGTAATATGTGTGGAGTCAGCTTTGCTACAGACTCTAGAGTTGAAGTTCAGGAAGGCGACAAACTAGAATTCTACACAGTAAAGGTAGTAAAAAAACAACTCTAAGGGATAAGTTATTATGGCAGAGTTTAAACCAAGAAGTGCATCTGAAGGAGACGATGAAGATAAGGATAATTCCTTTGTTCAGGATTGGCTCGAGAGGATGATAGAGGATGATCCTGAAGGTCAGGATTCAAAGAAGAAAAGTCGCTTTACAAAGCTTTTTAAGCCAGTATTTAGGATGCTTTTCCCGAGAAATGAAAGAGGAGAAGCAAAGACCGAGTCAAAAGCAGAGCCGAGTATGTTTGGTGCAAATATTCTTGGCGTGTCCAAAGACAGTTCAGAAGATGAAGACGTACCATTCAGTAGTCCTCTAGAGTCCGAAACATTAGATAAAAAAGAAGTTAGTGCCGAAGAAAATATTGAAAATGAAGATAATCAAGTTGTCACTGATGACAGAGAAGAAAACCTTGAGCTAGAACAGCCACAAGAGTCAGACCTTGAAAAAGAACCAGAATTTGATGAAGTTGGTGACCGTGAAAAATCTGCTGATATTCCAGCAGAAGAAGTGCCAGAAGAGTTAGTGAGAGCTTCTTTAGATGGAGAGTCTGAATTTGATGAAAATGGTGGCTTAGACACAGATATTCAGGGTGGTAACAGTAATTTTGACAGAGTTAACACCCTAAAGACTAGCGAACAGGTATCAAAGCCTGACACCAAGAATTCGGCTGGGCCTGCGGTACTTGCCTTTATTGGTGCTGAAATTCTTAGCAGAAAGAGAGACAGGGGTATTAGAAAAGAACAGAAAAAGATAGAAAAAGAGCAAAAAGCAGAACTAAAATCCTTAAAGGAAAAATCTGCTAGTAAGGAGACGGTAGCGAAGTTAAATAACAGCAACCGTCAACAAATTGATTCACTGATGGAAAAACGAAAATTCTCACAACAAAATACCCAAAAAGCAGAAGTCACAAGGGAAAAGATTAGCATCAAGGAAAAGATAAAAAATTCTTTTACAAGCGCAAAATATGAGAATAAACCACAATCTGTTTCACAGCCAAAGTCGGAAGAAGCAACCCCTCTTCTATCAATAATCAAAGATAAAGATGAAGAAATTCGCAAGAAAATGGAGCGCAGAGAAATAGAATCATTGATAGGGGATTCAGCTCAAGAAGACCAATCTGCTAAAAATACTGAACGATATTTCGAAACAAGACATGAGATCAAAGAGCATGTGGCTACAAAAGATGTTGATTATCTTGCACCTTCAGATAAAGAAAGTGATGGGCAAGTTCGCCGAGATAGTGATAATTTGACAGCAGAGCAGATAACACAGGCTACACTTGATTCTAGTATTTCTAAAGAAAAGTTCGGTAATTACCAGAATGGCGCATCTAAGTCACCTCAAATAACAATACAATTTATCATGCTGGCTGGCATTATATTTGCGATTATCATAATAAAGCTTTTCTTTATGTGATTAATTATAAAATGTAGTCGTCCAAGCGATGATTTTTTGTAGTATATGTTATATAATGTAAGTCATGATTAAACTAGACAATCAATTTTTACAAGATGTGGGGCTGGGTGAATTGCCTGATGCTGACAAGAAAGAAATGCTTCGTCACATATACGAGCAACTTGAGCTTCGTGTTGGTACACGTTTGGCGAGTGGGATGACCGATGCGCAGCTTGATGAATTTGAAGCGTTAATAAATAATCAAGATGAAGCAGGTGCTCTTAAATGGCTCGAAACCAATTTTCCCAACTATAAAGAAGTTGTTGCCGATGAGCTTGAAAAATTAAAAGCAGAAGTAACCATATCAGCTCCTCAAATATTAGAAGCAAGTAACGGGCAACCTCAAGCTAATTAGCTTTAGTAATTTTACTCTCGTAGCCTCTTATAAATTCACTTGATGTCATTGCTGATTTTCCGTCAGGTTGGAGCTCTTGTATACATATTGCGCCTTTGATCGTATCTACACTGATCAGTCCAACTTCTCTAGTAATTGTAACTTTACCCGGCTTGCCTGTGTTTGTGGGCACAGAATACGCCTTAATGATCGACAGATCTATAGACCCAAGCGTTGCTCTGGCTTTTGGCCACCCTTGATAAGCACGGATTTTCTTTTCAATAATATCTGCAGGTTCGTTCCAGTCTATCATGCCGTCTGATTTAGCGACCATCTTGGTATAGGTAGCTTGTGACTCATCTTGTTCTTTTGCAACGTATTCACGACTTATGATTTTAGGCAATACAGCGACTAGTTCAGTAGCACCTAATGACGAAAGACTGCGAAACATATCTTGACGATTTGATTGTTCACTGAGCTCGAGTTTTTTCTGGTAATAAATTGGCCCAGCATCCATTTTTTCAATAAGTTTTATAAAAGTAACACCAGTTTCCAGATCGCCATTTAAAATAGGCAACTCAATCGGAGATGGTCCACGATATCTTGGTAACAGGGAAGGATGGAGGTTTATAATGCCTGTTGGTTCAAATAAGTTTAAAATTTCTTTCGGGACTATTTTGCCATAACTTACCAAAATACCAATTCGATCTTGAATCTCACTAATTTTGTCTTTTATATCTAATAGATTTTCGGGTTGCCAGACAGGGATATTATTTCTAATGCCGATCTCTTTAACAGCCGGCATGCTAGTCTTTTGGCCTCTTCCTCGCTTAGAGTCTGGCTTTGTAATGATAGCTTTTATATCCCAGCCATCTTCAATGATTTTGACTAAGCTGTCTACACTAAACTCTTCACTACCGAAGAATATGACTTTGTTTGATCGCTTTTTCATAACTTAGTTCTTCTAATTGCCCATCTTTCGTTAATTGGTAGAAGTTATTTTCCTTGTCTTTTATAATGTCAACAAAAAGTTTTCCGTTAGTGTGGTCAATCTCGTGCTGAAAAACACGGGCTAAAAAGCCTTCTGCGGTTACTCTTATCGTATTGCCTTCGATATCCTGAGCTTCAACCTTCACTTTGTTGTGCCTAGGGACTTTTCCATATACATTCATGACGCTTAGGCATCCTTCGAAGTCTTCTTCGATCTCTCCCATATACTTTATGACTTTAGGATTTATGTATACTTGATATGTTTGATCTGTTTTATCTTCAAAATTATTTTTTATGATAATAACTCTTCGGAGATCATCAATTTGAACTGCAGCGAGGGCTACGCCTATCTCGTGGCTCCTATTTGCTTCCCAATCAAGAGTGGCGGATACCATGTTTGCAACAAGCTTTTGTACGTCATCATCAATAAATTTGACCCTTTTTGATTTTTTTCGGAGGCTTGCGTTAGGCAATGTAATGATATCTTCTTTGTGCATTTATCAATTATACTCTAATAGCCCTGTTACAGTAAATGAGAAGGGTCAATAGTATATATACAATTTTTTGGTAATTCTTTAATAATCTCAAGGAGAGTAGAGCGGTTTTTTGCTTTAATAATTATTTGATAGTGCCATTTTCCATCTTTATTTTGATGCAAGCAAGGGGTTGGACCATCGACCAAGACATTATGCGAAGCTTTAGTCTTCTTAACCATATCCTCAAAATATTCAATTAATTTTGATTGACTCTTTAGGGAATGCTTAACCTTCAGAACATAGACAAAGGGGGGGTAGTTGTACTTCTGTCTAACTTCAAGCTCTGATTTATAGAATTCATTCCATCGATTTTCGACAGCTTGTTCGATGATAGGGTTATCGGGTGAGTGAGTCTGTACTAGGAATTTGCCAGAGCCATGACCTCTGTCTATCCTGCCAAAAAGCTGGCTGATTGCTTGATACAGATTTTCTTTTGATGTGTAGTCAGGGTATTGCAAATAGCTATCTGCTTGGAGCATGGCAACAAGGCCAAGTTTAGGAAAATCATGTCCTTTTATCAGTATTTGAGTGCCAATTATGATATCAATATCGCCAGATCTAATGTCCGGATACCTAGTAGATATATGATCTGCTTTATTGTTGTCTTTATCAAATCTAGCAATGTTGGCAAGCGGGAAAAGACGAGATAGTTCCTTCTCTATTAATTTAGTTCCTGCAGTTTTATAAAATATTTGTTCAGAATTACACTCAGGACACCTAGTGATTTTTTCTTGATTTCTGCCACATTCGTGACACAAATATTTGTTCAGATCGTGGTGAAATACATGAGGGATGTTGCAATGTTTACATAGACTTTGCCACCCACAGTTGTTACAGAGTATAGTTCTTGAGGTTCCTCGTCTATTGATGAACACAAGAATTTGCTTTTTATTTGACAACGCTTTCTTGATTTCCTGGATTAAAGTATTTGATAATGTTGCATTGATACTGGCTCTTTCTTGTTCGCTTTTTATATCAATGACTTCTACTTTTACTGAATGATCACTCAAAATAGCCTTATCATTTAAATTTATTATTGTTGAATCCTTAGAACTTGCTTGATAATAATCTGTTACATTTGGGGTAGCAGACCCAAGGACTAACTTAGCCCCTTTATTTTTAGATAATAAGCCGGCTACTTTTACAGCATTATAGGTGGGCTGATTCTCTTGGCTATATGATTGATCATGGAATTCATCAACAACTATTAATTCCAAGTTTTTGACAGGCAGGTAAAGTATAGATCTTGGGCCGATTATGATTTTTGGATTGTGATATATGTCGCTCCAGATCTTATTTCTTTGAACAGGTGTTAATTTGGAGTGGTATACGATGATATTTTCTTCGCCAAGTATTTGCTGGAAATCTTCTATCATTTTTGGGGTTAAGGATATCTCTGGGACTAGAATCAATGATGATTTGTTATTTTTGAGCATTTTTACTGCTTGGTCTATGTATATTCTAGTTTTGCCCGAACCAGTAATACCATGAAGTATTACAGTGCTTGATTGGCTATTTTCAATCTCTTTGACCACTCGAGCTTGCTCCCTGGAAAGCTTTAATTCTCTTGCAGATATTTGCTGGTCTGTATTTTTAGTTTCGATCAGTTTATTTGGCAAAAATAGACTTAGCATTGGGCCAATATAATTTGGATAATAATCCAGGAGGCTACTTATAAAGTTCAGAGAACTTTCGTTGAAAATATAATTGGTTGTTTTTATAATATCTTTTGTTTCAAATTCTGGCTTTTTCGTTTTTGCAGTGACTAGCCCAAAACACGGATTTTTATTGAGTTCAATTACAACAATAGTCCCTGGCTTTATAGGTCCATTGAAACGATAAGTCAGGGCTTCTTTCCCAAAAAACTTATTACTACCAGGTATGACGTTGAAATAATCCATACTAGTAGTATATAATCAAATTAAGTAGTTGCAATAAACACCAAACATGTTCTATACTGTTTGTATCGTTGTCGCAAAGACATCAAGGAGTATCATGCTAGACGTATTTATAACATCAAGAGTTAGACGAAAAATTATTGTGGTGTATTCAAAGTACCCTGATTTTAAGACCCATGTTCGGGGTCTTGCTAAGCTAATCAAAGAAGATGCTGGCAATATTCAAAGAGAACTTAAGCGCCTAGAAAAGATCGGATTTTTAGTATCTGAAAAGCAGGCTAATACGAAAATCTATTCAACAAATAAAAACTTTCTTATTTTCAAAGAATTACAAAGCATTGTCCTTAAGTCTCAAAGATCACAACAAAAGAAGTTATAGTTTGAAATTATTCACAATATAAGGTAAAATAAAGCAAATGATAGAAGTTACAAAAAAAGATCAGAAAGAGTCTACAGATAGTCTTCTTAGAAGGTTTACCAGAAAAGTTCAGCAATCTGGAGTGATTGCCGTTGCTAAACAAGGCCAATACTTTGAGAAACCTCTCAGCAAGACTGAGCGACGTACAAAAGCGATTATTCGCAAAGAGCGACGGATTCAGAAGTTTAAGAAAATTAGACTTTCTTAAAGAGATCAATGGTCATAGATAAGATAAATACTGACCTCAAAAGCGCAATGCTGTCAGGCGATAAGCAGTTGACAGGTGTTCTTCGAGATCTAAAGAGTGCGTTGCTTTACGAACAAGTTAGCCAAGGTAGCAAGGGGTCAGAGCCATCAGATGAGCTAATCACAAAGACTTTTAACAAAGAACTGAAGAAGCGTAAAGATGCCATTTTGCTTTATGAAAAAGCAGATGACAATAGTCGAATAGAAAAAGAACAATATGAATGCGAAGTAATCTCTCGTTACCTGCCAGAACCAGTATCTGAAGATGACATAAAGAAAGCAATAAGCAAAGCTGTGAGCGAAAACAAGATCGACATCAGTTCTTCTTCAGCAATGGGGCAGATCATAGGTGGGGCTAAGGCTAATCTGAGTGGCACAATAGATGGCGCGCAGTTAGCAAAATTAGTCAGAGAATTTATGGTGGAGAATAGTTAGAAATGATAGTTATGATGGGACCTGTCGGCGTTGGCAAAAGCGTGCAAGGGCAATTACTAGCAGACAAAATTTCATATAACTGGTTTTCTCTAGGTAAATATCTCAGAGAAAGTGCTTCTGCATCAGCTCAAGAAAAGTTAGCTTCAGGTGTATTATTTAGTGACGAAGAGGTTATTGAGATTATTGATTCAGAGATTGGAAAAACTATCACTAATCAGACTGTCTTAGACGGATTCCCGAGAACATTACCTCAGTCTGAGTGGATTGTTGGTTTGCATAGAGAGAAAAGGATCAATATTGAAGCAGTTGTAGTTCTTCTCGCAGATGAGGATGTCTTGGTAAAAAGATTGTTAGCGCGCGGTCGTCCAGATGATAGCGAAGAAGTTATCAAAGATAGAATACATACTTATAATTCATCAACTCGTCCAATTATTGATTGGTTTAAAAACCAAGGCGTACAAGTCCAAGAAATAAATGGCGTCGGTGAGATAGAAGATATCAGTAATAATATCGTTAAAGCATTAAAAAAAGATGCTCACTAAGGTCAAAACAGCCAAAGAAATTAAGGCTATGCGCATTGCTGGTAAAGCATTGGGCACTATACTCAATGAGCTAGAAAAAGAGATAAAAGTAGGCATGAGTACTCTAGACGTAGCTAAGCTTACGCGTAAAAAGATCAAACAAATGGGTGTTAAGCCTGCTTTTTTGGGCTATCAAGGTTTCCCAGATGTAATATGTATTTCTATTGATGAAGAAATTGTGCATGGTATACCAAAAGCCGACAAAATAATTGAAAACGGAGCGGTCGTTAAGCTAGATCTCGGTATTAAACACGAAGGAATGATCGTTGACGGAGCAATCACTACTATAGTTGGTGAAGCGGGCAAAGAAGTAAGAGATTTATCTGACAGAACAAAGCAGTCCCTGCACGAAGGGTTAAAAGCTGTTAAAGCGGGGCGAAGCGTTGGTGATATCGGATATGCCATAGAAAAGTATGCTAATCAATTTAACTATGGGATAATTCGTGATTTGGTTGGTCATGGCGTGGGTCATGAAGTTCACGAAGACCCTAACATACCAAATTATGGTAAAAAGAATAGTGGTATGGAGCTACAGGCAGGAATGACTATTGCAATTGAGCCAATGCTGACTCTGGGTTCGGAAGATGTAGCTGTTCTGCCGGATGGCTGGACTATAATAACCAGAGATGCCAGCATAGGCTGTCAGTTTGAGCATACGGTGCTTGTTACAGATAAAGGTTGCGAAATATTGACTCAGGCGTAGGCCAGTCCTCAGACTATTGATTATCCTCCTCGATAAAGGTTATACTTTTACAATGAGTGATCAACAACCCCTACATTATGTTGGGTTAGACATAGGCACAAGCAAAGTTAGATGCATCGTTGGTACTGTTGACGAAAATAGTCCAGAGCCTTATATAAATATTGTTGGACACGGATCAGCCAATAATTCCGGGATGAGAAAAGGTCTTGTAACTCACTTAGACGAGGTTGCAAACGCTGTAGAGCAAGCAATAGTTGAGGCTGAGAGGATGTCAGGCATCAGGATAACTCATGCAACAGTTAATGTGAATGGGTCACATGTTTCTAGTTTGAATTCAAAAGGTGTTGTAGCGATAAGCTCCAATGACCGCGAAATATCCATATCGGACAAATTACGGGCCGAAGAAGCAGCTACTATTGTTCAGATCCCTCAAAATAGAGAGATATTACAAGTTTTCCCAAAAAATTATCGTGTAGATGGACAAGATAGTATCAAAGATCCGGTGGGGATGAAAGGAATTCGTCTAGAGGTTGACGCACATATTGTTACAGCGGCTACTCCTAATATAAAGAGCCTTGAGGCTCTATTTGAGAGAGTGAATATCCGACCAGCTCACTATACAGTCTCAGGCCTTGCAGCAGCAGAGGCAGTCCTTAATAGAAATCAAAGAGAAGCCGGTGCGTTGGTTGTTGATATGGGTGCCGGTACCATTAATCTTGCTGTTATAGAAGACGGAGAAGTACAAGATATCGCTGTTATACCAATGGGTGGCAACAATATTACTAATGACTTAGCAATCGGCCTTAAGACAGATCTTGAGATAGCAGAACTGGTAAAGATTGATTACGCTCGACTTGGAGACAAAGTAAAAGCCGGTGATGTAGCGGTTGATCATGATGGTAAAACACATGTTTTTGATGCTGAGGAAGTTTCAATGATTGTTGAAGCTAGAATTGAAGAAATATTTGAATTCATAGAAAAAGAACTCAAGCGAATTGAGAAATCAAAGAAGTTGCCTGGCGGAGTAGTTTTAGTAGGGGGGAGCGCCAATATCCCTGGAATAGAAGCCTTTGCAAAACAATATCTTGGACTGTCTTGTAAAATAGGTAAGTTAAATGACTCGCGCGGGATAACAGAAGGTATTGAGACACTGGACTACGTAACTTCTATCGGTCTTATGAATCTTGATATGTTATTTGGCTCACAATCTTCATCATCATATGGCCCAAGTAAATCTTTTATGCCTATTGATCTGTTCGATTATATTACTAATGTGTTCAAAAAAATCAAAAAATAAATTAACTAAACAAGACTGTTGCTAAATATTACTCAATTCCTATATAATATGGTAGTTATCTAAATTTTTAGGGAGTTTAAATTCTATGCCACAAGTATCACCGCCTGTTGAAACATTTGCAGCAATAAAAGTAGTTGGAGTTGGTGGAGCTGGTGGCGCAGCTATCAATCGAATGGTTGAAGCTGGTGTCGAAGGAGTTGAGTTCATAGCAGTTAATACTGATTCTCAAGCCTTGCACTTCTCTAAAGCTACTAAGAAAATACATATTGGTCATGATACAACTCGTGGCCTTGGTGCAGGAGCTGACCCAGGTGTTGGCCAAAAGGCAGCTGAGGAATCATACGATGAAATAAAAGAAGCACTTGAAGGTGCTGATATGATCTTTGTAACCATCGGTGCCGGTGGAGGCACAGGAAGTGGTGCGGGGCACATTGTTGCCAAGATAGCCAAAGAAATGGAAACACTCGTTGTAGGATTTGCTACAAAACCTTTCGCTTTTGAGGGCGAAAAACGTCGAAAGAACGCTGATGTTGCGATAGAAAAACTTCGTGGATCAGTAGATACACTTATAATCATCCCAAATGACCGATTACTTCAGACAATTGATCGATCTACTCCTATTGTTCAAGCTTTTAAGGTTGCCGATGATGTACTTCGTCAGGGTGTGCAAGGTATTTCAGACCTTATTACTGTTCATGGTCTTATTAATCTCGACTTTGCTGACGTAAAAGCTGTCATGAGTAGTGCCGGATCAGCACTTATGGGTATTGGTCGTGCCAGTGGGGAAAATCGAGCAGTTGAAGCTGCTCAGCAAGCGATAGAATCCCCACTTCTTGAAGTCTCAATCGATGGGGCAAGAGGAGTTCTGTTTAATGTCATTGGTGGCCATGATATGTCAATGCACGAGATCAATACAGTAGCAGAAACGATTACAAGTTCTGCAGACAGAGACGCTAACATTATTTTTGGAGCTACCATCAACCCAGAGATAGAAGGTGAGATTATTGTAACGGTAGTGGCAACAGGCTTTGACCAGTCTTATTTTGCTACAAGTACTACCAAGAAAGCTTCATCTTATACTATTGCTAAGAATTCAGAGCAAGATGAAGAAGACTCTTCAGCCAAATCTGCTGAAGATCTTGGTTCACTAGACATGAACCTAGAAAACAAGATCTCTGGTACTGGCGGAGAGGATGAATTTTCCGCAGAGGCTCACCCTATAGACAGCATATGGCATGATGGCGATGATCACAGTGCAGGAGAAAAAGAAGCAGACGAATCTGATAAATTAGGTACTCAATCTTTTGCAGAAGAAGAGCTCGAAAAACCGTCATTCCTGCGACGACTAAAGAACCGAAATAAGTCAAAAAACGACGAAAAAACAGATCAATAAGTTTTGTAATTAATACAGCGTAAAATACTTGCAATACACAATCTGTGGGGGTATTATAGTAAATACTAACACTATATATAGATAAAAAAATATAATGTTTGTACATTCAAATTGAACAAGGAAGGTGTACAATTTATGAATTGTAATGTTTGTAACACTCCTGACACAAAAGTGATTGAATCACGGGAATGTGCTGGCGGAAAAGCAATAAGAAGACGTAGAATGTGCCTAAGATGCGAAGCAAGATTTACTACCTACGAGAGGGTTGAAAGACCACAGCTTGCGGTTGTAAAATCTGGCGGAGTAAGAGAACTCTTTAATAGAGAAAAACTCATGTCTGGCATTTATAAGTCTTGCGAAAAGACTCCAGTCACAAGCCTGCAAATTGAACAAGCTGTCTCAGATATAGAAACACAACTGTATTCTACGGGAGAGACAGAAATCGATACTTCCACAATAGGTGAACTTGTCATGCAACAACTTTCTTCATTGAATGAAGTTGCTTATGTAAGATTCGCAAGTGTGTATCGACGATTCAAAGATATCAAGAGCTTTGAGCAGGAATTATCGGATATTAAGAAGAAAAAGAATTTGAGGGATGTCAAATAACATATTTGACAATCTCCTTGGGTAGCTGAGTCCAGACTTGGCTTTCGAAGGAGGTGGTTGTTCTCGAGCCTCACGCAAGAAAGCTAATCTTGCAGGACTCACAAAAAGGACAGGACTTATCATTAATAAATATTAAAAATTAAAAAATAGTGAGGGTAACTATGAAGACAACCGTACTACAGGTGGGGAGATATTTTACTAAGCCAAAAACCAAGGCTTATGACAATTTAGACTGGGTTAAAAGAGATTCATCAATCGTGAATCCAATGACTAATGAGTCGGTGTTTGAACAAAAAGACGTTGATTTTCCAGATTTTTGGTCACAAAATGCTATTAACATAGTTGCTCAAAAGTATTTTGCAGGTACCCCTGGAACAGATAGTAGAGAGTCATCTCTTCGTGATTTGATTGACAGGGTAGTTGACACTATAACTCGTCATGGTCAACAGGAAGGCTATTTTGACACTAAAGAAGTAGCTAATGATTTTAAAGAAGAGTTAAAGTACGTACTCGCAACCCAGCGAGCAGCTTTTAATTCACCAGTGTGGTTTAACATTGGTGCAGCTGATCGTGCGCAACAAGCGAGCGCATGTTTTATCTTAGGAGTTGAAGACACAATGCCATCCATCCTAAATTGGTACAAAGAAGAAGGCATGATTTTCAAAGGTGGTTCTGGAGCAGGTCTTAATCTAAGTGCTATTCGATCATCAAAAGAGCCCCTCGGGAAAAGTGCGGGTACAGCATCTGGACCTCTGAGCTTTATGCGCGGAGCTGACGCATCAGCCGGTGCTATTAAGAGTGGCGGTAAGACTCGTCGAGCAGCTAAGATGGTTATCTTGAACGCCGATCATCCTGATGTTGAAGAGTTTATCTGGTGTAAAGCTATTGAAGAGAGAAAAGCTCGTTCGTTGCAAGAAGCAGGATTTGATATGAGCTTGGACGGCAAAGACTCTTTCTCAGTGCAATATCAAAATGCCAATAACTCAGTTCGTGTGACAGATGACTTCATGAAAGCTGTTACTAATGACGAAGACTGGGATCTTAAAGGTGTTCGTACCGGCAAAGTTATAAAGACTGTTAAGGCTCGTGAGCTATTTAGGCAATTTGCAGAAGCAGCTTGGGAGTGTGCAGACCCAGGCATGCAATTTGATACAACGATTAATCACTGGCACACCACACCTGTAGCTGGCCGAATTAATGGGTCAAACCCATGTAGTGAATATATGCACCTTGATAATTCTGCCTGTAACTTGGCATCAATTAACTTACTCAAGTATCTAAATGATGACTTTAGTTTTGATATTGAATCATTCAAGCATACAGTAGAGCTAATATTTACTGCCCAAGAAATATTGGTAGGATATTCTTCTTATCCAACGGAGAGTATCGGCAAAAATGCTCGAGCTTACAGAGAGTTGGGAATAGGCTACGCTAACCTCGGTGCACTTTTGATGGCACAAGGTTTACCATATGATTCAGACGAAGGTCGAGCGCAAGCGGCAGCTGTAACGGCTCTAATGACAGGTCATTCATACGCAGTTAGTGCTAAGTTAGCTCAAAAAGTAGGTCCTTTCGCCGGATATCACAAAGATCGAGCAGGTATGTTGAAAGTATTACAACAACATAGAGATGCTGTCAGTGGTATTGATGCAGGAGAAGTATCAGAAAGTCTGCTCAGCGCAGCTACTGAAGCCTGGGACGAAGCTATCGAACTTGCTCAACTCTATGGAGTTCGTAACTCACAGGCCAGCGTTTTGGCTCCGACTGGAACAATTGGTCTGATGATGGATTGTGACACGACCGGTATTGAGCCAGATCTAGGTCTCGTAAAGCTCAAAAAACTCGTTGGTGGTGGCAATATGAGTATTGTTAACCAGACAGTTCCAAGAGCTCTTAAAGCTTTGGGGTACTCACCTAGTGAAGTTAAAAATATTGTTGAATACATTGACATAGAGAAGACAATAGTTGGTTCACCAGACCTTAAGAAAGAACATTTACCTGTATTTGCTTGCTCTATGGGTGATAACTCAATTCATTACTTGGGTCACGTTAAAATGATGGCAGCGGTACAACCGTTTATATCAGGTGCGATTAGCAAAACAGTTAATATGCCAGAAGAAGCAACCGTTGAAGACATCGAACAAATACACATCGACGCTTGGAAAATGGGCCTCAAGGCGGTAGCTATTTACCGCGACAACTGTAAAGTTGCCCAGCCTTTGTCTATGGCAAAGAAAGACGGAGAAGAAGATTCAGAAGAAAAAGCTTCCGGCGAAACAGCCCAGCCTAAAGATCAATTTGTTGTGCACGGTGCCGTGAGGAAAGAATTACCAAAGATTCGAACTTCAAGGACGTTCTCATTCACCGTCGCAGGTAGCCATGGATATATGACCGTGGGTCAATATGAAGACGGAACACCAGGGGAAGTTTTTGTAAATGTCAGTAAACAAGGATCAACTCTCCGAGGTGTTCTGGACGCATTTGCTATCTCTTTGAGTCACGGACTGCAGTTCGGCGTACCTCTAAAAGACTATGTAAAATCTTTCACTAGTATGTCATTTGCACCAGCTGGTATGACAGATGATCCAGAAGTTAGGACAGCAACTTCTATCATTGACTACATAGCAAAGAGGCTTGCTCTATCTTATCTATCATTTGATGACCGACTAGAACTTGGACTAGCATCAATAGACGATATGCCTAGTGAGACTCAGGTAGAGTTAATCACTGAGGTACCAGAAGTAGTCCAAGAACTACCAAAGCAGAAGATTGAAGAAGTAAAGCCAGCAGAAGTGAAAGAAGAAAAGAAGTCTCTACATGATTCTACTGCGCCACTTTGTTATAACTGCGGTAATCAGACGCAAAAAGCAGGGTCGTGTTATGTTTGTGTCTCCTGTGGCTCCACCACCGGTTGCTCTTAAACTTAAGGAGGGAAAACCCAAAAAGGTTTTTCGCCTCCTTAGCATCCGGGAAATCATAGATTTCTCGGTGGATCCTCCCTTTCCTCCGTCTTTATTTTTGGTGATCAAGTAACCAAAAATAAAGCAATAATTAGTAAATAATTCCATAGAAAATATTCTAGATAATTCTATGTTACAATTTAAGCATGAGGGTTTTGGTCATTTATCGTCCAGTTTCAGAGCACGCACGAGTTGTTGATGACTTTATCCGTGATTTTAAGAGAAGAGTTCACGATGCTAACTTTGAAATTATAGATATGGATACCAGAGAAGGTATCTCGCTACTCAGCTTATATGATATTCCTCAGGCTCCAGCAATAATTGCCTTGAGAGAAGATGGTCAGATGATTGAGTCATGGACAGGGCAGAGTATGCCACTGATCAACGACGTTGCCTACTATGCACATAGCTAGGTAGTTTGTTATAATTAGTAAAGTAACGTTTTGCCGGGAGGTGGATGAGTGGCTATCAACCACGAATGTTAGCTAGAAGAAATCTTAAACAGAGAGTAGAACTAGCCGGGATCGCCCGTAACAGCGAATAATTAAGTGCTTCAGAGATAATCTCAGAAGAAACTGGATGGTACCGTCCTAAGTAAGGATTCCAGTGACTTCTGAGATATTTTAATGTGAGAGGAAAAAGTGAAATTCAACAAAAACACAAGAAGAAGAGCTAAGCAGTACGAAGCAGACCTAGTTAATTATTGGAAGAAGAATAAGACTTTTGATAAATCTGTAGAAAACAGGTCTAAGGATAATGCATACGTTTTTTATGATGGCCCGCCATTTATTACAGGGGTGCCTCATCATGGAACACTTCTCAGTAGTATTGTTAAAGACGCAGTGCCAAGATATTGGACGATGAAGGGCAAGCGAGTAGAGCGTGTTTGGGGTTGGGACTGTCATGGTCTTCCAGCAGAAGTTTTTACAGAACAAAAACTTGGTATTACGGATAAGAGGGATATTGGAACAAAGATTTCTTTAGAGGACTACATCAAAACCTGTCGAGACAACATGGTTGCCACTGGTGACTTATGGGAAGAAACTATTGATAGAATTGGTCGTTGGGTAGATTTCCAGGGCGCATACAAGACCATGGACAAAGAGTATATGGAAAGCGTTTGGTGGGCTTTTAAAGAACTTTACGACAAAGGAAAAATTTATGAGGGTGAGCGAGTTCTCATGTATTGTCCGCATGATGCCACCCCGATCAGTAAGTCAGAAGTGGCTATGGATAATAGCTACCAAGATGTAACAGACCCAAGTGTTTACGTTAAATTTAAGCTTTCTGACTCAGAGTATTCGCTACTAGCATGGACGACGACTCCTTGGACGCTTAGCGCCAATACTGCCCTAGCTATCGGCAAAAACATAAATTATGTAAAAGTTGAGCTGGATGGTGAAAAGCTGATTTTAGCTGGAGAATTAGTAAAAAAAGTACTAACAGATGAAAAGCATCAACCCATGCAGTACAAAGTAGTTGAAAAAATCAAAGGAAGCGATCTGATAGGCAAGAGCTACGAGCCTTTATTTGAAGGCTCTGTTGAACCTAATTCTAATAAAGTGTGGGGAGCAGATTTTGTTAGCACCGAAGATGGAACAGGAATCGTTCACATTGCCCCTGCTTATGGAGAAGATGACTATGATCTGTCCAAGAAGAACAATATTCCGATGGTTATGACCACTAACGAAGAAGGTGAATATCTAGATGGGCAGTGGAAAGACAAAAATATCTGGGATGTAAATAAAGAAATAGCCAAAACTCTAAAAACAGAAGGCAAAGTTTGGAAAATTGATTACATAAAACACAGTTATCCGCATTGTCACCGATGTGGCACAAAACTTATGTACAGAGCCCACCCAAGCTGGTTCATGGATGTTGATGGTCAACGAGCCGAAATGTTAGAACAAAATGAGAAGAACATTAATTGGTTTCCTGGCCATATAAAGCACGGACGGTACCAAAAAACGGTCGAATCAGCTCCAGACTGGAACTTATCTAGGGATCGTTTTTGGGCCACTGCTATGCCTGTCTGGAAGGGCATAGATAAAAATGGCAAAGAATTGATCAAGGTAGTTGGTAGCTACGCGGAGCTAAAAGAACTGAGTGGGATGGAATTAGATGACTATCACCGACCTTGGGTAGATGACGTTACATTTGAGATAGATGGCGTGGAATATAAAAGGATTGAAAAAGTTTTGGACTGTTGGTTTGAATCTGGCTCTATGCCTTTTGCCCAATTCCATTATCCGTTTGAGAACGTCAAAAAATTTGAAGCCAACTATCCTGGTGACTTCATAGCTGAATATGTCGGACAAGTTAGGGCATGGTTTTATTATCTCAATGCAGTCAATGTTGGGCTGTTTGGAAAAGCTCCATTTAAGAACGTAATCGTCACAGGAACCATGGCCGGAAACGATGGGCGAAAGCTCAGCAAAAGCTATGGTAATTATACTGATCCTAACCTAGTTATGGACCAATATAGTGCTGATTCTTTGAGGTATTTATTACTACAATCTCCGCTACTTAACGGAGAAGACTTTGCTCTTCAGGACAAAGATATTGGTGATGTAGCACGCAAACTTAGCATGGTTTGGAATATGTACGATTTCTTTACACTATATGCGGATGTTGACGGCTGGGAGTGGGACGGAAAGCTAGATGATCCAAGCAAAGATTTGAGCAATCCTCTAGACATTTGGGTAGTCAGCCGAGTCCATCAACTAGGCCAAGAAATCGACCAACATATGCAGAAATATGACATCCCAAATGCAGTAAAACCGATCTTGCCATTCATTGATGATGCAAGTAATTGGTATGTCAGGCGTAGCAGAAAAAGATTCTGGAAATCAGAAAATGACGGAGACAAAGACGATGCATACAAGACTCTGCACTACGTTTTGGTCTACTTAAGCCAACTTTTAGCACCTTTTACTCCATTCCTAGCAGAAGAGCTATATCAAAAGCTAACCGGGGGTGAGAGTGTCCATCTTCTCAATTGGCCAGAGGTAGGGGTTATCGATGAAAGTTCAGTAAAATCCATGGAATTTGTGAAAAGTATGGTCAATGAAGGTCTTTCTCAGCGAGCAAAAAATAGAATTAAAGTCCGCCAACCTCTGAGCAATGCAACAATTAGCAATGAACCAGAGATGGTAAAGCCAAAATGGAGTGAATTTGAGCTGATTATTATAGATGAACTTAATATAAAAAAATTGAGTCTATCGTCTGATGGCGGAGAAGGTACCCCATCGATTAAATTGGATCTTGATATAACACCTGAGCTAAAGCGAGAGGGTATGATGAGAGAAGTTATCCGGCAGGTGCAGAATACTCGCAAGAACACAGGGCTTGAAGTAGATGATCGGATAGTCTTATCTCTTGCTACTACTGACAAAGAGCTTCAGAAGGCAATTGAAGAGCACAAGAATGAGATAAAGACAGAGACACTAACCCATGAGCTTAAAGATGCGTTAACTGGCCCAATTACTAACGTAAAAATAGACAGTATTGAGCTTGATATAGCACTTGAGAAAGCCTGATAAATGATTGATATAACAGATGATGATTTCGAAAAATTGATTAGTAAGGCCCTTGATGAGTTGCCTAAAGAGCAAACTAAAAATCTAGATAATGTGGCAATAACGATTGGTTCAAGCCCGACCCCGGAGCAAGCAAAAAAGCTTAAGCTCAGAGGTGACAGTTTACTCCTAGGTCTTTACGAGGGTATACCACTGACTAGAAGGACAGGCAATTATTCATTTGTGCTACCTGATAAAATAACAATTTTTAAAGACGAAATTCTAAAATTAGCAAAGGACGATGGGCAACTTTTTGCCATAACAAAACACACGTTGTGGCATGAAATTGCGCACTTTTATGGGCTTGATCACGACCAGATTCACCACATAGAAGGACATTGGAAAATCTAAGTATTGTAATTACAACAACTTAGAGTGTTGTAAAATTATACTAATTGAACACATTTTTTATCCGTTATTTTATACAAACGACAGTAGAGGTGCATAAGTAGTTGAACTTCGGTAGCTTATAGTAGTAAAATAAACTACGTCAGAACAAGACAAAAACAAAAATAAAAACGCGAGAAAAATGATCGAAAAACTTATAAAAGCTTTTGGCATCCCTATGGCTACAATTAGCCTGAGCTTGCTATTGTTTTTTTCGTTTACGCTAAGTGGAGTTCTCAGAGATAAAGAGCCTACCGCCCACGCCACAACCTCCTCTAACATCAACTTCCAAGCTAGACTACTTA